>Ga0074198_1000146_pt1 | contig 101130 bp, 86 predicted proteins | sample EPASupsiteSAE323_FD_64527 | JGI IMG/M metagenome (GOLD analysis project Ga0074198, IMG submission 64527) | Bioremediated contaminated groundwater from EPA Superfund site, New Mexico - Sample SAE3-23 | ecosystem: Environmental > Aquatic > Deep subsurface > Groundwater > Contaminated ... | reverse complement strand
TGGAGGCCGTTACCGCCAGCCGGTCCATACCGGACGACATGGCCTATAATGCCGAGGGCAAACCCACCACGGACCCGCAGAAGGCCATCGCCGGGGCGATCCGCTCCTTTGACCGCAGCTACAAGGGTTCCGGCCTGGCGCTGGTGGCGGAAATCCTGGCCGGCCCGTTGGTAGGTGCAGCCTTCTGCGGCCTGGGCGACAGCCGCGGAAACTGGGGGCATCTAATCTTCGCCATTGACCCCGACCTTTTGGCCGGCCGCGAACAGCTCAAAAATCATGTGGGTGAAATTATCGCCAAGGTGAAGTCCACCAAGAAGCTGCCCGGCGTGGAAGAAATCTTCATGCCCGGCGAGCGCGAAAGCCGCCTCACAAGGGAGCGCCTGGCCTCGGGCATCATCGAGGTGGAAGACAACCTTCTGGCGGAATTGCGCAAAGTGGCGGCCAAAGGCTGATGCCGCAACATGTGTCATGGGGACGGCAGACTGTTTGAATGACAAGGGGACGGTTAGACCAATAATATTCAAGATAGTCTTTTTAAGTCCTTAGCGGACCCTAATGATATATGGCGAGATATAGGGACAGCTCCTGGCTTCTGTACCTTATCTCGTCATTTTTTTGCCAAATACACTGAAAGATACCTACGTTACTTTTTGGAACGCGAGGCATCTGCATACATTAATAATATCGAAGATCGCGAATTATTTGATCTTGAACTAAATTCATTTATTGATGATATCTCTTTACATGCCTTTGAGACTTCAAAGATTACCCAATCATATGCTGCTGGATGGTTTAATAAAAACGCACTAGATGGAATTCCCTCTGAACACACCCCACAACCGGTCACATTCAGACTGTTATATTAACTGTTTTACCAATCTGTTGCGAAGAGACAGTTTTGGAGCTATCATCGGGAGCTGTAATTACTGGTTTAAGATCAGGAATGCCAACATTCAATTCCACCTCACCGGTTACACTAGTTTGGTCGTTTTGAGCATCAGTCTTGGTTGTCGTCTCATCGGTCTTGGCCGTTCCATCAATCTTAGTTGTCGTCTCATCGGTCTTAGCTGTTTTATCCTTCTTGGTTGTTTCGTCCGCCTTAGTTGCCTCAGCGGTTTTATCTGTATCTTTGGGAACCGAATCTATAATTGTCTGGCATTGTTTTGATGTCTCCTCCGTAGCTTGTGCAAAGTAATCATGTGACTTGATTTCTTCGGTTTTCATATCTTCAAGCTGATCCTCTTTTCGTTTTGATACGTTCCCTCTTGATCTGTCCAATTCTATTTCTGTTTTTAATGTATTGCATCTATTATGCAGGTCTGTCGTCACGCTATTGGCTATTTGCAGTAAAGACATTATACTGCTCATTTGAAAAACACCATCCTTAGTAATTTGTGTACTTATAATATCGTAATGATTTCCTTTTTGCTTTAATATTCCAATTTTTGATATTTTATTAGAAAGTGGTATCGGATGTAAATAACAATTCCTACACGTTTTTTAATACATAGAAAAAGAAAATAAATAGATATACATTTTTTGCTGGCACCGGTCCAGACCATCGGATTCAGCGGATTACCGAAGCAGGCGATGGCAAATGCTTCCGCTCTGATGAATACGGTCAAACAGGTGGGGACGTCTTTCGGCATTACGATTATTACCAGAAATCTGCTGATGGGTAAAAACATCAGTTATACCTACATTATCATCGGCGGCATTAGCAACATAAGCGGAGTTTGCGTGGGGTGAGAAAACTACATCATAAGGGATCCTGCCTACGTGAAAGTCTTCATTCAATCCAAATTTTTTCCCTACGGTTACATTTACCTTGGGAACCAAACTTTTCGAGGAGCAAGTCAGGAGGTATCGGCTCCGAAAATATGAGACTCCTTCACGCGCCAACATAGTAGAAAAGAATAAATACTGAACCAGCCTGTAACCTTCCCCTTAAAAAAATGCTTGACTTGAAGTGAACTCCAAGATTTAGACTAAAAATACAGAAATATTAAGGAGGTCATATTATGTTAAACTTCGATTTTTACAATCCAACCCGAATTTTCTTTGGTACCGACCGGCTTGAGAGCATTGATAAGTATGTTCCAGCCGAGGCTACTGTTTTGATAACCTATGGAGGTGGAAGCGCTAAAAAAAGCGGCCTCATCGACAAGGTTAAAACTGTACTTGGCAACAGGAAAGTTTATGAATTCGGCGGTATAGAGCCCAACCCTCGTTACGAAACATTGGTAAAAGCCGTAGAAATTATACGCAGGGAGAATATTGATTTCTTGCTTGCGGTTGGCGGGGGGTCTGTTATCGATGGAACAAAATTCATAACCCTCGCTTCTTATTACGATGGAGATTCGCGTGACTTGTTGAAGTATGGCTTTATGCCTATTACTTCGGATGTAGTTAAAAAAACAGTACCATTCGGTACGGTGCTTACTTTGCCTGCTACCGGTTCTGAAATGAACAGCGGAGCCGTAATCAGCTATGAGCACGGAAAGTATCCGGTTATGAGTGAACTGGCTTTTCCTAAATTCTCAATATTAGATCCAACCATTACTTTTACGCTTCCCAAGATTCAGGTTGCCAATGGAGTGACTGACACATTTGTGCATGTAACGGAGCAATATCTCACATATCCAGTTGATGCGAGGATACAGGATCGAATAGCTGAGGGTATTTTGCAGACATTAATCGAAATAGGTGAAATTACAGTCGCTGAGTCCGATAATTATGACGCGCGTGCCAATCTGGTTTGGTGTGCCACTCTGGCATTGAATGGGGTAGTCGGTGCGGGGGTTCCGCAGGATTGGGCGGTTCATATGATCGGCCATGAACTTACCGCATTATTTGGCATTGATCATGGACAGACTTTAGCGATTGTTACGCCATCTTTACTTGAGGTAAGACGCGAACAAAAACGTGCGAAACTCCTGCAATATGCCCAGCGTGTATGGCATATAGAGAGCGGCAGCGATGAGGAAAGGATAGACCAAGCAATTCAGAAAACCAGAGAATTCTTTGAAAGCCTGGGGGTAAAAACTCATCTGTCCCAATATGGCATTGGTACTGATCAAATACCGATCATAGTTGAAAACCTGAAAGCTCACGGGATGACAGCACTCTCAGAAACCGGGGATCTTACCTTGGATATAAGCCAAAAGATTCTTGAAAGAGCAATGTAATTTCCGTTCGTTATTTATGTGTTCTGTTTGAGCTATAGGCAGCGCTAATAAACTAAGAATGATGTGTAAGCATGGTTAAATAAGCTCAAGATATTAAGCAATTATAAAAATAGGGGGGCTTAAAAAATGAGAAAACGTACATTAGGAAACAGCGGTCTTGAGGTTTCTGCCCTGGGGTTAGGCTGCATGGGAATGAGTTTTGCTTATGGTACGACGCCAGATAAGAAAGAGATGATTTCCCTGATTCATGCTGCCATTGAACGCGGCGTTACTTTTTTTGATACCGCTGAAATCTACGGACCGTTCACGAACGAGGAACTGGTAGGCGAAGCGCTCGCTCCCTTTCGGGATCAAGTAATCATTGCCACCAAGTTCGGCTTCAGTTATAAAGAAGGAAAAGAGTCCGGTATTGATAGTCGTCCAGAACATATAAAGCAAGCGGTTGAAGGCTCGCTTAAGCGGCTCAAAACTGGCACCATCGATCTGCTTTATCAGCATCGGGTTGATCCCGATGTGCCTATCGAGGATGTAGCCGGAGCGGTAAAAGAACTGATTCAGGAAGGCAAGGTTAAGCATTGGGGGCTATCCGAGGCAGGGGTCCAGACAATCCGCCGCGCCCACGCAGTTCTGCCGGTTACTGCGATTCAGAGCGAATACTCAATGTGGTGGAGACGTCCTGAAGAAGAACTGCTGCCAACGCTTGAGGAACTCGGAATTGGCTTCGTTCCTTTCAGTCCATTGGGCAAGGGATTTCTTACCGGAAGGATTGACAAAAATTCAACATTCGCCAGCTCCGACTTCCGTAACATTGTCCCCCGGTTTACCCCGGAGAATCTCGATGCTAATCAGGTTCTGGTCGATTTAATTAAGAAGATCGCAGCAGTAAAAAATACGACACCGGCTCAAATTGCACTCGCCTGGCTTCTTGCCCAAAGGCCGTGGATTGTTCCTATCCCTGGTACAACAAAATTAGAGAGACTGAATGAAAACTTAGGAGCTGTGGACCTTGAATTGACGCCCGAAGAATTAAGCGATATAAATTCAGCGCTTGCCAAGATTAGCATCGCGGGAGATCGCTATCCGGAGGCGTTGGAAAAAAGGACCGGCCTATAATACCACAGTTAATAACCAGAACAGAAAGTGAGGAATAAGAAATTATGAGTTTTGGCGATGCAAAGTGTCTAATTGCCTATTTTTCGCGTAAAGGCAACAACTATGTCAGTGGAAGTATCGTTAATCTGCCGGTCGGTAACACAGAAATCGCAGCAGAGATAATCCGGGAAATAACCGGAGGCGATCTGTTTCATATTGAAGCGGTGAATGCGTATCCCGAGGATTATACGGAAACCACCGAGGTAGCAAAGCAGGAACTGCGCGCCAATGCCAGACCTAAGCTTACCGGTCATTTAAAAGCCATGGCGTCCTATGATGTGATCTTCCTCGGCTACCCCAACTGGTGGGGAACCATGCCGATGCCGGTGTTCACCTTTTTGGAGGAATATGATTTTTCCTTAAAAACAATCATTCCGTTTTGCACCCATGAAGGAAGCGGACTTGGTCGTAGCGAAAAGGACATTGCCAAGCTTTGTCCCCAAGCAAAGCTGTTGAAGGGCCTGGCTATCCACGGCAGTCGTGTGAAGGATGCCAGAAAAGACATTGCGAATTGGCTGGAAAAAGTCAGCGCAGCTTTTTGATACTTTAGGAAGTATAGAATTGCCATATTTATGGCATGAGGATGCTCGTGGTATAGCCACGAGCCCCACGCTTTTGGTATTTTGCACTCTTCCCGTGCAAAATACTCAAAATCGTCGGAAGGAATAAAGTACTGATAGGAGGAAAAGCTTGCAATATCGGGAATTAGGACGAACAGGTATCAAGGTCAGTGAGATTGGTATCGGCGGGGGAGGCTTTGAAAATAAAAGCTACGCTGATTGTAAAAAGATCATTGACTGCGCCATGAAAAACGGAATCAATTTTATCGACATCTACAACTCAAACCCGGATGTCCGAAATAACCTGGGAAAGGCGCTGAGCCGCTATCCCCGTGACAGCTTTGTGATTGAAGGGCATCTGTGCTCCATGTGGGACAACGGGCAGTACCGCAGAACAAGGAATATGGGTGAAGTCATTGCAGCCTATGAGGACTTTCTAACCCGGATGCAGCTGGACTATGTGGACGTCGGCATGATCCACTATGTGGACGATAAACGGGACTTTGACAGCATCTTTCAGGGAGAGATCATTGAATATGCCAAAACGCTAAAGGCCGAGGGCGCAGTCCGCTGCCTGGGTATATCCACCCACAACCCGGACATTGCGCTGAAAGCGGTGGAAAGCGGACTCATTGATGTGATCCTGTTCAGCATCAACGCCGCCTATGATATGCTGCCGGCCAGCGAAGATGTTGAAATTCTCTTTGAGGAGACCACCTTCACGGGCAGAACATATGAGGGCATCAATCCCCAGCGCAATCTTTTATATCAGATCTGTCAAAACGCGGGCGTGGCGATTACCGTCATGAAGGGATACGCTGCAGGCGTATTGCTGGATGGAGCACAGTCCCCTTTCGGAAAAGCCATGACGCCGGTACAGTGCCTTCACTATTGTTTGACCAGACCTGCGGTGGCTTCCGTAATGGTCGGCGTATCCGAAACAAATGAAATCCAGGCAGCGCTTGCATACAGCACTGCCAGCGATGCTGAAAAGGATTACAGCGAAGTCCTCGCCAATGCGCCAAAATGCGCATTCCACGGGCATTGTATGTACTGCGGGCACTGTGCTCCCTGTCCGGAAAAAATCGATATTGCGACTGTGAACAAGTATCTGGATCTCGCACTGATTCAGAAGAGCGTGCCCGGAACACTACGCGACCACTATGGCTTGCTGGAGCACCATGCGGATGAGTGTATCGCCTGTGGGCAGTGTATGGGAAACTGCCCCTTCGGCGTGGATGTAATTAATAAGATGGAGCAGGCTGCTGCTTTGTTTGAAAATAAAATCTCTACCAATTACATTCGGTAAAAAGGAGGGGAAGAGAATGCACATTGCAGAAGTGAGCAAAAAATTTGAGCTTTCACAGGATACCCTGCGCTATTATGAAAGAGTCGGTATGATTCCGCCTGTCACACGTACCCCTAGCGGCATTCGAGATTACACTGAGCAGGACTGCCAATGGGTAGAGCTTGCCAAGTGTATGCGCAGTGCCGGTCTGCCGGTAGAAGTGATGACCGAATATTTGAAGCTGACCCAGCAGGGTAATGAGACGATCACCGCCCGGCGGGAACTCCTCCTTGAACAGCGCGAACGGCTTCTGGCGCAGAAAGCGGCCATCGAAAGCACACTGGACCGTCTGAACTTCAAGATCGGGCGCTATGAAAAAGCCATGGAAACAGGTGTGCTGTCCTGGGATGAAAACTAAAACCTTCCATTATGAAATTTTTAAATGGTTGACACCAGAATAAGACAAATGTAGAATATTAAAATAGACAATTGTAGAAAAAGAGGTGAGATTTTGAACGATATGAAAAAACTTCCCGATGCAGAATTTGAGATTATGAAGGTTGTATGGGCAAATGAGCCGCCTATCACTACCAATATTATTATGGAGCAGTTGGGAAGAGAAAAGGAATGGAAGGCCCAAACGGTGATTACCTTGCTGTTGAGGCTGGTGAAACGCGGATTTATTAGGACGGAAAAAAATGGAAAAGAACGCACTTACTTCCCAATGGTTGATAAAGGAGACTATCTAAAGTTTGAAACTGGCGATTTTATGGAAAGATTTCACGCCAATTCTTTTACAAGTTTGGTTGCCACATTATATAACGACAAAAAGCTTAAGGATAGCGACCTTGATGAATTAGTAAAGTGGTTAAAGGAAAAGAGGGATTGACGTGCAGTTGTTTTTAACCGCCTTGCTGAGATGTTCTATAGCTATGTCGGTCATATCCTTAGTTTATATAACTGCTATGCCGCTTTTGTCAAAAAGATATTCCGCAAAATGGCTGTATTATACCTGGCTGGTGATTGTGATAGGCTGGGTATTTCCTTTTCGGCCCCATCTTGACACACATTTATTTCCTTTTCAAATACCTAATATACAGGTTATAGAAGCACAATATATCGACGTTAGTGAACCACTAACGATAATTACTAATGGAACGGGCGGGGCTTCGGCTATTCCTCAGTGGTGGGTAATAATAAGCATTTGGATTATCGGTATGGTTGGGATGATAGCGTACAATGTTTGGCGGCATGGGCGGTTTCTAAAAATGGTCAACCGGTGGAGCGAGGACATAACAAATCAGTGGACATTGGATGTTTTGGATAAATTAAGAACGGAAATGAAAATCGGAATGCATGTCGGCTTAAAGATTTGTCCAGGCATCACCAGTCCCATGATGATCGGGTTTTTCAGCCCGGTGATTTTACTGCCGTCCATTAAAATTGCTTCAGACGAGTTGATATTCATTTTAAGGCACGAGTTAGTTCATCTAAAAAGAAATGATTTATGGTACAAGGCATTGGTTTTGCTGGCAACCGCCGTTCATTGGTTCAATCCGGTAGTACATATCATGGCCAAAGCCATTGCGGTACAGTGCGAAATTTCTTGCGACGAACTGCTTCTCCAAGAAACAAGTATTGAGCGACGCAAGCAATACGGCGAAACCATCATTGGTGTAGTCAGAAACGGAGCTAAGCTACAAACCGCCTTATCAACGGATTTTTATAGAGTGGGAAAAGGCATCAAAACCCGAATTTTTTATATTATGGACACAACGAAAAAGAAGGCGGGAATCACCATCCTCAGTGTTGCGCTGATGGCAATAATCGGGTCAGGAACAACATTTGCCTCCAGTCCGGCAAAGATTGAAAATGCCTGTACTCCAATGCAGGCAAAACGAGAATTAATTAGCCCTAACCTAAGCAAACAAGTCATTAACGTAGACGTCAAGACCTTGGAAGGCAGAAAGTTTGTGTGTTTGGGACCATATGCACTTGAAGGAGACGATATCATTAAATGTGACATAACGACCGAAGGCAACAACGGAAATTTGACGATCAAGTTCGTTGAGGACAACAAAAAACGCGATATCAAAGGACCTTTGCAGGGGTTAGCGATTATCGATTGTCGTATCCAAAACCCGGATCACCGGGTCAAAGTCAGTCCATCGCCGGCCGGCAGCTATTGGTTGGTTATTGGCAATGATGGTGGAGTAGTGCTGAACAACATCAAAGGCACCATTGAGATAACAACGGAATAGCCGCGTAGAGATATCCGAAATGCCGGTTTTATTATAAGAAAGAGACTCAAGCATGGGAAACAATGTACTTTAGATGCTTTAGAACAGAGATAGGTCCGGGGGATAAACGCAAAGAAAGGAGAATGAGTCATTGTGGATAGGAGAAGATTTATTAATGGCGTGGGATTCGGGCTATTATCTTTGGGCTTGGCGGGCTGCGGTTTAAAGACTTCAGAAAATAGCGGTGCTACAGAAGGAAACAGCGTTGCGACAGAAGGAAATAGCGGTGCGATACCAGGCAACAAAACAACGCCTGCGGCAGCAAGTGCATATGATCGCAGTAAACTATTTATAGCTGAAGGAACGGAACCAAATTCCCTCATCGAGAAGGGCTTAACCGCTCTTGGAGGAATTGGTCTACTGGTGAAAAAGGGATCTTCCGTAGTTATTAAGCCGAATTTCAGCGTGCCCAGAAAACCGGAAGAAGCAGCCACGACCAATCCTCTATTAGTTGCTGCCGTGGTTAAACAATGTCTGACAGCAGGGGCCAAGGAGGTCAAAGTTATTGATTATCCATTTGGCGGTCCCACGTGCCTTGCCAACAGTGGGATCCAAGCAGCGGTAGAAGCAGCGGGTGGACAGGCTTTCATCATTAATAAACAAAACTTTTATACTGAGGTTGATATGGGCGGAACGATTCTGAAAAAGGTATTGTTTTCCAAAGATGTTTTAAATGCCGATGTCTTAATAAACTTTCCCATACTTAAGCACCACATGATGGCTAAAGTAACCATGGGCTTAAAAGGTATGATGGGGCTGGTATGGGATCGCGGCTACTTTCATAAAACGGATCTAAATCAAACCATTGCTGAGCTGGCTGCTTATCGCAAACCTGACCTTACCATACTGGATGCGACCAGAGGCATTATTGATCATGGACCAACGGGGCCGGGAACAATTCATGAATGGAACCAGGTTATCTTTGGTGTTGATCCTGTGGGGGTTGATGCCTATGGAGCGAATTTGTTCGGTCTTAAACCAACTGCGCTTGATTATTTAACCGCAGCCGCGAAACTAGGCGTAGGAGAAATAGATACACAGAAACTTACGGTTGTGAAGGTGTAAAGCAGTGAGATATAAGCCGGTACTCTGCTTGCGGTATGCGCTGCAAGGCATATCGCTGGTTTTTTTTGTTTTTCTTTTTGCCAACTTATTTTATCCGCTTGATTGGCAGGCCACACTATTACAATGGTTTTCCCGGCTTGACCCCTGGCTGCTGTTTAGTCATTTGCGCTGGCAGCACAGCATACCGTTATGGGGATGGCTGCCTCTGCTGACATTGGCGATTACCCTGCTGCTGGGGAGGGTGTTTTGCGGCTGGCTTTGCCCTTTTGGCGCCTTATTAATGCTGGTTGATAAAGTAAGCAGGATCGTATTTAAAAACAGGTCATTTAAAAAAATAGCGCTGATCAGAACCAAAATATTACTCTCGTCACTACCGTTGCGATACTTCTGGTTGTTATTCTTAGCAGTTATTTTTTTATTGGGATCAAACTGGGTACTATTTTTAACTCCCTTCGCGCTGTTTAGCCATGAGATTGTCAGAATATTACAGGGGACAGTGCCCTGGGTGCTCATCGGGATTATTGCAGGCACTATATTATTTTCCCGGCTCTGGTGCAGTGTACTGTGTCCGACCGGAATACTGCTGTCTTTAGTAGCACGGCTGCGATTATTCCGTTATCAGGTGGCGGGCAACTGTGTTCAGTGTGCAAAATGTACTACCAACTGTTCGGTTGGTGCGACACCGGACGATACAGGTGTTGCGAAAGAAGGGTGTCTGGCTTGCGGAGACTGTCAACGGATTTGCCCCACCAAAGCAGTTGACTGGAAGCGGATTTCTTTTGGAAGCCCAAGAGGTGAGACTGAGGTTGAAGCTGGTATTACAGAGGGAAAAAATAAACATTCCCGGCGACAATTTTTGATAATTGCTTTAACTGTCGCTACAGCCGTTGCTTTATGGGAAAAGACTGTTGGGGCAGCCCAAAAAGTACTGCGTCCCCCCGGAGCGCTCCAGGAGGCGGAGTTCACATCTGTCTGCAACCGTTGTGGCAGGTGTATTAAAGCATGTTCCAACAATGCGCTGCAGCCGATGCCTATCACTGAAGGCATTGATTGTTTTGAGACACCCTATATCATTCCTCGCCAGGCCAGCTGTGTTTTATGTTTGACCTGCCAGGAAGTATGCCCTACAGGAGCGATTGCGGGGGTGCCGTTGGAACAGGTTAAGATGGGTAGTGCGGTTATTGATAAGCAGCGTTGTATCGCTTGGAATGAGAATAAACTGTGTTTTATTTGCGGCGAGATATGCCCGGTTGTGGCAATCGAAATCGATGATCAAAATAGGCCTATAGTTCAATTGGATAAGTGTGTAGGCTGCGGTTCCTGTGAAAAGGCTTGCCCGGTAGATGGCCAAGCTGCCATTGTTGTATGCCCAAAATAGAGAGGGTATTGACATGGAGTTAACTCCAGCATGTATGATGTGAAAAAAGTTGATATAAGTGAATAAAAGATATGTACAGGAGAAATAGGCCTGATTTTATATACCCCCAAAAATGCTTTACTTGCAGTTGGCTCCAGGTAAAGCATTTTTTTGGGGGTTTTTATGATAATTACGGAAGTAAGTACAATTTAATCTTTAAGGGGAAATTATAAGTTTTTTGGAAACTGTTGACACCTTTATAAGACAATTGTAGAATATCGACATAGACATTTGTAGAAAATGAAGAAGGATTAGCATTGGGTGGTTAACATCGGAAAATCAATAAAGGGGGTATTAATATGACTGAGCCAAAAGGGGAAAAAATCAGCCGCCGGCAGGTATTAAAATATGCGGGTGGTGGAGCAGTAGGTCTGGCTGCACTTCTTTACGGCCTGGACCGAAGCCAGCTTTTGGCATTCTTGGACAAAGACGCCGAAAACGGGATGCCGCTTCAAGTCAGCAAAAGAAAAGTAAACGGAATAGAAACGCCGTTGCTGGGTTTCGGTTGTATGCGATTACCGGTTATAAATAGGGATTTTTCTAAAATTGATACCGAATTGGCAGAAAAAATGATTGATTATGGATACCGTCGCGGGGTGAATTACTATGATACAGCCTATCCCTATCATGGCGGGCAGTCAGAGGTATTTTTGGGTAATACGCTTAAAAAATATCCCCGTGATAGTGTTTACATACAAGATAAAATGCCCGTATGGGCGATTAAAAATGTGGATGATGCCCAAAGAATATTTGAGGAACAACTGCAAAGATGTCAAGTTAACTATTTTGATAATTATCTTCTGCATGCATTAGGGCTAGCCTCTGCTAATAGCGGAAACCCGAAAGATGCTTTTATAGGATACGAAAAAATGGGGCTGCTCGATTATTTGCGGCAGGAAAAAACAAGAGGGCGTATCCGCCAGCTCGGATTTTCTTATCATGGGGACGTACCATTTCTCAAATATTTACTTGATAATCATTCATGGGATGTAGTCATGATAGATTTAAATTATCTCGACTGGTCCCATTCCAATGCGGACGAAAGGTTTAATAATCTTCCATCGGGAAATAACGGCAAATATGCGGGTGAATTATACAAATTACTTGAAGAAAAGGGCGTTCCCTGTTACGTTATGGAGCCGGTAAGGGGAGGAATGCTTGCCACGCTCAATCCGGCGGCCATAAAGGTTTTTAAAACAGCTGATCCCAATCGAAGTACAGCCTCGTGGGCAATGAGGTATACTGCAACTTTGCCGAATGTCGCCTGTGTTGTGAGCGGCATGAGCATTTTGGAGCATGTTGTGGATAACGTTAATACCATGACAGACTTTAAACCGTTAACCCAGGCAGATTACCAGGTTATCGACAATGCAGTGGAAGCTTTCCTGAATCATGAGACAATTTTCTGCACGGAATGCAGGTATTGTATGCCTTGCCCTTACGGTGTGGATATACCAGCAATTTTCAGGGTCTTTAATGAGTGTTCGGGGGATCTGGGAGTGCCCGATCCGGACAAACCTGCAGCAAATTATCCAGCCCAACAGCGAGTTTTCTTGACAAAATATAATAATGCAGTTGAAAAATCTGCTCAGGCCGATCACTGCATCGGTTGTGAAACATGCCTGCAACATTGTCCGAAGCGCCTGCAGATTCCTCAGCATATGCGACGGATTGACGACCTCGTCGGCAAATTAAAGCACCAGAAAGAGGTGGTCTGAGAATGCTGCGAAAACTACGTATTGTGATTGGCATATTAGTATTTTGTTCTTTATCTTTATTCTTTTTTAACGTTATAGATTCTCTTGGAATATTGGCTAAGATACAGCTCATACCGGCATTACTGGCAGCAAACCTTCTGAGCATTCTCTTTTTAAGCATCATGACTCTTTTATTGGGCAGGCTATATTGCTCAATTCTTTGCCCGCTGGGTATTATGCAGGATATTGTAATCTGGGTTTCGCGCAAGGCAAGTAAAAATAAAAAGCGTTTCACATATGATCCGGCATGGACAAAACTTCGGTATGCTGTTCTCGCTATTGTGGTGGTTGCCTTTTTTGCTGGGTTTGCATTAATTCCAGCGATACTCGATCCTTACAGCATATATGGACGCATAGCAACGCATTTGCTAAGCCCGGTGTGGTTGAGCATCAATAATTTGCTGGCAATTGTCTCCGATAAATTCGAGTTGTATTATATCGCAAAAAAAACAATTCATGTGCAAAGTATAGAAGCCATGCTCCTTTCAATAGGGTTTTTATTGGTGATTGGCTTCATGGCCTGGAAATATGGCCGTCTTTACTGCAATACAATTTGTCCGGCGGGAACCTTGCTAGGCACGCTGAGCCGTTTCTCACTTTTCAAAATCTCTATAAACCCGGTTAAATGCAACCACTGCAGCCTATGCGCCGCAACCTGCAAGTCGAGCTGTATAGACAGCAAAACACAGCGAATTGATTACAGCCGCTGCATAGACTGTTTTGATTGCCTTGAGAATTGCCCGCAAAATGCCCTGACATTCACAACTCGGTTTTCCACCAAACCAAGCGGTAAAAATGCGGATGTTACAGATATTAAAGTTATCAATATGAAAGCTGCCGATACGGAGGTTTCACGCCGTCGATTTCTGACGACAGGCGCTCTGTCTATGTTTGGTGTTGCTGTAAGTGTTGCCGGTGCGACAGCAAGTCCGTCTGCCGGGTCGGCGGGAGAGAATCAGCCGGTTTTACCGCCGGGCGCGAAAAGCAATAAACATCTTAGCAGCAATTGCACTTCATGTCATTTATGTGTAAGCAAGTGCCCTAACCAGGCATTAAAGCCTATGTCAATCGGATATGGAATCGGCGCAGTCATGCAGCCGGCTATGGATTACAGGAAGGGTTATTGTGATTACGAATGCAATCTATGCGGTATGACCTGCCCAACTGATGCTATACAGCAAATATCCCTCGAACAGAAACAAAAAATAAAAATTGGTTACGTCGTTTTTAATCAGACGCACTGCGTGGTGGAAACCGATAATGTCAATTGCGGAAATTGCGCGGTGCATTGTCCAACCAAGGCTATAACTATGGTGACCTACAAGGATAAAAAGATACCGTCTATTGACTTATCCCGCTGTATTGGGTGCGGTTCCTGCGAGTATCATTGCCCGACAAATCCCCGCGCAATCCATGTAGTCGGTTTTGCGGAACATAAATAGCCTTAAAAAATTCTTGAAAACGCTAAAAAGCTTCGTGCGGGTTCGATGATACTTAATGTGGTGAATAAAGTATAAAATTAGCAGAAAAACCTATTGCCTTGGAGTTAACTCCAAATGCTAATGTTTAAATAGTGAGTATAAAACAAGAAAAAAATAAAATCGAAACCAGGAAAAATATAAGGTGCGAGATAGAAAAAATCTTGACCGAAGTAAGGTTACAAAAAAATGGGCAAAAGGTGGGGTTTATTTTGCTGTACAGAAAATTTGGAAAAACTAATGAAATGGTTTCTGCTTTAGGTTTTGGCTGTATGAGACTGCCGACTATTGACAATGATTATTCTAAAATCGATGAGGAAAAAGCGCTGCATTTGATACGGTATGCAATTGATTCCGGAGTAAACTACGTAGATACGGCTTATCCTTATCACGGGACCGGTATGGATAGAGGCGGTAATAGCGAACTATTTGTGGCTAAAGCATTGAAAAATGGATACCGCAGTAAAGTGAAAATTGCGACCAAACTTCCAAGCTGGCTTATTAAGAATAGGCAGGACATGGATCGCTATTTAAATGAACAGTTGAAGCGTCTTGAGACAGAGAGCATTGATTTTTATCTGGTGCATGGCCTTAACAGCGCCCTATGGCAGCCCCTTAAAGAAGCGGGAATTTTCGGCTTCTTAGATCAGGCTCTAAAAGACGGCCGCATCAAACATGCCGGATTTTCATTTCACGACACATTTGATTTATTCAAGCAAATTGTGGACGACTACGATTGGTCATTCTGCTTAATACAGTACAATTACGTGGATGAGGATGCCCAGGCCGGGATAAGAGGGCTGAAGTATGCCTTTGAAAAAGATTTGGGAATAGCAATTATGGAACCGCTTAGAGGTGGGAAGCTAGCCAAGGTTCCGGCTTCTGTTCAAAATGTCTTTAATCAGGGAGAAGTAAAAAGACCTCCGTTTGAATGGGCATTAAAGTGGCTATGGAATCAACCCGAAATATCAGTTGTTTTAAGTGGTATGAATGAGATGGAGCAGCTCCAAGAAAATATGAGAATAGCAAGTGAAACGGAAGCAAATTCATTAAAGGTGAAGGAATTAGAAATGTTTAAACAGGCGCGAACTACCTACAGGAAGGAATTAAAAATAGGATGTACGGGCTGCGGGTATTGTATGCCCTGCCCCAACGGAGTCGACATCCCTTCATGCTTCAATATCTTCAACAATTACCATATGTTCGGCCCGGCAGAAGGCGGGTTCTATCGTATGCTTAAAATGTATGGTCAGGAAGCGTCTAATTGCTTAGAATGCGGGATATGCGAAGAACACTGCCCGCAAAGTATTGCTATTCCCGAGGAACTAAAAAATGTTGCCGCATTATTTGAATAGAATTTGGAGTATTGACTGGCGGTGATGTTGCGTTCTAGAAGTTCGCCCCTTAGTCAAGAAGCTGGCTCAAAATGAAAGAAGTATTGGAGAATTCGAAGATGAAAGTTTTATATTATGATTGCTTTTGTGGAATCAGCGGTGATATGAATCTAGCCGCATTGCTGGATTTGGGAGTAGATGAGGAATACTTAAGGCGGGAGTTGTCCAAGCTTAACCTGAATTCCGAATATGAGCTGCAAGTGAAAAAGGACAATAAAAAAGGAATAAGCGGAACCAGAGTAGATGTAGTCTTAAAAAATACAACCCATCATCATAAACATCACCGCCATCATGATAATGATGAAGAACATACCTCTCATTCTGAAAATGCATATTCTCACCATATTCATAGAAATTTAAAGGATATAGAAAACATTATTATAAACAGCAGTCTGAATGACAGGGTGAAAGAGTTAAGCCTGGCTATTTTTATGAAGGTAGCAGAGGCTGAGGCCAAGGTTCACGCAAAGCCTTTGTATGAGGTGCAGTTCCATGAGGTTGGAGCGGTTGATTCTATTATTGATATTGTTGGAGCTGCCGTGTGCTTGGATTATTTAAAAGTTGATAAAATTATAGCCTCGCCGCTTCAATTAGGAGGAGGTTTCGTAAAATGTGCTCACGGTATTATTCCTATTCCTGCTCCGGCTACCGTTGAAATCTTAAAGAACATTCCCGTGAAAACGGGTATAGTGCCTTTTGAAACGACTACGCCTACCGGTGCTGCTATTCTGGCGGCAAATGTGGGCATGTTTACGGATTCTATGGACTTTTCAATAGATAAGATTGGTTATGGAATAGGTCATAGAGATTTAGAAATTCCCAACATTTTGAGAGTATATATTGGCTGTGAAGAAAGACCGGATAATAGGGAAGAGCAATATATATTGGAGACTAATATTGATGATATGAACCCGGAACTCTATGAGTACGTTGAAGAAAAACTTTTTACCCGGGGAGCTTTGGATGTATTTAAAACTGCAATTTCCATGAAAAAAGGCCGGGCAGCAACGAAGCTCAGTGTACTGGTTGACGGAATACACGAGAAAAACGTACTCGACATAATTTTTAAGGAAACGACTTCCATAGGTATAAGAAAACTTAAGGTTGATAAAATTATGCTGCCAAGGGATTTCGTAACGATCAAAACCCAATACGGGGATGTAACTGTCAAAAATACCTATTATCAAGGCGAAAAAGTGAAGTATAAACCGGAATATGAAGATTGCAAAAGGATAGCCAACGAAAAAAATATACCCATCGCCAGGGTATACCAAGAAGTATGCAAAATGGTAGAGCCTTAAAGATTGGGAGGAAAAAATGAATAAAGTGGATATAAGAAAACTGCTTCAGAATGTAAAGAACAATGAAATAGAAGTAGAAGCAGCGATGGGAATCATTGAAGAATTACCTTATAAAGAATTAGGTTTTGCCAAGATTGATAATCATCGCGAAATACGGGTAGGGTATCCGGAGGTTATCTATTGCGAAGGAAAAACAGTCGAGCAAATTAAAAGTATCATTCAATTTATGATGACCAAGGATAATAACATCCTGGCAACCCGGGCTAACGAGGAGATTTTCGAAGCAGTAAGATCGATTTGCACAGAAGCCAGGTATAATTCTCTTGGAAGGACAATCACAATCCAAAAAAGAGAAGAACAACCTACCGACAGTTATATTGCCATTGTTTCGGCAGGGACTTCCGATATGTCGGTAGTGGAGGAAGCAGCAGAAACAGCGATGATTCTTGGAAACCGCGTTGAAAAGGTTATGGATGTCGGGGTTGCAGGCATTCACAGACTTTTTGCCAATATAGATGTCATTCGGGGAGCAAAGGCTATTATAGTGGTCGCCGGAATGGAAGGAGCACTTGCCAGCGTTGTAGGAGGGCTTGTAGATAAACCCATTATTGCAGTACCGACAAGTATTGGGTATGGAGCTAACTTTGGCGGTCTTTCGGCCCTTCTATCCATGTTGAACAGTTGTGCCAGCGGGGTTAGCGTAGTCAATATCGATAATGGTTTCGGCGCAGCTTATAATGCCAGCATAATAAATAAGTTGTGAGATTTCATGGAAAATGGGATAAGAAAAATTATCTTACATAATGCGTGTGAGTCCAAATTTACGGATAATCTAAATGATTATTATAGACGAGGAGGATAATGTGATGAAGAAAATGTTGACGTTGACTATCACGTTGGTGATGGTATTTTACCTCGCCGGTTGTGGCACTACAAAAACGCCCACGACCAACAGCGGCGCGGCAAACAGTGATGCCAGCAATACCAGGCAGGAACAGCATTCTGCCACGCCTGGCGAAAGCACACAGGCAGAACTAAAGGACAACGGCGGTAACATTAGTCCGTCAAATAAGGAAACCACAAGTAAAGAGCAAGCGCAGCCACTTTCAGGAACAAAAAAAATTCTGGTTGCTTATTTTTCACATTCCGGCAACACGCGTGAAATTGCCAACCAAATCCACAATAAAGTTGGCGGCGATCTCTTTGAAATCGTAACGGTAGACCCGTATCCTACTGATTATAATGCCTGTGTGGATCAAGCGGGTCGGGAACAGAGAAACAACTACCGGCCACAACTTGCGGCTAAAGTTGAGAACATGAATTCATACGATGTCGTTTTCGTTGGTTATCCCAACTGGTGGGGGACGATGCCGATGGCGGTATTCACCTTTTTAGAGAATTATGATTTTTCCGGAAAAACCATTATACCGTATTGCACCCATGAGGGAAGTGCTTTAGGCCGAAGCGTGGACGATATCAAAAAACTTTGTCCGAAGTCAACTATACTTAATGGTCTTGCAATCAGGGGATCAAGTGTAAAAACTGCGCAGGATAGAGTGGCCGAGTGGTTGCGTGGAATCGGAATTACAACAGAATAAAGATTGGGGTTCATCCTTATCATTCTTTCTCACGATTTATATCTAATATTCAAATATGTCTTGTTATTTTTGTTATTTAGGACGACGTGGTTCGAGAATATCTTATGAGGGAAAGATTCACTATGAAGTACCGGGATTATTATAGTGCTGATGGCGGAGTAAGCGACTCCAGTATAATGCAAACCGATACATATGAAAAAAGGACTCAAACTCCAGTCCTCGATCTAACCAACTTAAAAAAGACTATTAAAGGCAAAGAAATTGTCAAAGGGATAAACTTGAAACTTTATCCCTCTCAGGTTTATGGCTTTCTAGGCCCTAACGGCGCCGGCAAAACCACCACCATCCGCATGATTGTCGGACTGATTAAACCAACTGAAGGATCGGTAACTATCTGCGGCTACTCGGTTGCCCACGATTTTGTCAAAGCCTTGGCGAATGTAGGCTGCATCATCGAAAGCCCGGAGATGTACAAATACTTGACCGGCATGGAGAACTTACAGCAGTTTGCAGCTATGGATAAACGCATTAGTCAGCAGCGAATTAAAGAAGTCGTTGAAATGGTAGGTCTCCAGCATAGAATCAGCGATAAAGTACGTACCTATTCGCTGGGTATGCGACAGCGATTGGGTATCGCTCAGGCCATCCTTTCCCGACCACGGCTTCTAATTCTGGACGAGCCTACGAACGGCCTAGACCCGGCGGGGATAAATGAGTTCAGGAATCTGATTAAACGATTAGCCTATGAGGAAGGGATGACGGTCTTCGTATCTAGTCATTTACTGCTCGAAGTTCAGCAGATGTGCGACAGCGTTTCCATTATCCGGCAGGGAAGTGTAATTAAAACCGTTCTTTTAGGGTGGGCCATTGCTTCTATAGTAGTCAGTTTTGCCTATTTTACTAAACAGGATATCCTGGTCTAAGGAGAAAAAACGTGTTTAAAAAAATCATGTTTGGTTCAATACTTATAACAGCTTTACTAGGCTTCGTCGTTTTTGCAATGGGTTTCGCCGGGGCAATTATGGTTACAACCAATATAGGTTCCCAGGCTTCCCCAGCCAGCGCTCTTAATGCTCAGACATCGGATACTACTGCCCAAGTATCTTCCAGGAATACCAACTCTATAAAAATACTAATTCTGGGAGACTCTATCGCCAAAGGCACCGGCGATGAAAAGGGCAAAGGCTTTTCCGTTTATCTGCCCGAGGACTTCAAAACCAGCACTTCCAAAGAAATAATAGTAGACAACGCCGGCATAGACGGGCAGGAAAGCCGCGGCCTGCTGGAACTGCTCCAATCTGGACGGTTTGATAATAAGATTGCCGATATGAATATGGTTGTGGTGTCGATTGGAGGTAATGATGTCCGCCAAATTCTCACCATGAATTCTATTGCTAAGGAAGGTCAATTTAACACTATTCAGGTGAACTATATAAGAAATCTAAAGGCAATAATACAAGTTATTAGAAACATCAACCCCACCGCAACCATTATTTGCCTGGGCTTATATAATCCTTATGAAAAATCAGGTACCAGCGCAGATACCAGATTGTTAAACGAATGGAACTATAATACCCAGCAGTTGATAGGGGAAGATGGGAAAGCTATTTTTATTCCGACCTACGACCTTATGCATTTTAATTTAAACCAATATATAGCCAGGGACGGTATGCACCCGGATTCCGCCGGATACGAAGTTATATCTGAACGAATCAGTAGAACAGTGGCAACAATCGTCAAAGAGTTATAGATGCTAGTGCCCAATGAGATGGATTTCAGGTAATATGGATTGCTTCTCAGCCCCGGTGTATTCATAGGCTACTCAGTAATTTCTGCACAAGTAGTTGAGTTATATATTGGCGACCGACCGCCACCACATCCTAAATGCTATATCTTGATATTCTCCGGGATTTTCCGAATAATCCTTTATATATTTGTAAAATGCTTGTATTGACGAATAAAACGAATACGTTAATAAGTTAGGACTTACATTAATAAGAATCTCGTCTTTAATAGCATCCAGAAAAAGTTCATTTATAAAATTAAAGTTTCTCGAAGCTTCTTCCTTACTGAGTTTATCAATATAAGGTGAATTTGAAAACATGTCAAAAAAGGTCATACTATCTTCGTTATCTACGTGCCACTGAGCACAACAGTACCACAAATGTTTAATCTTACCTTTGCTTGTGTCACATGATTTCATGTGCTCTAAAAGATATCTTCTATAATCATCTTTTATTGTTATATAAAGTTTATTTATCAAATCTTCCTTAGTTTTGAAGTAATGAAAGAGTGTCCCATTAGATACGCCCGATTCCTTAACTATTTTTGCTGTGGATGTACCGTCGAACCCCTCTGTTATGAAAAGCTTTAAGGCCGCTTTCAATATCTTAGCTTTACTATCCAACATAAATCCCACCTTCGGAACGATTACTCTATTATCAATCTCTAACATAGATTTGCCCTAGTGTCAACTTAGCAAAATCCTCCACCCAACCCCTTGCTTTAAATAAATTTTAGTGATATTATAACCCATAAAGTAGAGCAATTACTCTACTTTATACACTAAATTGGTTGTCGTTATATCTAATCAGGATAAAATGTTGCATATTATTAGACCAAACGATCTAGGGTGCGCGATAAAGCCTTCATGATTCACTGTAAGGTTATAGATGTAAATTGCATCCAATGGGAAAAGCATTTTCCTGGCTGCATCAGGTGGGCGCATCGGCTGAATCATTAGTATTGAATGAGAAAATGGCTCAAAGAGGATTTGTCGCTTTAGCTTTTGATACTTCTCATCAAGGTGAAAGCGGTGGCGAACCTCGTGACCTTGAGAACCCGACAGAACGCGTAGAGGATATTCGTTGTGCGGTTGACTATTTAACTACGCTTCCCTACGTAGACATTGAGCGTATCGGTGCAATGGGAGTTTGTTCCGGTGGTGGTTATTCGGTAAATGCAGCCATGACGGAACGCCGTATTAAAGCAGTTGCAGGTGTCAGCACAACAGATCTGGGCTCTTGGATTCGGGAGGGGCTTGATGGGAGTATTCCCGTCGACGAACAGATAAAAACTTTGGAGATTGTGGCAAGTCAACGCACGGCAGAAGCGAATGGCGCCGATCCGGTTTATGGCCCGTTTGTACCGGATGAAGTGACGGAGGATATGCCTGTGATATTGATAGAAGCAAACGAATATTACAGAACACCTAGATGTCAGCACCCGAATTCAAAAAATCGTGTGCTTATAACATCTCTTGATAAGTTGATTGCATTTTCCGCATTTTATTTGGCAGAGACATTGCTTACGCAGCCGTTGTTATTGATAGCAGGAAGTAAAGCCGATACATTGAGATTCTCTGAAACGCTATACGAAAAAGCGAACTGCCAAAAGGAATTGTTCAAGATCGATGAAGCGACTCATGTAGACTTATATGATGTTGCTAAATATGTAGATCAAGCCATCGAGAAACTGAACAATTTTTTCACCAATAACCTTTAATAAGCTGTTTATTATAGAAGGAGAAGGCCGATTTTGCGATGTTTGCAGGAATAGGAGGGCGTCAGGATGCGTAGTGCTTTGGTGGCTGGAGGAACCGGCCTGGTCGGTGGGGAGATATTGAAAAGACTGCTGGAAGACGGGGACTACTCGGAAGTGCATTCCCTGACCAGGCGGCCCACTGGGTTCTCCCACCCCAAACTGACTGAAACCATCATCGATTTTGATCATCTTGACAATATTGAGCTTCCGACGGCGGACGACGTTTTCTGTGCCTTGGGATCGACCATTAAAAAAGCCGGCTCGCAGGAGGCTTTTTATCGGGTGGATCACGATTATGTGGCCGGGCTGGCCCGGGCGGCCGTTCGCTGCGGCACGAAGCAGTTCATGGTGGTATCGTCCATTATGGCTGACCCGAACTCTAAGAACTTCTATTTGCGGGTCAAAGGAGAAACGGAACAGTCGGTCAGACGGGATGGACCGCCTACCATACTGATTTTCCGGCCTGCCACCATGGAGGGGGACCGGCAGGAGAAGCGGCCCGGCGAGAAGGTTGGCTTCGCTATTATGCATGCCATTGGCTACCTTCTGATCGGCAGACTGAAAAAATACCGCAACATTAAAGCCGATACAGTGGCCCGGGTGATGATATCCGCAGCCAAAGCCGATCTTTGCGCCTGGCGTATCTTCGAATCCGACGATATAGCCGCTTACCCTGTCTGATGCCTGGCATAACCTTTTGGCTCAAAGCGTAAATGTTGTTCCGATTCCAGGAACAAAGAAAAGGAAGAACTTATCCGAAAATGCCCAATCAGTCGATATTGTACTTGCAGAACATGATTTGGCTGAAATCGACCAGTTACTTAAAAAATACAATAACGTAGGGCCAAATATATAAAGTATTAGTCAGACAAGGAGTGCGATTCATATATGATCTACAAGAATTTTAAGGGAATTCAATTATCAAGGCTGGGAATGGGAAATATGCGTCTGCCAACGATCGGAAATGACCCCCACGCTTCACCGATTGAGCCTTGACGGCGTGCAGGTGGTATTGAGCGGTATGTCTACCCTCGATCAGCTTAAAGAGAATGTAGAGCTTTTCCAGAACGACATAAGCTTGAACGACGGAGAAGAGGAGCTTTTAAAGAAGGCGTGCGACGCGTTCCGCTCGTCGGTTGTAATACCCTGCACAGAGTGCCAGTATTGCTGCGAGGATTGCCCTGCGGAGATTGACGTTCCGGGTATTATAGGCTTATACAACCGTTTCAAGCTTGAGGGCCCGTTTGCCCTTATGGACATAGACCGTTTCAAAGCCAAGCCTTCCGACTGTACCGAGTGCGGCGCGTGCGGCGAGCGGTGCCCGCAGAACATTGACATCACAGCTATTATGCAGGAGCTGTCCGGAGAGCTTCAGACGGTGCCGCCGAGACCATTATGGCCTGACGAAAGTCAGTAACAGGAAATACAAAATCTAGGTAAGTATTACTGTATTTGTTTATAAGACAGATTCGGAATCAACGAGAATAAGGAGGACGCTATGAGTACAATTTTTATCACAGGTTCATCATCAGGAATCGGAAAAGCAACAGCGAAATGCTTTGCTGAGAATGGATGGCATGTTATAGCTACCATGAGGACACCGGAAAAGGAAACAGAGCTGACAGCATACGATAATATTGAAATCTATCCGCTTGATGTGACCAAACCGGAGCAGGTAAAGGATACGATTCAAAAGGTATTGAGCAAGGAGGATGTAGATGTCCTGTTCAACAATGTAGGATACGGCATGAAGGCAAGGTTCGAGGACATCCCGGAGGACAAGATATATCATTCATTCGAGGCGAATCTGCTTGGCATGATTCGTGTGACGCAGGAATTTATCCCTTATTTTAAGAAGAAGAAGGGCGGTACGATCCTGACCACAACATCTCTGGCCGGTATCATCGGTCTTCCGCTGGATGGTGTTTATGCGGCGGATAAATGGGGACTGGAAGGCTTAAGCGAAATGCTGTATTTCGAATTAATGCCATTTAATATTCAGGTAAAGACCTTAGTACCCGGCGTAGTTAAGACGAATTTTAAAGTTGATCAGATCCCGTATGAAGGTGACGAAAACGTTCCCAAGAATCAGGCGAAACCGACGGGAGGGCCGATGATGGCGACCTTCGCGGGCTACGAAGACATGATCAGAAATCAAATACAATTGTTATTGCCTGATATGAATGATATAGAAGAAGCGGAAGAAGCAGCGAGAGACGCCTATGAAGCCGTGACGGATGGCAACAAAGACCGGATGTGCTATGTGACTGGAAAGGTTGCAAAGGAACTGTATGATAAGCGTCAGGAACTCGGCGATGAAAAATTCCGCCAGTATATGAGAAATATTTTGATGCCGGGAATGTAAAAAAATCCTTTATGAGTGTCTGACTGTCGGGCACCGACCCGTGTGGGTTTTAAACTCCTCGCTATGAAGGACAGGAGGAAATGATATGAAAAAAAGAAAAATTAAGAGAAGGCACAGTAATGAATTGCAGCAAGTGGGATTTTAGGGATTTAGAAGGAAAATAGGAGGTATTGTATTGTGCAAGAAGTAGTGTTAAACAACGGCATTAAAATGCCCATTCTAGGCTTTGGTGTTTATCGAATTCAAGATTTAGAGATGTGTAAATATTGCGTTTATGAAGCAATTAAAGCAGGTTATCGTCTGATTGATACGGCAACGGCTTACCAAAATGAGGAAGCTATCGGAGAAGCAATAAAACGCAGTGGCGTTCCGAGAGAGGAATTGTTTATAACCACTAAGCTGTGGCTTTCAGATGCCGGTTATGACAGCACTAAAAAAGCATTTGAAACATCCCTGAACAACCTGAAACTCGACTATTTAGATCTTTACTTAATCCATCAGCCGTTTAACGATGTTTACGGCTCCTGGCGAGCAATGGAAGAATTATATAAAGAGGGCAGGATTCGCGCCATCGGTGTCAGCAACTTTTCGATGGATCGATTAATTGACCTAAAAATATATAATGAAATTTCTCCGGCAGTGAATCAGATTGAGGTTCACCCGTTTTGTCAACAGATCGAGAGCGCAGCTTATATGAAAGAAAACAATATCCAGGTTGAAGTCCTAAGGGACTATGAAGTTATTTACTCGAAAGGCAAAATTCATGATAGAAACAGGGAAACAAACATTTAACCGGAATTTTATTGTTTTAATTTTTATGATAGGAACTTTCGTTACGGTTTTAAATCAAACCGTGTTAATCACTGCGTTGCCACATATTATGAAAAGCTTTGATATTAGTGCAGATATCGCACAATGGCTTACTACTGCATATTTGATGATGAATGGCATATTGATCCCGGTTACAGCATTCCTTAGCGAGAAGTATACCACCAGACAATTGTTTATAGGCGCTATGGGGCTTTTTATATTGGGAACAGCTATTGCATCTATATCAAACAATTTTACTTTGCTGCTTATCGCACGCATTATTCAAGCCTGCGGACCAGGAATTACATTGCCGCTTATGCTAACGGTTTTTTTTACTATCTTCCCTAAAGACAAACGTGGAGCCGCTATGGGAATGGCCGGCTTAGTTGTAGGTTTTGCGCCGGCCCTTGGACCCTCTCTTTCCGGGATCATCGTAGATCATTTTTCCTGGCGTTATATATTTTTAATGGTGTTACCGGTTGCCGCGATTTTTTTGTTGCTGGCAATCGTGTATATGAAAAATGTTACTGAGGTTAATAAAAATCAAAAAATTGATTTGCCTTCTGTTGTTTTATCCACATTGGGATTTGGTTCTTTATTATACGGTACCAGTATTGCCGGGTCCAATAATCAAAGCAGTTCAAGTGTTGTTTTATGGCTTGCTGCAGGCGTTATAGGTGTTATCTTGCTCATTATAAGAGAATTGAAATTATACAAGCCAATGCTTGAATTTAGAGTGTTTAAATCTTATACATTTACTTTAACGACTATAATAGGAATCATCTCCTTTATTAGCTCCATAGGTGTAGAAACGATTCTTCCCTTATATATACAAAACTTAAGAAATATCAGCGCTTTCAATTCAGGTTTGATTCTTCTACCGGGGGCAATAGTTTCGGCAATTGTATCACCTATTGCTGGAAATCTAGTTGATAAAATTGGCGGAAAACATATATCGATCATTGGCTTCCTTATTATAGTTGTTGCTACAATGCCATTTATTTTTTTGAAAATTGATACTTCCCTTTGGGTTGTTATCCTTTTTTATGCAATACGTTTCATAGGTATATCTGCAATTTGGATGCCATTGACAACGGTAGGGTTAAATTCCCTTCCGGGCAATTTAGTCAGTCATGGTACTGCCGTGAACAATACTTTCCGTCAAGTTGCAGGCTCCATTGGAACGGCATTACTTGTAAGCATTTATACAAATATGTCGACCAAAGCCATTGAATCGGGGAAGATTGCCAACCAGGTTATTGCACAGGTGCATGGTATGGATTATGCATTTATCGCAGTAGCTGTATTTGCGTGTATTGGCCTATTCATTTCATTTTTTCTTAAAAGTGAAAAAGAACAAATATATAATGAAGTCTTGGCTGAAACAGCTAGTGTGGTATGAGGTATACGGCTTCTTACAAGTAAAATGGAGGGTGAGATAATTTGAATAAAAATGTATTAATAATTTCGGGAAGTCCCAGGAGACAAGGGAATTCAGATCTCCTATGTGATCAGTTTATGTTGGGAGCTAAGGAGGTAGGGAACCAGGTTGAGAAAATTTTTTTAAGAAAGAAAAAAATAAATTTTTGCTTGGGATGCGGTACCTGTCAAGATAATGGAGGAATCTGTGTTCAAAAGGATGACATGGCTGAAATATTGGAAAAAATGATAGCTGCAGACGTTATTGTAATGGCCACACCTGTATATTTTTATACCATGAACGGACAGATGAAAACATTGATTGACAGAACCGTTTCAAGATGCAGGCAAATCACGAACAAGGAGATGTATTTTATTATTGCTGCGGCGGACCCCAGACAAGAAGCAATGGAAAGGACAATAGAAGGATTCAGAGGGTTTACCTCCTGCACTAGCGGGGCAATCGAAAAGGGCATTATCTATGGAACCGGCGCCTGGGAGATCGGAGCTATCAAAGGAAGTCAAGCCATTAAGCAAGCGTATGAGATGGGAAAAACAGTCTAATTTTGATAAGATGCGAAATAGCCTGGAAAATTTTTATAACCAGGGAATGAAGGGACATTTTATGAAAAGGGTTAAAAAGATGGCGTTATATTTATTTATTTTTTTATTTATATTATGTATCGGCGTTATATTATTTATAAACTTGGCCCCTGCTTTCGGCGGAAATCTGACGGAAGAACAAAAAGGGACTTACAAAAATTTAAATAATTATGTTAACGGAAAATTTACCAATGAGATTCCAACCCGGCTGGGCATAAGTTCCGCAGATTCCTCATCAACAAGTGAGGTTTCTAATTTGGATGCTAAAGAACGAGAGCCGGCCGGCCCAATTCCTGTTTCCCTCATTGATTGGAACCAGATTAAAAGTGAAAAAGATAGTCTGACCTGGTTGGGGCATTCTGCTTCAATATTGAGTATTGATAATAAAAAACTGCTGATAGACCCTATGCTGGGTCCTATTGCCTCACCGGTTTCATTTGTTGGAATTAAACGATATAAATATAGTGAAGATATACTGCTGCATATTATTGATGAAATGCCGCCGATTGACGCAGTCTTAATTTCCCATGACCATTACGACCACTTGGATTATCAATCCATTGTAAAGCTGAAGAGTAAGGTATCGCATTTCTTCGTTCCTCTTGGAGTAAGCGCTCATTTGATTCGATGGGGTGTCCCCAAAGAAAAAATCACGGAACTCAATTGGTGGGAAGAAAGGGAGTATCAGGGTTTAACCCTTGCATTAACCCCATCCAGACATTTCTCGGGAAGAGGAGTATTTAATTCCAATACTACCTTATGGGGCGGCTGGGTCATTCTTGGCAAAAACACACGTTTATATAGCAGCGGAGATGGCGGATATGGCGGATATGGCCCTCATTTTAAGGAAATCGGAAGTAAATATGGACCATTTGATATCACCTTAATTGACGGTGGTCAATATGACCGGCGTTGGCAGGATATTCATACTACACCGGAGCAAGCTGTCCAGGCAAACTTAGAGGTAAACGGTAAGAATATGATGTTAATGCATTGGGGTGCATTTACATTGGCTAATCATGGTTGGAAAGAACCAATAGAACGAGCATTGAAGGAGGCAAAAAAAGCAGAAGTTAACCTAATCGCCCCTAAAATTGGTGAAACTGTCCTGTTAGGTTCAGAACTACATATTCCTCTTTCTTTGTGGTGGGCCTGCCTAAAAGTTTAAAATATTTGGAGTTACGTTTCACTTTCTTTTATCCATTCATTTGCTCTACTCCTGGCCTCTTTTATAATGAGAAAGGAGGAAAAACTCATGGCAAAGAATACGGGCGACAACTATCGTCGGGGCGAGGTTAAAGACCGCAGCCAGACCTACAACCCTAAGACTGACATTTACGTCAAGCGGGATTCATGACTTATTATTTGCCGCAATTATTCTTGCCGAGTTAATCTGACTCCCAGGTCAAAAGCCTTCCGGCAATCCTCGGGAAGTCTTTCCCTGGCCGTTCTTGCCTTCTCAGCCGGATTGGTTCGTTCATACATATATTTAGAATAATCGTCGAACACATTAGTGTCATTTACAATAAGAGCATCAGCCGAGCCAAAAAAAAGTTTGAGAGCATTTACAATAAATGTTGGGTATTGATCATAACCCATCTCTTTCATCCATTGTTCCGACGAACTCATGGTATATATAAAACCAATCGGCAAGGTTTTCGGGAACAGAGTGGACCAATTATCATCATAAACCATATTGGGATACACTAATCGTTCGATAAAGGCTTTCATTAAGCTGCTGGGACCACCTATATAATTTGGTGAACCGATAACTAAAGCGTCATCGTCTTTAATCCTGCTCAGTATGGGCGTTAATTCGTCTTTTGCAGCACACTTTCCATAACTTTGCCCATCTTTGAGTTTACAGGAGAAACAACCGAGACAGCCGCTAAAATCCAAATCACGCAGATGAATGATCTCGGTTTTAAAACCCTGAGAAGCTGCACCTTTAAGGGCATGTTCCAGCAATGTCGAGGTAGTTCCGTTTTTTCGAGGGCTTCCATTGATGGCCAATATTTTCATAATAAACACCTGCCTTTCATAGGCAAGCATAAACCCTGTACCTTAATACAATGTCAAGTCATTTTTCGTAAAAAAGTTTTAGGATGCTGCATTCCTCCAGGTCAGTATTGTAAAGAGCATAATTCAGAGCCTCGCGCAGCTTAGTTAATTCTTCTATTTTCTTATTAATATCGCTGATTTTTTCAGATAGCAGGCGGGTTAAATGCTTATGGTTATTATTATCATCTTTCTCCATCATTCTTAGAAAAGCGGAAATTTCATTCAAACTGAATCCCAGCCCTTTGGCTTTAACAATAAATTTTATTCGTAACAAATCGTCTTCACTATAGAGCCGGTAGCCTGATTCTGTTCTCTCAGGCTGCGGAATTATACCAATTTTTTCATAGTATCTCAATGTTTCGCTACCGATGTTCATTTCACGCGATAATTCTTTGCGAGTATATCCATTTTTCATATACCTGTTCTCCTAAAGCATGTTTTATCATTTATTTATAACTATAATGAAATATTATCCTGCTGGTGAAGGTATTCTATGTATTCCATGCCCCATTCCTGCATGGCTTCCATAACCTTTAAAAACCTTACCCCCATATCGGCCAATGAATATTCAACTTTGGGCGGAATGACTTTGAATACTTCTCTGTTGATCATTCCATCCTGCTCCAATTCCCTTAACTGCTGGGTAAGATAACCTTGCCGTACTGACGGCAGGGCTCTCTGCAGTTCACTGAAACGCATAACACCTTCTTTTAATAAGTATAGTATTACCAGCTTCCATTTACCCCTAATTACATCCTGGGTAATTGCCACCGGGCACCCTATTTGTAATAATTCTTTCCTGCACAAGCCCGAAACCTCCCTTTAGTACGATTTTTAGTACTACATACTTTAAAAAAGAGTACTTGCAAATAGTGGCTATTTAAACTCATTATAAGTATATTAGATTCTATTGCCAAATTGAAAAATGGTTTCGGTGAAAGGAGATTTATAATGCAGGAGATTATAAAGTTTTTACAGGAAAATAACGCGGGTTGCTTCGCTACCGTTGAGAAAGGTCAACCACGGGTAAGGCCCTGGCAGTTTCAGTTTGAATTAGATGGGAGATTCTATTTTGGCACAGCCAACACGAAAAAGGTTTATCAACAGCTTAAGGAAACGCCTTATGCCGCTTTTGCCTCATTTTCTCCCAATATGGCTACGGTAAGGCTAACCGGCCAGGTAGTCTTTGATTCAAGTCCACAAATGAAAGCTATGGTTTTAGAACGGAACCCGATGCTGCAGCAAATTTACGGAACTCCGGATAATCCGGCTCCTTCCTTCGAAGTATTCTACCTGTGCAACGGCGAGGCTTCCTATACCGAGTTTGGAAAAGAACCGGTAGTTTACAAGTTTTAGGCAAAACTAAAATATAAAGACAGCTTTGATCGAGACCGCATAAGTTTATTAGATGAAGGGGGCAATAAAATGGAATTCTTTGAAGTCATCAAGAAACGCCGCGCAGTGCGCATGTACAAATCAGATCCGGTAAGCCGTGAAGATATCCTGACCGTACTTGAGGCCGCCCATGCTGCACCCTCAGGGCGCAATCTGCAGTCGTGGGAGTTTCTGGTTATCAGTGGCGACAAGAAGAATGCTATGGGCGAGAGCTATGGCAAGATTACGGAAGGCTATACCAGAGACTGGGAAGACCCGGCTGCCCGGGATGCGTTCATAAAATACGGCCGCACTTATGGTGGTGCTCCAATAATTATTGTGGTTCTGGCTGCTACTGATCCGATTCCCGGTGTAAACAAGATGCATCTGGAAACCGGCTGCGCTGCCATGGAGAACATCATGCTGGCTGCGACAGCATTGGGGCTGGGCACCTGCTGGATGACCGGGCCTTTACAAGATGAGGCCAACTTACGTAAGTTGTTGGAAATCCCAGACGATATGCAAATAGTTGCGGTTACGCCGCTGGGGTATCCGGTGTCGTGGCCTGAGCCGCCGGTATTCCCGGTTACGGACTTTACGCAGAAAATACGCTGGATTGAATAATACAATAAAGCCCGAGCCCAAGTTTGAGCGCGGTTCAGACCAATAAGACTAAATATACTGTTCTCGGAGTTTTGAACGAGAATCCCGGGTCTGGATATGACAAATTCAGGCAGCACCTTTATTAAGGTGCTTTTTAACCTTCAAAAGGGTTCTATTTCCGTCAGCCTCCTTGTTATCAATGTTTCATATCATTGACCAGTTCTCGCCGGTCAACTGTCCTGGGAGGCTCTTCATACCAGCCATGATCAATCATAATATTTGTACCGTCTTCAAGATAATTAGCTACCTCCAGCAGAGCTTTTGAGTAATTAACCATTAAGTCATGCCGGGGACTGGTGGCCATTGATGCTGAATAGTTTAATATTCCGGCGGAAGTTATTAGTACGGTATGGTACATCATTAACTTATCTGAGAAAATTGGGGTTGTTGAATCTGTAACCATGAAATCCCAATGAATAGGATCGGGCACATCTTCCTGGATTAGAGATAGGCTGAAAGTATCGATAAAATCACTGGCCATGTTAACTCCGCGATCCAAAAATTTTCGGGCCTGATCGGATTTTATCGTTTGTCTGAATCCCATCAGTAATCTTTTGCCAACATTGTTGGTGACGATACCATAAAAAAGCGCCGATATTTCTTGGGCTAGAAGACTCCTCCGCTCACCTAGAAATCCTCCTAAGAAATTTTGCTCTTTTACATAATCAATTTCTTTTAAAGTGGTTATAATAGGCGGCCTGATATAGAGGCCCTTAGATAGCAGAACATTAGTCGCATTGTTAAAAAGGTGGATACTGGAGTGAATACAATGGGTGTAAAAATCGCGGACATCGGCACGCCCGGAAGTTACCAGAGACAACCCGTTTAACCCAACCGCGATTTTATTAGCGTTAATCAAGTAATAGAGGTAATAAGGATCGGTGAAAAGTCGGGGCGCGCTCATATTGACATCATTGTCGGAAAAGCCGATTGGTATGGGTATATTTTCATTATTGAAGATTTTGGTTGCCTTGGCTACTCTCTGATTACATATATTTAGAGAATCCTCCATTATTGGCCTTATGTCGTGGTCTTCAGCTGTCATGCTGAAGTGCTTGAAAACACAGACAAACATCGTATATTGCATATACGAATTCCATAGCGCAGCCAATTCTGTGGCATTTAAACGGGCATTATCAACTGCATCCATGGATCTGGACTCCATTTTACCGGGATCGTATTCTGTTCCTTTTAACATAAGCTCCTCCATTCATTAAGATTCAATAATATTATGATTTCCCGTTTGATTTTTGCTATTCAGAACGGTTTTTACCGGAACAATTACCGGTGTTGTTTGTATCGCATCCCCTTCCTTGAAGCGGTTCATTCAGCTTTTAAACAATTTGTGATTGATTATTAATGAAATATAAGGAATGGGAAAGACTACTATACAATATAGAATCGCTTGAAAAAAGGAGGGTTTAATTGTGGCATCCCATGTATCTGGGCGGCTTAATGATGTGGTTAGGGGCGCCTTTGCTGCTGGGTTTGACTCCCATAATAGTATTCCGAATTATTGGTGAGGAAAGAATGCTGGTGAATAAACAGGACGGTTATGCCGATTACGAGAAGAAGGTTAAATACCGGCTCATGACGAAGGAAAATAAACTAAAGATACCAATAAAGAATGAATCTGCTGCGGGAAAGATGTCCAGACTTGTTAATGATTCGCCGAATCTTACCAAGTAAAGGCATCTTTTTCGTACAGGAAAAAAAACACCTCATCATTTGCAGGAGGAAACCCCATACTATGGAGCTTTATGATAGAATGTTAATGACAGGTAGAATGCGGGTCAAATTTTGCTGCCACTATGCATGCGCGATTCGTATTTTAGGGAAATAGTTGACAATAGCAACCCAAAGTATTAAATTCTATAGAATATATTTTTAGAACTTGGTGCATTACCAAATTACTTAGCAAGGGGATATTTGTAATGGCATTTTATTATGATGAACCCTCTTATACATTTAGTGAGTATTTACTGGTACCGGGGTATTCTTCAACCGAATGTATGCCATCGAATGTTAGTCTTAAGACACCGGTAGTAAAATTTAAAAAAGGCGAACAACCAGCCATTTCCATGAATATCCCTCTGGTCTCGGCAATAATGCAATCCGTTTCCGATGACAAAATGGCAATTGCCCTGGCGATCGAAGGCGGGATTTCATTTATTTACTGTTCTCAATCGGTTGAGAATCAAGCTGCTATGGTAAGCCGAGTGAAAAACCACAAGGCCGGCTTTGTTAACAGCGACTCGAACATCAAACCCGAACATACCTTGGCCGATGTCCTGAAGATTAAGGAAAAAACCGGGCATTCAACTGTTGCTGTTACTGAGGATGGGACTTCTAACGGGAAGCTTCTTGGATTAGTAACCAGCCGCGATTACAGAATAAGCAGAATGCCCCTTGATACAAAAGTACATGAATTTATGACGCCTTTTAAGTCTCTGATGTGTGCCCAAGAAGGCATCACACTTAAGGAAGCAAACAATTATATATGGGACCATAAGCTCAATACCCTTCCGGTTGTTGACGAAAATCAAAACCTGGCATCTCTTGTATTCAGGAAAGACTACGATACTCACAAGGAAAATCCTGACGAACTCCTTGATTCATTGAAGAGATACGTCGTGGGAGCAGGCATTAACACCAAGGATTACGAACAGAGAGTTCCCGCCCTCGTTGAAGCGGGTGCGGATGTTTTGTGTATAGACTCATCGGAAGGTTTCTCAGAATGGCAAAAATTAACTATTGGTTTTATAAGAAATAGATATGGTGAGCAGGTAAAGATTGGTGCGGGCAATGTAGTTGACAGAGAAGGTTTTATGTTCCTTGCGGATGCGGGAGCTGATTTCATAAAAGTCGGGATAGGCGGCGGTTCAATTTGTATTACGCGCGAAGAAAAGGGAATCGGTAGAGGTCAGGCTACGGCATTAATAGAAGTTGCCAAAGCCAGAGACGACTATTTTGAAAAGACCGGGGTGTATATACCCATTTGCTCAGACGGCGGTATTGTCCACGATAATCACATTACCCTTGCCCTGGCCATGGGTTCTGATTTTGTTATGCTGGGCAGATACTTTGCCAGATTTGATGAAAGTCCTACCAATAAATATAATATCAACGGTAATTTTGTTAAAGAATATTGGGGTGAGGGGTCAAACCGAGCCAGAAATTGGCAGCGTTATGACCTGGGCGACACTGAGAAGCTTTCCTTTGAAGAGGGAGTTGATTCTTATGTTCCTTATGCGGGAAAACTAAGGAACAATGTAGAGATTACCTTAAACAAAACGAAATCGACAATGTGCAACTGTGGTGCCATAACAATACCTGAATTGCAGAAAAAGGCCAAGTTAACGCGTGTTTCATCAACGAGCATCGTAGAGGGCGGAGCACATGATGTAATACTTAAAGACAACAATATTCTGGCAGTAAAATAACCCGTAAAAAGCGCAGTTTATTCGAAAAATGAACTGATTTTTAGGGGAATTATATAATGTCCGAAGATAACGAATATTCAACACATCTGGATTTGATTCGCCGTGATCTGCAAGCCTGCTGCGAAAACTGTTTCGGGTTGTGCTGTACTTTTCAGCTTTGGAAGGCTTCCCAGTCCAAAAAGACGTAGGTCAGCCTTGCTTTTGCCTGCAAGCGGACTTTCGCTGTTGTGTTTACAAAAACGCACTGGGTACTTCCAAATAAGCATAGGCCAATCAATGAACCGGCTAAGGGTACAAATGACGGAACTAATCATCCTGGACAGCAGGTGAAAATGACCTGTGAAGCTTTTTATAATATTTGAGATAAACCTTGGGAACATTATCGTGTAAGTGATCGATGAAAGGAAATGCATAATACTTACCCTATATGTACCGGAATTCTCGAATGGGAGCAGATAAATAAAAAAGTTGGGCATTTTCGAGGTTGCTAGATTCACAACATTTGAAGACTCAAATATGTAGGAGATGTTGATTTGTTTCCGGACAAAGTATTTTATGAACCGGCGGCTATGGGCTATGAACTTGCTAAATCTTTAAAAGAGAAGTTTCCCGATGTTCCCTGGGTGGAGATTGACAATCATAACAACATTGAACAGCTTCGTTCAAATTCCAATAAAGAATTTACTATGATGAAAAGATACATCATTATTGGAATACGGAAAACCCATAAATATGTGCCGAATCATAAGGTATCTGATTTTCTGGTACCGTATACTTCTTCCGGGTGCAGCGCCATGTGTTTGTATTGTTATTTGGTATGCAATTATAATAAGTGCTCTTATTTGCGGCTTTTTGTTAACCGCGAGCAGATGATGAATAAGCTGCTAAAAACGGCTAATTCCTCACTGAACGATCTGACATTTGAGATCGGAAGCAATAGCGATCTGGTTCTGGAAAACACCATAACCGGAAATTTGGAATGGACCATAGAAAATTTTGGCCAAAGCAACAAAGGGTTTATTACTTTTCCTACCAAGTTTGATATGGTGGAGCCTTTTCTGGCATTAGAGCATAGAGGCAGAACCATAATGCGCATGAGCGTAAACCCTCATTTCGTAATAAAAAGGGTAGAGTTTGGTACATCGTCACTACAAAGCAGAATAAAGGCACTTAACCAAATGTGTGAGGCGGGATATAAAGTAGGGCTTTTAATCGCTCCGGTTGTATTAGTGGGTGATTGGATGGCGCAATATTCTGAGTTCATTGAACAACTCTCCAGTGAAATTTCCAATAAAGCCAAGCAAGAACTGTTCATTGAAATCATCTTTATGACCTACAGCTATGTTCATCGCGCTATTAACAGCGAAGCCTTCCCTAATGCAGTTGAACTTTATGATAAAACGCTGATGACAGGTAGAGGGCGGGGAAAATACTGCTATCGCCATAACATACGTGAGCAGGCGGAGCAATTTTTAAGAGAGCAAATATCAAAAAAGCTAGGGAATATACCTATTATATATGTAGTCTGATAAATACCCGTTAAGTAAAGTAATACTTGAAATCGAGGGAGTCAACAATTTTATCGCGGTTCCAAATATGAAATGTTCTCTATCTTAAGACTGCTTTTTAAATAACAATAATCTATAAATTTACTCAAGCACCAACAGATTGAAACAATCAATATTACATCAAACACAAAATTAAACAAATAAAGTTGCTTGGAAGTGTCAGCCTGCCCATTCCCTACATATGGCATGGGAAATTGAAGTATGCCTATTAACATAACTCCCCATAGCAGCTGAATTTCGGCCCTGATCTTTGGATATCCCTTGTTTTTTACATACTTACTTAATGAAACCGTAAAAACAGCAATGTATATTGAAGCTAAAAACCATAGATTTTTGGGAAGTTGATGCTCCCGGAAAGAAGACCACAGAGTAAATCTATTAAAATCCCTCACCGGGGTTTCACTAAAACTTCTTGGATACTTGCCCAAGAATGTACTTGTTATAAGTGCCTGGCTGGCTGAATATTCCATCCCTTGTATGAATCTCAAGGGGTGGGTAACATAGAATTCCATCAGCTTCCTATTGCTTATTTTGCTGTAGAATTCATCATGGGTGATCTGACTATGCGGAACATACCGTACATATTCTGTCCCATCTAAAAAAGAATGCTTTCCAGCGTCCACCGCCATATTAGGGTTTAAACCCATATCTATAAGGTCTTGAGCTGGATTTATTGAATCCTTCAGTATCCCATAGAATACAGAATTGTATTGCCTGTCTTTTGCAATATCTTTATCAATGATACTTAAACTTACCGGATATACAATCAAAATACAGTACAGAAAGCCTAATAAATATTTTTGATATCGTTTTAATAAACTTTTGTTGTCCCATAAAAGCTTGGCCAGCATAAGCAATATTATTGGCAAAGCCGATAATGCCTGCATTTTGGAACCCAAAAACAAGAATGCAGTCCCAAAAACCAATATGATCTTAGAAAATGTTTTCCCCTCAGATTTCAATTCATTCCGAGTGTTAATATAGTAGACCCAGGCAGCAATGTATAACATCAGGGTTGTTATCATCATCGGCTCACCATATAAGCTGTTAAACCACACCAAATAATTGCCGTCCAAGAATACAAATAGAGTTACAAAAATAAATAATGAGAGTTTAACTTTGTTGGTTATACTGAGATATCGAAATATGACGTACAGAGCAGAAACGTACATTAAGCTATAGGCAATGGCTAAATATCCGGTTTTAAATGTATCCTGTCCGAACAATTTGCATATGAAGCTTATCAAGGTGATTATATATGCTATACTTGTTGCTCCCAACCTAGCTAAGAACTTTAATGTGCTTTCATCAGCAATTTTATAATCTGTCACAGGGTAATCAAGAAACCTGATAAAGTCGGGGTCAAATACATTCTCCGGCGGCAATAGTAATCCGGACACGTTCATAACTCTATCAAAGTCTCCTTGATCCGCGACCCCGGGCTGTGGAAATTGGTAGAGCACATGGGTAATAATACCCAAAGCCAGCAATGCAAAAAGCACCCATAAATATTTCATTATATTTAGTTCTGATTTCATTGAATTCCTCATCTCTCTCATACGGCTGCTAAAGCTGGATTTTGAAATTGCCCCAAGCCTCTATTCTGTTCTATTTAATAATAGGTGGTTTTGAAATATAGGTAAAGATTGTGGACTTATGTTATAGTCTGCCAATTATTGAGCGCAATATACTTGTGAGAGGAAACAAATGTCAGCGAAGCGGCCTGCGGTCAGGGTCGCTTTCTTGATATATATATAATTTTTACACATGAGATAGGTTTTCCATACAGATTACTTATATATGGCGGGTTATACTAAAGCCCAGATAAGAGCGCAACGATTCTTAAGGATGGATTGCGCTCTTGCGGTTTAGACTAATTATGCTGGGGTATACTACGATTTTAGAAGAAGAGAAGGAAGGTATTTTAGTGTTTAGACAGCTAGGCAGGTTTGTGTTTGGCAAGAGTATGGCCAGCAGCCAACTGGGAGAGGAAAAACTAAATGTTTTCTGGGGAATGCCTATACTATCCAGTGATTCAATTTCCTCGGTTGCCTATGCGGTGGAAGAAATCCTGCTGGTATTGGTGCCGGCAATCGGTTTCGCCTCTTTTATATGGATGCCGCGTATATCTCTGGCGATAATCGCCCTTCTGATGATCCTGGTTTTCTCCTATCGACATGTTGTGGATGCCTATCCCAACGGCGGCGGAGCTTATGTGGTGGCCAAGGAAAACCTGGGACCGATATATAGCTTAATCGCCGGAGCTTCCTTATCAGTGGACTATGTTTTAACGGTAGCGGTAAGTATCGCAGCAGCTACCGCGGCCATTACATCGGCTTTCCCTGATCTTTATGGCCACCGCGTAGCAATCTGTTTAATTATGGTGTTTTTGCTGGCGGTAGGAAATTTGCGCGGTATCCGGGAATCATCCCGGATTTTCAGCTTACCTACCTATGCCTTCATTTTGTCAGTTATAGTCCTGATCGTGGCCGGTTTAATAAAACATTTTACCGGCGGCAATCCTGAAGTTGCTCAGCCGCCGGAAATTGCAGCAGGCCTTGGAACCCAGGTCGTAACCGTCATGGTTCTTCTTCGTGCCTTTGCTTCCGGATGCAGCGCTTTAACCGGGGTTGAAGCAGTGAGCAACGCGGTACCCAACTTTAAGGACCCCGCTGACAAGCAAGCAAAATCCGTATATTTATTGCTTGCTATTGCTATTGTGGTTTGTTTCGGGGGAGTGGCCTACCTGGCTCATGCGTTTCATGTAGTTCCTAATCCACGGCAAACCGTTATCACCCAGCTTACCTTCGGCATCTTCGGCCAGGGAGCGATGTTCTATATCATGGCGGCTACGACAGCCTTGATTCTGGCTTTGGCAGCCAATACTGCCTATACGGGTTTTCCCACGCTTCTATCCGTCATTGCCCGGGATGGATATGTTCCTCGTCAATTATCGATGCGTGGTCATCGCCTCAATTTTAACAACGGTATTATAATGCTAAGTTTAGCGGCAGCAGTTTTGATTATCGCATTTAAAGCCGATACTCATCTGTTGATCAGTCTTTATGCTGTGGGGGTTTTCACCTCTTTTACGCTATCGCAGACTGGAATGGTAGTGCATTGGTGGAAAGAGCGTTCTAATGGTTGGTATTTCAAGGCCTTGATAAACGGATCAGGAGCTTTGGTGACCGGAATAGCGGTAAGCGTAATCGGATTTACCAAGTTCACGGAAGGTGCCTGGATAGTGTTTATAGTCGTTCCCTTAATCATAGTTGTAATGCTTAAAATTAAAAGCCATTATATGATGGTGGCTAAACAACTGGACATCCCTAATGAGCACTTGGCAAAATTGAAATTCACTACCAGCTATTCTCATCACGTAATTGTTCCCATTGACAGTTTGAACGCCATGGTGGTTAAGGCCTTGCGTTATGCGCGCAGCCTAACCCCTAATGTTGAAGCCTTCCATGTTGAAATTAACGAGGGTGGAGCCGATAAACTAAAGCTCAAATGGGCGCTGCTAAATACAGATATTCCATTAATCGTTAGGTTTTCACCCTATCGTGAAGTGGTTAATTTGCTGACTGAGTATATAGATTCAGAAGAACACGCATCTCAACCTGGTGATGTTATTACTGTTTTGCTTCCGCAGTTCTTTGTTTCGCATCGCTGGGAGATGGCCTTGCATAATAATACCAGCCTTTTTATCGCCAATGCTATGCTTAAAAAACGCAATGTAATTGTTGCCATTATCCCTTTCTATTTGGAGGATTTTAAGGCCTACCTACTCAACCAAAAAGGGTTAAAATAAACAGTAGGTTTATTATGAAAGGAGCCCCCCCATGAACAGGGAATATGGGTCGGATTCTGATGCTGTTTTAACCCCGGATGGGAAGCTGAGTCGAGGAAAACTCACCATCTATTTAGGGGCGGTCGCCGGGGTGGGTAAGACTTACACCATGCTGGAGGCGGCCCGGGAAAGAATTTCCGAGGGGCTTGATATCGCCGTGGGTTTGGTTGACACCCACGAATGCCAAGAGACAGATGCCATGTTGGATGGAATGGAGATTATATCTCCCCGGAAGATAGAATACCGGGGAAATATTGTTCTTGAAATGGATCTTGATGGGATTATCCAAAGACGTCCCCAAATTGTCCTGGTTGATGAATTAGCGCACCAAAATATTCAAGGCTCGCGCCATCAGCATCGCTATCTTGACGTTGAGGAACTGTTGGAAAGCGGCATTGATGTCTATACCACATTTAATATTCAGAACGTTGAGAGCCTTAATGATACTGTGGCTCAAATAACTGGAATTCATGTTAGTGACACAGTACCTGATGGGTTTTTAGACACTGCCGATCAAATTAAGCTGGTTGATATTCCGGCGGAAGAATTAATCCGGCGTTTTCAGCACGGTAAGATACATGTTCCTGCACTAGACCAACAAGATCTGCGTAACTTTTTCCGGCCCGGTAACATTAACGCACTTCGAGAATTAGCCCTGCGCTATACCGCCAGGAGAGTCGGGAAGCAGCTGGAAGAATATCGCGATCAGCGAGGAATTAACCAGCCCTGGCCTGTTCAAGAACGGGTGATGGCTTGCTTCAGCAGCAGTCCCTTTGCTGTGCATGTTTTAAGACAGGCCCGCCAAATAGCTGACGACTTGAACGCAGAATTGATGGCTGTGTATGTTGAGCCGCCTTTCTCTTATCAATCCGGTCAATTTATAGCAAATTTAAGGGGAAATCTGCAGTTGGCGGAAGACCTGGGCGCTAAGGTGGTTACTTTGAGTTCCCAGGATATTTCCTCTGGCATTCTTAGTCTGGCACAAAAGTGTAATGTCTCACAAATTATCGTGGGCAAGCCCCTGCGTCCTCGATGGAGGGAGCTGCTGCATGGTTCGGTGGTCGATGATATTATTCGTGGATGCAGCGGAATCGGTGTATTTGTTGTTCCTGGATATGCAACGCCTAAAGAACCAACTACAAAAGAAGATGAAAGAACACCTTCCCGTGGAAAAGTGGGCTGGTCCTTGGTTTTTCCCTTATTCCTGGTGGCGCTGGTGACGATCACAGGTAGTATATACGGCCAAGATTTAGGTTTAACCAACATCGGGATGCTTTATCTGCTTCCGGTAGTTTTTGCTTCTGCCCGTCTCGGGGTAGTACCATCAATTATAGTTGCCCTAATTAGTGTATTGTCATTTGATCTTTATTTCATTCCTCCAATTTGGCGTTTAGCAGTATATGACGTAACATATTTGATCACTTTTGCGGTATTCATGGTAGTAGCTTTTACAACCGGTAATATGGCCGACCGGCTGCGGTTGAGGATGAGAGAAGCTATTCACCGCGAAACTCGTACTAGAGCACTATACGACCTGGCCAGGGGGTTATCGGCAGTCACTGACCTGAGTCTGCTGGCCAGTAGAGTGGTCAGCCATATTTCTGAGACTTCTGATGCCGAGGTAGTACTATACCTTCCGGAAGAAAATGGTGGATTAAAAATTGTTGCGGCAAGTAGGGCATTCAGCGACCTGGTATTAGTACCAAACGAAGCGAGTGCCGCGGAGTGGACCTATAAACATTCACACCGCAGCGGGTTGGGCACGGATACTCTTCCTGGAGCCAAAGGTTTTTACCTGCCGGTAAAGACCGAAGAAAAAATATTTGGGGTGCTGGGCGTTAAACCGATAAAACAGCTTTTTACACCGGAACAAATTAATCTTTTGGATGCCTTGGCCGGACTGGCTGCTCTGGCCATCGCCCGTTTGGAGTTGGCTGCACAGACCCAGAATATTAAAACCCTGGAAGAAAGTGAACGCCTTCGTGCGGCCTTGTTTAATTCAATTTCTCATGATATGAAAACGCCTCTCGCCTCAATCCTTGGTGCAGTCTCCAGTCTGGTGGATGATGGGGATTTGTATAATGCTGACCAAAAGGCGACTCTCCTAATGAGCATTAGACGAGGAGCTCTGCGCATGAATAGGGTGATCAGCAACCTCCTTGATATGGCTCGCCTGGAAGGCGGATATATGCGTTTACACACAGACTGGTGTGACATTCAAGACATCATTGGAGTAACATTAAGAGAGAATCGTGATATCCTCCAAGATCATTACGTGAAGATCGACATACCGGAGGCGATAAGACTAATAAAGGTAGATTACGGTTTAATTGAACAAGTCTTAATCAATCTTTTGCACAACGCGGTCAAGTATTCCCCTGCCCAGAGTGAGATATTAGTCAGGGTGGTAGAAGAACAAGATGAACTCGTGGTCTCGGTGACCGATCAGGGAAATGGTATGGCAACGGCAGATGAAGAACGGATTTTTGAAAAGTTCTATCGTCTTCAATCTCCAGGGAATGTGAGCGGGACCGGGTTGGGGCTTTCCATATGCCGGGGGATTATCGAAGCTCATGGGGGCAGGATATGGGCAAAAAGCAGAGCTGGCAGTGGCGCTACCCTGTATTTCACATTACCGGTCGACGATGCGGCCCCCCGCTCCGGGGAGAACGGGCTAGAAGGTGGTTTAATTGACAATGGGAGCTAAGATACTGGTAATTGATGATGAAGTCGAAATACGCAGACTTTTAAAAGTTGGGTTAACGGCGCACGGATATGATTTTCTGGAAGCAGCCAACGGCCAGGATGGAATATATCAAGCCGCTATGGCCCGGCCGGACATTGTGATATTGGACATGGGCCTTCCGGACTTGGAGGGCCTGGCTGTAGTCAGCCAAATTCGGGAATGGAGTCGGATTCCTATTATTATTTTGTCGGTTCGAGGGCAGGACAACGAGAAGGTAAACGCATTGGATTTGGGGGCTGACGACTACCTGACCAAACCATTTAGTATGGGTGAACTGATGGCCCGTATCCGGGTTGCTTTGCGCCATCAGGGCAACCTCAAAGACGAGCCGGTGCATCAAATTGCTGATCTCTGGATAGACCTTTCACGACGCCAGGTAAAAGTGGCAGAGGCTGAGATACACCTCACCCCAACAGAATATGATTTACTGAAGATACTGGTCGCCAATGCCGGTAAAGTGGTAACCCACCGCCATATTCTAACTAGTATTTGGGGAAACAATGGGCAGGAATATTCTCAATATCTGCGTATTTATATTAGCCAGTTGCGAAAGAAGATCGAAAGAGATCCCAATCAACCTAAATACATTTTGACAGAACCAGGGGTGGGTTATCGCCTGGCCGTACTGGAATAATGCCTCCGCTGATAAGCTAATATTAATACTGGTAAATCTGGGAAATTGTACTTGTTAACATTCCAAATCCCCATTTTTCTCAAAACCCTTCCTAGAAAAATATCCTTCAGGTAAACATCGGAAGAATATTTTTGTGCAATTTCACATTAACTTCACTTTATGCTGTAAAATAAAGATAAGATTAAACAGAATCTGGAAGTGTACCTTGGCAACATAAAGAAGCCAGGTCATGGAATTTGCATTCGATTTTCGCGGGGATTGTATCAAATTCCGGTTGTTGCATAACCTTAATATGAAGGAGGTCTATGCTTATGTCCGCATTTCAATGGATTCTCATAGCTGTGCTGTGTGGGGCTGTAGAAATCATCACCGCCGGTTTCTGGTTTCTATGGTTGTCCTTGTCTGCCTTGCTGGTGGCCGCAGGTGTTAGCCTGAATTGGCTGATCAATCTGCCCGCGCAGTTGCTGGTTTTTGCCCTTATAACCTTAATTTTTATTGTATTTACCCGTCCCCTGGTATTAAAACTGGTCAAAAGCAACGATATAATCAGCAATGTTAACGCATTAATCGGACAGCATGGCATATGTACGACCAGCATTTCTCCGCTGAATTATGGACAGGTGAAGGTTAATGGTGAGATTTGGACAGCCGCAGCTAGTGAGGATATTGATATTAATGCCCGTATCATAGTTATAGGTGTAGATGGAGTCAAACTGGTTGTTAAGAAAACAACGGTTTAATGTTTGCTAGTTCTTAACTCGATCTTTTAATGAAAGGAATGGTTTCATGCTAACGGTTATTGTAGACGCCGTAATTGTATTATTTGTGGCCCTAATTGCCTTTTCGTCAATTAAGATTATTCATCAGGCCAGTGTGGGAATAGTGGAAAGACTAGGCAAGTATCATAAGACTGCCGAGCAGGGCATTAATGTGATTGTTCCCTTTATTGACACCTTTCGCGCGATAGTGGATATGCGTGAACAGGTGGTTAGCTTTGCTCCTCAGCCGGTTATTACCAAGGATAATGTTACCATGATGATCGATACGGTCATTTACTATCAAGTGACCGCTCCTTTTAAATACATCTATGAAATCCAGAACCCGATTTTTGCTATAGACAACCTGGCAGCAACTACCCTTAGAAACATAGTAGGGGATTTGGAGCTTGACCAAACCCTTACTTCGAGGGATCTTGTCAACACCAAGCTTAGGGTTATCCTGGATGAAGCTACTGACAAATGGGGTATCAAGGTAAACCGGGTAGAATTGAAAAATATATTGCCACCCCAGGATATACAAACCGCCATGGAAAAACAGATGCGTGCCGAGAGAGAAAAACGGCAGGCCATCCTGCTGGCCGAAGGACAAAAAACCTCGGCTATTCTCGGGGCAGAAGGCATGAAGCAATCCGCTATTCTAAATGCCGAAGGTATCAAGGAAGCAAATATTAGAACCGCCGAAGGCAGCCGGCAAGCCAAGATATTGGAAGCTGAAGGTGAAGCCCAGGCCATATTAAACGTACAGAAGGCCTTTGCCGAAAGCCTCATAATGATTAGAGAGGCCAGCATAGATGATAAAGTATTGGCTTTGAAATCCCTGGAGGCTATAAAACAATTGGGTAACGGCCAGGCTACGAAGCTGATTATCCCCGGTGATTTATCCGGTCTGGGAGGAGTATTTGCCACGTTAAAGGAAGTTTTGGCAGATACTTCTGTCGGTCAGCCAAAGTAGTGCAAAATGACGGGAATAGTAAGGCAGCATGATAAGTGAGGGAGGGAAGCTTATGTATTGGGATGAAGCTGGTGCAAGTAATACCGAGGGTACAATTCAATTAGCTATAGAACGTGCCGCTCAAGCGGGTATTCACTACCTGGTGGTGGCTTCCTGCAGCGGAGAAAATATTAACAAGGTTCTTGAAAAGGGTCCTGATTTTAATATAGTTGGGATTACTCATCACGTAGGTTTTGAAGGTCCGGGAATGGACGAGATGTCTGCCGGCACCCGGGAAGAGCTGCTGGCACGAGGGGTTAAGCTCCTTACCACTACTCATCTTTTTGCAGGCGTGGATAGGGCAATTCGCAATCAGTTCGGAGGGGTATATCCGGCTGAAATCATAGCTCAGACCCTGCGCATCTTCGGACAGGGAGTTAAAGTGGCCATCGAGATCGCAGTGATGGCACTGGATGCCGGGCTGATTCCCTTTGGAGAGGACGTTGTTTCCATTGGCGGCAGCGCAACCGGGGCAGATGCGGCGGTAATAATTCGACCGGCTCATTCAAATAAATTTTTCCAAACTGAGCTGCGGGAAATAATCTGTATGCCCAGGAGCAAGACATCCTAATGGGATCATGGAATTTAATTAACTTATTTAAATACATCATAATGTTTGAATGCATATTAATTTATAATATTGCTTATTGTACTCAGCCTTGGCACTATTCCACGGTAAACTTTAGATATACTTGGTTTTTGATTTTTATCCCCTTGACGGACTCTATGTCTCTTATAAACAGCGTGTAATTCCCTGACGTATAGATGCCGGTCGGCGCAACCTTTATCTGCGAACATCCGTTAACATTTGCAACCGTGCAGGTAGTGGTTTGTTTTATTCCCTGTGAATCGGCTACATAGATCTGGCCCGTGAGACTGGCTTCATTTACCGGGCCGCTAAGTTTTATGGTCCACGCGTAATCCGATTTGACGGTGGTGGGCGAAGCGGTCGTCATTTCGGTCATTCCGCCGGTGTCGGTGTTTACGTTGCCGCTTATGACTTCGAATGTCCGGTCGTATTTTTCAGCCCATGTTTTCGCGGCGGACGGGTCATAGCCTATGATCTTGGTGGCGACGGGGATCGTACTCCCGTGTTCCTGGGTATTTTCCGGCTCTCCTATGATTGTTGTTGCCGATTTAAAAGTTATGCTGGTCAAATTTGAGCAATCTATAAAGGCTTTAGCGCCTATGAAAGCTACGCTTTCCGGTATGATCATGCCGGTTAAGCCGGTGCAGCGAGCAAAAGCAGCGCCACCCAGACCTGTTACGCCTTCCGGAATAATAATATCGGTTAGAGCTTTACAATTAGAAAAGGCACCCCCTCCAATAACAGTTAAACCTTGTGGCAATGTGATATCGGTTAAGCTTGTGCAATTATTGAAAGCAGCGGTGCCGATAGAGGTTACACTTCCCGGAAGACTGACGCTGGTTAAGCTTGTGCAGTTTTGGAAAGCAATAGATTCTATACCGGTTACTCCCGATGGAATGACAATCTCTTTTAAGCCGGTACAACCGTCAAAAGCACACCCGCCGATGCTATTTACACTTCCCGGAATGGTGATATTGGTTAAGCCGGTGCAGCCGTAAAAGGCATAGTTACTTATACTGGTTACTCCTTCAGGAATGGCAACGCTGGTTAAGCCTCCGGGACATTCCACCAAGGCGGCCTTGGCTTTGTCATAAAGTACGCCTTCTATACTCGTATACGATGAGTTATTGGCATCTACCGCAATACTGGTTAAGCCTGAACAACTGTTAAAGACTCCATCGCCAATATATGTGACACTTTCTGGAATGGTAATACTGGTTAAGCCGATGCAACCATAAAAAGCGTCGTCGTCTATACGGGTTAATCCCTTTGTAAGGGTAACGCTATTTAAGCCTGAGCAATGATTAAAAGCGTCCATTTTTATTCTGGTTACGCTTGAAGGAACGGTAATACCGGTTAAGCCGGTGCAGCTGTCAAAAGCACTGCTGCCTATGATAGTTACTCCCTCTGGAATATCAATACCGGTTAAGCCCGTGCAATTGTAAAAAGCAAGGTTACCTATACTGCTTACAGGAAATCCCCCTATTGTACTTGGTATGACAACAGCCCCTCCGCTACCGGAATAGCCCGTAATCTCGGCTTTACCATTTGTTAATGTGTAAGTAAAGTCTCCTTCCTGCGCCGCTTGCATTTGGCTGCTGCAGCACATTAGAATTACCGTCATCATTACACTGACAGAAAATGTTTTTACCGCGTGATTCTCGAATATTCCCATGCTATACCCCTCTTTCATATTTTTGTACCATCACAGAGTTATAGTAAATCTCTCAAAATAGTTTCTTCCGCACTGTTTATTCACTCAATAGAAAAACATATTGGCTCATAATTCTAGGTGATATGTATGACTTCTACAGAGTAACGGGAAAACCTGTGCAGATAGTAACAATTATTCCATTAAATTCCTGCTATTTTCGACACCATTCGCTTTAAGGCTGAATTTTGAATATGCATCATGGTATAGAGACTTTAGTCCTTCCCCCAAAACTTCACCATATTTCCCGCAGATAAGACAATCAGTACCGATAACCCTTCTGTATTTTTATGTGAAATGTATAACATTTCTTATGTAAGTTTTATATTGACACATTGTTCGTCATTACTTATATTCTATATAAGTAATGTTATGTTGGTTAATGTAATGTTATGAGAATAATGCGCGGATTCCGACGTAACTTTAATTAGTTATTGTTTGTTTTAGACAAGTTATGTAATGCTGTGTGCAATGGATTATACCTCGGACATTTTAATCCTGATCCAAGGTAAAGGGTAATAACGTGTGATTTAATGCATCATCACTCCGGGGGATGCTCGTATAACCGCGATATCCATGCGGTAGTCGGCATCCTTTTTAGTTTTGGCAATACATGTATTATGCCCGGTAAAGAGTAAGATGAAGCCCGGGTTTGTTAATTTTGTTAAGGCAATAACAAAAGGACCATGAATAAATGGGAGGTGATTGATTTGGAGGCAGATCTTTTGCGTCTTGTAGCGGCAAAGCAGGAAGCAAAAGAGGAGGTAGCCCTGATTACTGTGATTTCTTCCAATACCATGCGGGGTTGCCGGCCGGGTGCGATGATGGTAGTTGATCCCCAGGGAGTGATACTTGGCAGTACCATCAGCGACAGCCTGATTCAGGAAACAGCTAAAGACGAGGCCATACAATGCATAAGCAGAGGCGTATCCCGAAAGATACTTCTCAAATCAACAGGAGATTCGGTAGAAGTCTTTATCCGTGCTTTTGGCACCAGCGACCGGTTGATATTGATCGGTTCAGGTCCGATAATGCTGAATATTTACAAAATTGCCCAAATGATCGGTTATCGAGTTATCGTTATCGACAGCCGAGCCGAAACGTTAACCAGAGAAAGGTTCCCGGAAGCCAGCGAACTGCTTTTGGGGGATGTTGTCGAACAGCTTAAATCGTGTGAAATTACTGCCAGCACCAGTATCGTTATTGCAACCTACCATCATGAATATGATGAGCCGGCGCTTATGGCTGTTATTAAATCTCCGGCCAGATATGTAGGGGCGCTGGCTAACAATCGTTTAGTAACTTATTACTATAGCAAACTAAATTTAATGGGAATTCCGGATGAATTTATCAATAAATTTCATTCGCCGGTCGGCCTTGATTTGGGAGGCCAGAAAACCGCCGAAATTGCGCTGGCGGTGATGGCGGAGATACAGGCCGTTAAATATGAGTGTGACGGCGGATTCATTATGGTAAAACAAAGCCCCAAGGTTGTTGAGAAACATGAAGAAATATTTTAAACACATAGCAATACTGGTAAGGAGAGGATTGGAATTTTGAAAAGAAATGGCAAGTTTAAAAAATGCATAAACGCCATAGTTATGATTATGTTTATGCTGAGCTTGATCTTGGGACAGGCCCCGGTGGCGCAGGCTAAAACTCTGCAAACATCTATCGCTGAGCCTTCCAATGATACGGTGGTGTTAAATGTAATGATAGGCGGAGTAACGCTGCCGTATACATGGGGAGATATTACCGGGACCACAGGATATCAGTTTGCGGGTAAGGCCACATCAGACGCCTATTTGGCGGCAACGCCTCATGAAACCGGCTATGGGATAAAGTTCTCCGATTTTATTGCGGACATTGAAACAACACTGGGCATAACGTTGCTGGATGGTTACCTGATTAATACGGTTTGCAGCGACGCTTTTACCAATGATCCGTTTATTGTTGGTGAGGCTAGAAATACGGCCAATCATTACATGTTAGTCAATAAGGTTGACGATGTATCTGAAGCATGTATCGGATACAACGGTTTCGATCCGTCGGAGACATTTCCCGCCAGCTATCTTCGTATAGCGAGAAACAGAGGGGGGGATTATTCTTTAGACGGATTTGGGCACAGCACATATATGAGATTGATATCTTCAATTGAGATAACCAAGTCGGACGGTTCAGCGATTGAGCTTACCAATGTTAATTTAGCTCAGAACAACGGTGCCGGATTAAGCACGTTGACCCCTGCCGCCGCCGGACTGGTTATAGGCGGGACCGGTATTACCAAAGGCGCGGGATTGCTTAACAACTTTATTTATCTGGAACAGCCTCAGGTTGATTATATTAAGGCGAACAAACACGTAAACGGTCTTGGACTTGGCAGTTCGTGGACGAGTACACCGACGCTTTACTCATCCTATGATAACCATGGTACGCCGGAATATGTGTACACTCTGGCGGAAGGAATCAATCTAAAGACGGCCTTGACGGCTCTGGGTGCAGACGTGACCAGCGCTCCTGTTGCCCTTGAAGCAACCAGCACCGATACTTACTCAAAAATAGTGGATGATGCTTTTGGCTGTAACGCAAGCCGAACTTATATTGCTCCGAATGGCACAGTGGGAGCAGCCGTTGATCCGATATTAATTTTTTACAGCAACAAGGTTGAGACATCCGCTCCCCATGCCAGTACTGTAGTTCCAACTACAACCGCGGCCATAACAGATACGAATCCCTTATTTGCATATGGACAAAAAACAGCTACCGAACAAACCAACTGCAGCTTCATACAAAACACTGTAAAAATCAGATCCGGGTTGGATACCCCGGCATTTACAGTTATCCAGGAAAGTACGACCAAGTCAACCTCTTTATCCGATATAGCCCTGATGGGTATTTATCAAACCTCGTACTTCTGGAATAACAGCGGTACACAGGTTACCCAAAGTGTTAAGGGCGTTCCTTTAAGCGCCTTACTGACAAAACTGGGCATTACTGTTCCTAACGACAAGGGCTTGATTATTAACGTCGACAACGGCAGCGGTTCGGTTGCTTCCAGCCGTACCATCAGTTATGACGAAATAAGCAAATGCTTTGTGGCGTTTGACGTTTTTGAAAACAGCCAGCGCATTGCGGGCAGCATCAAACCGCTTAGAATATATTGCCCGGGGGAAAGCCAGGCAAATGTGTTAATCGAAAATGTTGTGGGCGCTTCTGTCGGAGAGGTCCAATCTGCCTTAGAGGTAATGACCAGGAAAACCGCGACTGAGCTTAACAAGGTCTGGACCATAAAGCTCAGCCAGGCCGTAGATAGTGAAACGGTAAAAGCACAGAACATATATGTAACTGATGATAGTAATGCGGCTGTGAATACCACTCTGAGCATCTCCCAGGATTTAAAATCCATCGCAGTGACACCGGCTGCCAACTACACCCCCAACAAGGAATATAGGCTCTATATATCCAATCAACTGCAGGCCAAAGATAGCCTTATGCACTTGAATAAATCTCTGGTAATGCCATTTATCATTACACAATAATCAGAGTCGGTATTGTATTGGGCAGATTGTCTGACTGACGCTGCAGTGAATAATTCTTGGATAGAGATAGCGGGATTAAAGGATGGCGGGATTAAGAGAGAAGGTGGAAACAGAAGTAAACTGGATAAGACATCCAAGAAAAATTAATGGGGAGAGGGAGAGGTCATATTTTGAAGAGAAATAGTAATTTAAAAAAATGCATGAGCAGTATAATTGCGATCATGTTTATGCTGAGCTTGGTTCTGGTGCAAGCCCCGGCAGCTTTTGCTGAAACTTTGCAGACACCTGTCGCTGATACGTCCAATGATGCGGTGGTGTTAAGTGTAACGGACGATGTAAGCCGGGGGACGGTTGGCGACAGAGAGCCCGGTGGAGATATAAGCAATTCCGTATTTTATATCGCCGTAAAAGACTCCGCCTCCGGCGAGACGAAATACTACTATTATACCAGAGCGGAATTGGAGAGCTATGAAACCCAACAGGCTTATACCTATGATGATCACAGCGTTATAAAAACGGTTACCTGTAAAGGCGCCTTATTAACGGATTTGCTGGCTGATCTAAACGGCGTGACCATCTCTGATGCTATGATAGTTCAGTATGCCGAGGAAGACGGTTATCATGCGGACGCCGCCACGGAGGTTATCAACTCAAATTATAAAGATACGATAGAAAGCTTAACCAAACAAACGGTAAGCGGCAGCGGAAGCACCAAGAATGCGATGCGTCCTATCGTTACGTATGCGATTCATGAGGAATACGCAAGCCCTGATGCCAACAATATAAACGATGCGGAAGGGGTATTCAAGGATGCCGACAATAATTCCGGCTATCTAAGAGTATACCGGGATACCGGCGGCGCCAATTCCGCGGTTATGAAGTATATGATGGGTATCGTGGTAAGCACGGACGGCGCGCTGCTGTCCGGCAGCAACGGCTGCGTTGTAACCTCGGTCAGCGATACAAATTCGACTTTAAAAGTAAGAGACGACATTACCATTAAAGGTTTAGTTCCCGGTATGCAATACGCGGTAAAAGCGCCCAAGGTAATCAGTGCCAATTTAGCGAGCGGACAGACCAGTCCCAGGCTGATAACCGTGGGAAGCGGGGAGCCTGCGGCGCAGGTAGAAACTTTCGTATATACCGAGGACACGTACTTCTATGTAAAAAATACCACAACAGGTACGACCACAAACTACACCTATAGGGATTTAATAGCGATGCACAAGCAGGTGCCGGATGCCGGCACGAACACCGCGCCGTATGGATATTCAAGGCCGATGTATTACCGGTATAACGGGGTATGGCTGAGCGATTTGGCCGGTGGCCTCAGCGGCAGTAATTACTCCATTAAGCTGGTAGCCAAGGATGGAACCAAGACCGATATAACCAGCAATATAGCCCTGTATTTTGCCGCCTATAACAACACCGAGTCCAAGACCAACACCAATATACCGGAAGGTAAAAGGGTGACCGTCGCGTATGATGATGCCAAGGTCATAATTCCCGGCACCGGTGAAAATATAACCGGGTCCGGTGCAACCGACTATACCACCGCCGGTAAAGATGTTGATGTCTTGATGGCCGCCGCGGAAGGCTTGGAAATAACCGTAGTTGGCGACAGAGAGCCGGGAGGCGATATAAGCAATTCCGTATTTTATATTGCAGTGAAAGATTCCGCTTCCGGCGAGACCAAATACTACTATTATACGAGAGCGGAACTGGAGGCCTATGAAACACAGCAGGCTTATACCTATGACGATCACAGCGTTATAAAAACGGTTACCTGTAAAGGCGCCTTATTAACGGATTTGCTGGCTGATCTGGGCGGCGTGACCCTCACTGATGACATGGTAGTGCAGTATGCCGAGGAAGACGGTTATCATGCGAACGCCGCCACGGCTGTTATCAACTCAGATTATAAAGACACGATAGAAAGCTTGAGCAAACAAACGGTAAGCGGCAGCGGAAGCACCAAGAATGCGATGCGTCCTATCGTTACGTATGCAATTCATGAGGAATACGCAAGCCCTGATGCCAACAATGTAAACGATGCGGAAGGGGTATTCAAGGATGCCGACAACAACTCCGGCTATCTGAGAGTATACCGGGATACCGCCGGCGCCAATTCCGCGGTTATGAAGTATATGATGGGCGTCGTGGTAAGCACGGACGGAGCGCTGCTGTCCGGCAGCAACGGCTGCGTGATAACCTCGGTCAGCGATACAAATTCGACTTTAAAAGTAAGAGACGACATTACCATTAAAGGTTTAGTTCCCGGTATGCAATACGCGGTAAAAGCGCCCAAGGTAATCAGTGCCAATTTAGCGAGCGGACAGACCAGTCCCAGGCTGATAACCGTGGGAAGCGGGGAGCCTGCGGAGCAGGTAATAACCTTCGTATATACCGAGGAAACGTATTTCTATGTAAAAAATTCCCTGACAAATACGACGACCAATTACACCTATAGGGATTTAATAGCGATGCACAAGCAGGTGCCCGATGCCACCACGAACACCGCGCCGTATGGATATTCAAGGCCGATGTATTACCGGTATAACGGGGTATGGCTGAGCGATCTGGTAAGCGGTCTGAACGGTAATTACACCATTAAGCTGCTAGCCAAGGATGGAACCAAAACTGATATAACCAGCAACATAGCCCTGTATTTTGCTGCCTATAACAACACCGAGTCCAAGACAAACACCAATATACCGGAAAATAAAAGGGTGACTGTCGCGTATGATGATGCCAAAGTCATAATTCCCGGCACCGGTGAAAATGTAACCGGGTCCGGTGCAACCGACTATACCACCGCAGGTAAAGACGTCGATGTTTTGGTGGCTGCGGCAGAAGGCCTGGAAATTTCGACCTCCGGTGGGGGGAGCAGTCCCACTAGTGGGGGTTCCTCCGGCGGAGGCGGATCATCCGCTTTGAGCGGACAGCTGGTAAAGAGTACCGGTGCCACCGTAAGTAAAAATGGAGTTACAGTTGTAATTCCGGAAGGCGCTGTAAGCAGCGACACCCGGGTAACGGTTGTCAAGGCCGGCTCATCCGGACTGACTGTGGACAGTGACAGCACCCTGATCAGTGATGTTTATGAAATCACCAAAAACAAGGATGGAGATTTCGCCAAAGATGTTACCATAACCCTTCCCTTTGCCAAGAGCAAAGCAGATCAAACCAAAGATGAACTTACTCTGTGCTGCTGGAATGGCAGTAAATGGGTGGAACTGGATAATATTGAGGTGAATTGGAGTGCAGGTACGGTAAGCGGTACCGTAAATCATCTAACCAAGTTCGCGGTACTGGCAAAAACAACCGCGCCGGTCATTCCGGCGGCAACAGTCGAAGCCCAGCCGGAGACCAAAGCCGCTGCACTAAATGATATAGGCGGTCACTGGGCAAACGCCGCGATTCTTGCCATGACAGCCAAGGGAGTAGTCAACGGTTATCAAGACGGAAGTTTCAAGCCGGATCAATCAATTACCAGAGCCGAATTTGCCACCATGCTGGCCAAAGCATTTAACCTGTCTTCAAGTGGAAACAAGGTTTTTGATGATACGGCCGGCCATTGGGCTCAGGGGTATATCGCCGCTGCCAGTGATGCAGGTATCTTAAGCGGCTCTATCGACAATCAGTTCAACCCGGATGAACTTATGACCCGCGAACAGATGGCCGTGATGATCGTAAAGGCTGCGAAGGCGGCAACGTCCTCAGAAACAATATCCTTCAAGGACAAAGACAGTATATCCTCCTGGGCGCAAGATGCAGTAGCAAGTGCTATTGCGGCTGAATTGATGTCAGGTTGTCCGGATCAGACCTTCGGGCCCCAGGATAATACTACCAGAGCGGAAGCGGCATCCGTTTTAGCCAGAGCACTGGGACAGAAATAATAGAAGAATAGATTTCTTGCAGCCTCCCGTGTTTAAAACCGGGAGGCTGTTTAAGAATTATTTGAAAATGTTTTTTTGTGGTGAAGAAACATTGGGAGGGATAAAAATGTTGAGAAAATCTAACCTAATGCGAATGCTTTTTTTGCTTAGTTTTCTCATTGGATTAGTGACATTGCCACGGATTGAGCTTTGTGGAGAGATAAGCGACAAAAGCGTTATTCAGACGCTTAATAGTGATCCTCGTCACTCCAGTTACCCCGCCGGTTCAGATTATGGCAAGGCGGAATATCTGTATGACACCCTTACCATCACTGGATCAGGCATGAAGCAGGAAGAACAGATTTATTCTGTAAAAGATATTGAAAATTTATATGAGGATAAACAATTCGGCTGCGATGTAACTTATAGCGTTACCGGCAGTGAAGGGCTATACAAAACTTGGACTCTGAGCGGGGTGCGTCTCTATGAATTTCTGGTGCGGGCGGGCATGGACACCGGCTTGCCGGACAGCACGGAAGTGGCGATTATGGCCAAGGATGGCTACAATTCCATACATACGCTGGGCGAAATTCGCAATACGGATCAGTACAATTACTATAGCGAAGCGGGAGAAGCCCTGGCGAGTAACCTGCCGGTTATTGTGGCCTTTGCGTCCAACGGCTATCCCTTGGTGGGGCCGATTGGCTTCCAGGACTGGTTTGATTCCGGGATTGCCGGACTGAGTGAGGAAAATGGCAACGGCGGCGGCCCGCTGAAAATCACCTTTGGACAGACTGCGCCGATGAGCAACAACGCCCAGTATAACAGCAAATTGCTGACCAGGATCATTATTGGCGACGACGTTAAGAGTTCCCAGCATAACCGTGATCCCTACAGCCGGTACGGCACCAACCAGTTGCTGATCAAGCTGATAGACTCCTCAACCTCCGAATTAAAGAACAGCAAGACCTATACCGTCAATGAAATTGAATCAATGGTCAATACGAAGAAGACCGCATTGGTGCGCAATTATTACCCGGACACGGCAGCCAATTATTATGAAGGTATTGATATCTATTATTTACTCGCCGAAAAATTCGGACTAACCGGCAACGCAGGTGAGTTCAGCATTGTTGATGCCGACGGTCATGAATCCAGCCACATCAATCTGGAATATTTATTAAATCCCGGTAAGGATTATTCAGCTTACTATATGACCAAAGAAGGTATGCAGATCAGCTGGGTAAAACCCGTGCTGGCTTATGCGCAAAATAGTATCCCCATGCAGGACAACGGTCCGCTGCTGGCAGCCCTGCCACGCCATAATACTTACTTATCACAGGGTCTTACCCAGGCATGCACCGGAATTAATGTTTACATCGTACAGGATACCTGTACGCATACTACCGAACCATTTTCCCAATGGAAAGATGATGAGATCATATTTGCCGGCGATGGCTTGAATACGTCCCGGGAGTATACCGTTGAAAACCTGGAACAGTTCCTGGAACTGATTCAGGAGGACAGCTACACCGTTGGTGCCGAAACGGCAACCTACCGTGGAATCAACCTTTACAGCCTGTTGACGAGCGATAAATTGGGCCTTAAGTTGGCGACTGATCGTATCGAAGTTTCTTCCCAGGATGGAAGCATGGTCAGCTTTACGCTGGACGAACTGCAAAGCAGCGACCTGAAAGTAATGCTGGCCTATGGAAAAAACAGCAAACCATTGGTCTCTTCCGAACAGGACGCAGGCTATGATGAAAGCGCCGCCAACAGTGGAGGGCCGCTTTATTTGGCGGTGAATGGAGACGAGGAGCGTTGTCTTGATCAGGTTGTTCAAGTTGAGGTAATCGCCCAGGAAACCGAGAGTTGGAAACATGATCGGGAGGCTCCGTATGATTCATTCCTGGATACGACTTTTCTGCGGATTTGCGGCAGTACGATGGAACAAGCAAAGGTTTATTCCCTGCGCGAGCTGGAAGCCATGGATGACGGGATTGTCAGAGAATACCTGGCTGCTTCGGAAGTAATGGGCTATTACGAGGGTCTAAATCTCAAGTATTTATTGCAGACCGCCGGGATTGCCAGCATGCCGGCCAAAATAACCGTATGCAGCCCCAATGCCGATGGTTCCGTATTTGCCAAACAATTGTCGGTTGACGATGTATGGTCGGGGATAACCAGTACCACGCAGAACGGGGCGATCAAGCCGGTGGTTTTGGCCTATGCCAAGGATGGGTATCCTCTGGTTAATAGTCTTGAATCAGAAGCCGGTTATATTGAGGCCGCAGACAACGGCTATGGTCCGCTGCGATTGGTGGTTGAGAACTCCAAACCGCTCTGTGTCAAATATGTCGCCGGGATTGTCGTTGGAGATGGAAACCCGGCAGCCTATACCGTCAACTATTTGGACAAAGACAGCGGAGCGGCGATAGCTGCCGCTAAAGTCAGTATAGGAATAGAGGGAGAAAATATTGCCGCGGCCAATGAAGAGATCAATATTGCAGGCTATGCATTCAGTACGGCGGAGAAAGACAACATCAGCCTGAGCGCCAATGATACGTCCGGCAATGTTATAAATCTGTACTATGAAAATGAGGCGGAACAGAACGATATCATAGATATTGGGCTGGTGGTTTCCGGCAGCGGTATTCCAGAGCGGATGTATCTTACGGTGGATGAACTGAACAGCATTGCCGCCGGTGAGCATGCGACGATTAAGACAGAATTCAGACCTTATTCGGTTATGGCCCGGGGTGGGATTAAAACCATGATAAGCTGCCTGGGGATAGATCTGGGGGCGTTGTTGCAGTTGGGGGGAGTTGGAACCGAAACGTATGTGGTAAGTACCATTAGTAACGATATGAATCGGGTGGACTTGAATTACAACGGAACCAGCAAAAGTTTTGAACCGCAGCGCAACTATTACGCAGACATGCTGCCGGGTGATAATGGGGCAAGTGGGCCGGTTGAACCTATCCTGGCCCTGTATCGCGCCGAGAGCAATGAAGATGACAGCAACCCTCATATGCCCACCCGGGAAGAACTGACCGAGGTGGAGCAATTTCCACTGCCCACCCTGACGATAGGCCAGAGGAACCAGGGCGACTACAATAACCAGTACAACAATAAGTACGTTGAACAGATCATCGTCGGGGACAAAGATGCAGCAGTTTTTACCATTTCCGGAGATGGGCTGGATACAGAATTATATTACAATATACCCGATCTTTTATTGAAGGGAATGGAAAAGGTCACGCTGCAGGGCGATGCCTGCGAGGGAATATCACTGGCCCGGCTATTAAACGACATAGAAGGTCTGGATGATACCGCGCCGGTTAGTTTTGTTACTGCCAGTGCAGGCGGAATCACGCTTTATTATGCAACCATAACGCTTGAACATGTAACCGGTTTGGTTATCGGCAGCCAATCTGATAATTCTCTACTGCTGGGAGATCTGAAGAATCTCGATAATAAATATTTCCTTGCCTATGATGTAACTGCCCAACCTACGAATTCCAGTGGCGGCAGCGGCGGAGGCGGACTCATATCTAGGCCTGTTTATACGACCAAGGTAACAACGACGGCTCAAAACTTTGCGGAATTGGCGGCTTTGCCCGATAAACCGTGTACGGACATGGAGCTATATGCGAAAAAATCTACGGATAGTGAAGGAAAAGAAAAGATTGGGCTGAAGGCTGAAGCCAGTCAGGTTATACAGGATGCTGAAAATGGTTCGGTATTGCTGTTTAACGCTGCCGAAGATGCGACTGCCGCCACCCTGGAAATTAGCGGTGAGTTGATGACGCAGGTTCAGAACAAAGATATGTATCTGCAGCTTAATGTTGCTCAAGGAACCTATGTTATTCCGGCGGATTCCCTGGATACATCGGGGCTTGCTGAAAAAGCGGAAAGTGAAAATTTTACTCTGCAGATTAAAATGGGCAAGGTTGCCGATGAACAGCTGGAAAAATTGACATCTTCCCTGGCGGCTAAGTATAGTCTGCAGAGTGTTCCGCAGAGTACGGAAATTTTATGCGTAGCAGGGAATAAACAAATCAAAGTCAGTGATTTTTCCGCTTATATATTCAGAGATCTGCTTTTGAACGATGAATTGGCGCCGTCGCAGGGGACAGTCTTGTGCTGGGATGATGACAGCAGTGCCCCGAGGGTGGTGCCGGCCGTTTTTATTGAACGCAACGGCAATTACTATGCACGAGCCTACAGTTGCAGCAACAGCATATACGCGGTTGTCGCCGGGACAAGAACATTTGCCGATATGCAAAGTCACCCGGCGCAAAAGGATGTGGAACTGCTGGCCTCCAAAATGATTTTAAGCGGAAAAAGCAGCAGCGAATTTGATCCGGACGGGGATGTTACCAGGGCTGAATTGGCAGCTATGCTGGTCCGCGCGTTAGGTTTAAGAAACCAGGCCGGAGAGGCCACTCGTTTTAGTGACATTAGCGGCCAGGAGTGGTTTGCAGGCAGTATCGGCGCCGCCGTAAAGGCAAAAATCATCAACGGCATGTCCGACGGCACTTTTACCCCGCAACAAAATGTCAGCCGCCAGGAAGCGGCCGTAATGCTGGCCAATGCTCTGCAGGGGACAGGTATAAAACCCGAGCTGGGTGCTGCAGAGGAAGACGCGGTTGTTTCCCGGTTCAATGATCAAGCGAAGATTGCCGCCTGGGCCTGTCCTTCGGTGGCTGTAGCGGTGCAGACAGGTATTATGACGGGCCGGGATGATGGCAGTTTTGCCGCGGAGGATATAACCAACCGGGCCGAAGCCGCCGGCATGGTCGCCGCCTTACTAAGGGCCGCCGGTTTAATTGATGAGCGCAGTGATATAACCGAAGCGGATACAGGCACGGAGACTGGTGCCACACAGGGCAATACCTCCGGCAAGAAAGACGAAGACGGTACTATAGTTGTGGACGGTTCCGCCTTGGTTCAGAAACAGGCTTTTACCCTGGACGACCTGAAGGCTATGACCGACATCACCGTAAAAAGCTCCTATTTTTCGCGGGGCAAGGCCAAAGAAGGCTGGGCGGCACAACAACATGACGTGTTTACCGGGGTGTCGCTGTATAAGCTGCTGCTGGATAAAATCGGTCTAAAAAGCTCTCCTACCCAGGTAGAGGTTATTGCCAGTGATGGCTTCACCAAAATTTTTACCATGGACGAGGTTTCCGGATTATATATGGATGAAACAAGGCCGAACGCCGAATTGGAAATGATTATCGCCTGGGCCCAGAACGGTGTGCAATACAAGTACAGGTCGGACCAGCCGTTCCGGTTAGTAATGGGGCAACAATATGAAGGGGATTTCAACCGGCAAAACTGGGTTAACTATGTGCAAAAAATTATAGTTGATTAGCCGCTTTGCACCGGCGAATTATTATATGCATATGCGCTGGTTGAGGAATAGCTGTTTATGGCTCATATAAAAAGGAGTGAAAGAAGTGCGCTTCAAGGCCGGAATATTGTTATTAATATTTGTTTTTCTTATGGGCGTCGGGGGTTGTAGTAAGCCAGGCGATGAAAAGCAAGAACCACCACAGCCTGCGATCAGCGCAGTTCAGATGTCTGAAGAAACTCCGGTTGCCGAAAAAGTTGCTCAAATTACCAAGGCAGATAAGCCATCAACTGCCGGAGGGGATGAAGCTAAAGTCTATGTGGACAAAAATCAAACTGTCAGCACCAATACAAAGGATGCTGCAGCATTAAGCCCAACCAGTGAAGCAGAGGCAAACAAGCAGGCGACCCAGGCTAAAATCAGTATCACCGGAACCGGGATAAAAACAACCCAGGAGGTTACCCTTGATGAACTAAAGCAAATGAATAATATCATCGTGTCAGACAAGTATTTTTCTCGCGGAGCAGAAAAACCAGGCTGGGGTAAAACCGCCCACAATGATTTTGCCGGAATACTTTTGTACGAGTTATTGGCTGATAAAGCGGGTTTAGCGGATACTGCCAGTCAGGTAAAGATTGAAGCCGAAGACGGTTATACTCAGGTATTTAGCTTAAATGAGATAAAGGCCAACTATATAGATGAAACCGATAGCAGCAAGAAGCTGCGGATGATAATCGCCTGGTCGCAGGATGGCGAAGAGTATAATTCCGACAAGGGAGCTCCATTTCGCCTGGTTATGGGTCAACAGTTTGCAGGAGACTATAACCGGCTTAAATGGGTAAACCGGATAGCAAGCATTATTGTTGAATAGCTAGGCCATATTTAAGGAGATAAGTGGAGGAAGACAGATATGCTGCAAAAGACGATGGCCCGCTTTTCCACGTTTGATTTAGTACTGATTGCCGTAATGGCTGCTTTGGGGGTAGCCACCAAGCCGATTATTGTACCTCTGGCTCATTTAATTACCGGTCCCTTGTTTATTCCAGGGGGATCTCTAGCCGGGGGGCTTTATATGTTCTGGCTGGTGGTGGGCTTAGGTCTAACCCGCAAATATGGTACGGCCACCCTGATTGGTCTGGTACAGGCTTTGATGGTCATTGGGACAGGGGTAATAGGTTCACATGGTGTAATGTCCCTGCTGAGCTATACCATGCCGGGCGTAGCTGTTGATGCAGGTCTTTTCTTAATCGGCAGACATAAAGCATGCTGCCTGTTCTGCTGTTTTATAGGGGGGATGCTGGCCAACGTGGCCGGATCTCTGAGTGTTAATGCAATATTTTTCCGACTACCGCTAATTCCTTTATTATTGAGTATTTGTACGGCCGCTTTTTCAGGAGCTCTGGGTGGAATACTCGCCTGGCAGGTTTTGCAGGTCTTGCGAAAGTATAGGATCGGCGTAGGTTTTGACAGCAGCAACCAGCCGGGATGAGGAGAGTTAACTGCCTAAAGAGGGGGTAATAAGAATGAGTGAAGTTGTCCAACAGAAAAGCAACAGAAAACTTTATGGGGTTATCACAGCTATTCTATTAACCCTGGCGGTGGGAATATCGCTTCTGTCTTATCTGAACCGCCCTCAGGGGTCTGCCCAACCGGGAGCAATCGGGATTAAAAGCCAGGGCAAGGTCATCGCTGTTTTGACCATGCAGGATGTACGGGCCTTGCCCAAAGTAGAAAAAAAAGTGACTATCAACTCTGCCAGCGAAGGAAAATCTACGGATGTATGGGGAGGGGCTGCCATGAAGGATGTGCTGGACAGTGTCGATCCCCAGCTTTTGCAGAATGCCGGGCAGGTACTCGCTCGCGCCGAAGATGGATTTACTTCGGCATTGACAGCTAAAGAAATATTAGCTTCAGATGCCGTGTTAATAGCCTATGAGCAGAATGGCAAGGTCTTGAAAGGCAAGTCTGAAGGTGGGCTAGGGCCGTTTAGACTTATCCTGGCGGCAGATCCCTATGGCAACCGCATGGCCAAATATCTGAACGAACTGGAGATTAATTAGTGGCAGCGGTAAAGGTGGAAAATCTGGTTTATGCCTACCCGGGAGGCCAGCCGGTACTAAAGAGGCTGAATTTTACTGTAGATGCAGGAGAGACTGTAGCCGTTATAGGTCTTAGTGGCTGCGGCAAAACGACTTTATGCCAGTGTTTATGCGGGCTTGCTCCTCATGTTCTGGGCGGAAGTATGCAAGGCCGGGTTTTGATACAGGGCCAGGAAACGACCGAATGCAAACTTCCCCAGCTGGCCTGCGAAATAGGGATGGTCTTTCAGAATCCCGATGTTCAGCTGGTGACAACAACGGTAGAGGATGAGATTGCCTTTGCACCGGAGAATCTCTGCCTGCCTCCGCTGGAAATATCCAATCGAGTCGAAGAAATTCTGAATTTGTTGGGCTTCAGCCATTTGCGACTAAAAAATCCGGGATTACTTTCCGGCGGGCAAAGACAGCTGTTGTCTCTGGGGGCGGTTCTAGCTCTGCGTCCATCAATAATGGTTTTGGATGAGCCTATGGCTCAGCTTGACGGCAAGGGACGCCATCTGGTACGCGACATATTGCTTTCCATGCGCGCACAGGGAGAAACCCTGATTATAGTTGAGCATGACGTGGAGAACGTTGATTTTGCAGATCGATTCCTGGTCATGGAAGAAGGCAGGATAATTCGCCAGGACAACCCGATGGTAATCATGGCTGATCAGGATTTTTTGCAGCAGCATAAGTTGTTCTCGGTCTAGTTTATGCAGAAATCGATTTATCTTTGAATAACAATGAAAGAGTTGGTGATAAGTATGAAATTTGTTAAATTTACGATTATGGTGCTAATGATGTTATTTTTGTTCTCAGCCGCGGCTGCGGCGGCAGGGCCGGAGGTTTACCTGGACAGCCAAGTCCTTTATTTTGATGTCGATCCCGTGACTGAAAACAACCATACCCTGGTTCCGTTAAGGGCTATCTTTGAAGCGATGGGGGCGAATCTGACCTGGGACCAGGAAAGCCAGACTGCTACAGCGGTGAACGGAGATACAACCGTGGTTTTAACAGTCGGAAGCACGAGTCCGATGATCAACGGACAGGTGCAGACTCTGGATATACCTGCCCAAGTCGTCAACCAGCATATTCTGGCCCCTCTGCGTTTCGTCGGGGAGGCCTTCGGGGGAACGGTTAGCTGGGACCAGGCTGCGAATAAAATCGACATTGTCTCGAAGACAGCCGGTACCGCAACCCCTCCGAGCCAAGCTGTTCTGAGCATTACGGGCGAGAAACTCAACGCAGCCATGAACTACAACCTTAGCGACCTTAAGGGAATGAAGGACATTATTCTTACGGATACTTATTATTCCCGTGGCAAGGCCAAGGAAAACTGGGCGGCAGCATCCCATAATGAATATACCGGTATATCCCTGGCGGGTTTGCTTGAACAAAAGGTGGGCCTGAAGGATAAACCAACCCGGGTTATAGTCAAGGCGGAAGACGGCTATACCCTTATGCTCAGCTGGGATGAAGCCAATGCCTGCTATATTGACGAAACCAATCCTGACAAGCAGTTAACAACGATTCTGGCCTGGTCGCAGGATGGCCGGGAATTCGACCCGACAGTTGGCAGTTCCCTCAGACTGATCATGGGACAGAAATATAAAGGGGACTATAACCGCCAGCGCTGGGTGAACAATGTGCAGAGCATTACAGTTGAATAACGGTCCGGGCTAAGCGGGACTCAAGTTAGGAGACTGGCATTAACCTTTTAAGACCGAGAAAGGAAGGCCATACCATGTTCCCCGGTTTGAAAAGAATCATTGCTATTGTGATGTTGGCGACGATTATGGTCTTTCCGACTTTGTACTGTTGCGGTGCGGACAATGCCGCTTCTGCTCCCTATTGCATTGCGGTAACCTTTAATGGTGATGTGCACAGTTGCCGGGGCTTTACCTGGTATACGGATGAAGAATGCTCCAGCGATCTGCTGTTAGCTGAAGCTAACCGGAGCGGAGTCAATGGTTTTAGCGGAGCCAGGCTGTATCAAGGGACGAGCAGCCGGATGCAGCGTTATTCCGGCAGAAATGCCATTCCTAAAGAAGTGAGCATGCATCGTATTACGCTTACAGATCTTAAGCCAGATTCCTCCTATATCTACAAGGTCGGGGATGCCAGACTGGGTATTTGGAGCGAGCAGGGGACTTTCCATACAGCCGCCCGGGATGATGCTTTAAGTTTTATTATTGTTGCAGACAGTCAGGGCGAAGATGAGCAGGATTTTCGTCAGGGTGCGCAGACTTTGAATATGGCGATGACTTTGATGTATGAGGCAGACTTCCTGGTTCATATGGGAGATTTCGTACAAAGCTACAGCAGCGAAAATAGCCGGGAAAATTTTGAGGAATGGCAGCAGTTCTTTGCTACGGCCCGGAAAGAGGTTATGAGCACTACACTATTACCGGTGGCTGGTAATCATGACATGACCCAGGGTGTCTTTGCCGGTCATTTTGCGCTGGATAAACTGATGCCGGCGGGTATACCTGCCGATACGGGAGCCTGCTATGCCTTGAATTGTGAGAATGCCTGTTTCATGGTTTTAAACACCAATGAAGGCTATCAAGATGGAGATGGCAGTATAAGTGAAGAGCAAGTTAAATGGCTTGAAAGCACCTCCAATTTGGCGGATAAGCAAGGGATTAAATGGAAAATACTGCTTTTACACAGGGGGATATACAGCTTCGGACGACATATGGACAGCGAAGATATAATAGCGTTGCGTTCCCAACTGGCACCGGTAATTAGTGAGCTGGGTATCGATCTGGTTTTACAGGGGCACGATCATGTTTATATGCGCTCCCAGGTGCTGGCAAAATCGCCAAATGGAGATGTTGCTCCAGTTACTGAAAAGATTGAGTTGGTTAGCCAGACATATCATGGTGAAACCGTCAATTTTGCTATAAATCCTCCGGGAACGACTTATATTACTCCCAACCTGAGCGGAAATCAATTCGGCTTTAAGAAGCGGTCCCATACTGTGCAGGTCTATCCGGAAGCCGAGTATGAGCCGGATAATAACCATGAGCCGGTTTTTGCGGGAATTATCATTGATGGCAACCGGCTTATATATAAGGCTTATGCTTATAACCGGGAAGGCGATGGACAAGTGAAAGAAATTGATTGCTATGCTATTTTGAAGGATGAACAGGCTGGTGTTGGGCAGCAGGGCATATATGAACAGCAATACTTAAACACCATAGCAGGTATAGTTGAAACGGCAGTGGAAATCGGATTATCGGGGCTGATGCCAGCCGGGTGGTTTTTGAATAGGCTGTATCCATACAGCCGGTAAGGATGGGGAGCTGAGTCAATATGTCGTTGGATACGCACGAGCTTGGTTATACCTATCCTGGGAGCGGGCAGGCGATACTGCATAATGTAAATATTGGTTTCCAGCCCGGAGAGATAGTGGCTCTAACTGGAGACAACGGCTGCGGAAAGACTACTTTAACGAAGCTTTTGGTGGGAATCTTGAGACCCGGCGAAGGGCATATCTGTTTGGATGGAAATGAAATTGCCATGATGAGCCTGGCCGAAATTGGCCGCCGGGTAGGTTATGTTTTTCAAAATCCGTCTCAACAGATCTTTTGCCCAACGGTTGAGGATGAAATTGCCTACGGGCTAAAAAATATGGGACTGGGCGGAGCGGAAATAAAGAGCAGGATAGGTTATTATCTGGATTACTTCGAACTGTCTGAATATCGAAAGACCTTTCCCCTAAGCCTGAGCCAGGGAGAAAAACAACGCCTGATGCTGGCCGCTATATTGGCTATGCATCCGCGCTATGTAATCCTGGATGAACCTACCACAGGCCTGGACATATACAGACGCAAGCTTTTGGGAGATTACCTGTTAAGGATAAAAAAAGATGGATATGGAGTTATTTTCGTAAGTCATCAAGGCAGATTTATGGAAACTTATGCAGACAGGATAATACGTATGGAAGATGGCCGGGTAACTGATGATTAGAGGGGGAAATGCTATGCGAGATCTTGATCCCCGTAGTAAACTGCTAATGGTTATCTGTATTTCTACGCTGGCCATCGTATATCAGGACCCGCTGCGGCTTTTGCTGGTGCTTCTGTTCAGTACCCTAATACTGTTTTTGGTAGGTGCGGACCTGAGGAAGGTAATGCAGCCTTTACGCAAAATGCTGCCCCTGTTGCTGCTGCTTTTTTTGGTTCAGTGTATATTCACCAGACAGGGAGCTCCCTTGTTGGCAATATGTGGGATTACAATAATGACCGATGTGGGCTTGAATATGGGGCTGGGGGTAATGCTGAGAATTATAACAATTATCATTTCGGCTATGATTTTGCTCAGCGGCAGTGAACGTGATTTCTTGCTGGCTCTGGTGCAATGGAAAGTTCCTTATGAAATAGCCTTCATGGTTATGGTTGGTCTGCATTTTTTACCTCTTTTACGGGAAGAGGCCCTGAATGTATATTATGCGGTGCAGATGCGGGGCACAGAACTGCAAAAGGTCTCTACCGGCCAAAAACTTAAGCTTTATACTCTCATTATGCTGCCGATTATTTCCGGAGCAATGCATCGGGCGGAGCATATGGCAATAGCTATGGAAGCCCGAGCTTTTCGTGCCTTTCCGCAGAGAACCTATATGAGAAAACTAAGATTAAAGAAGATGGATTATTATGTGCAGATTGGTATAGTTCTTGCCAGTGTAGGCCTGCTGGTTCTGCCTAAATAGTTCTGGAATTATACTGCAGTATAATTATTAAAAGGTAATGGTACTGAAGAACAAACGCTCCTATAATATTCCACAACCTTCATTAATACCCCATTCAGCTTTTTCCAGCACCTGATATAAAGCATCAATATGTCCAAGCATTACCGTTGACCGGGTTATTGAACTACCCGGATAATGGTTGTGGACAAATTCATAAATCTTTTGAAAGGGAGTGAAATGCCATTGTATAGGCTAAAACACAGTTCTTTTCTGTCCACCCTATTAATAGTAATGCTTTTGTTTATGTCCGGATTGACAGCGATATCAGCCGATGACGGTAGTGGTACCGGTAGCGGCGATGGCGGGGGAACCAAGCCTCCAACCCTGGAGAGTGCTTGTTTGTCTACGATAAGCAATAACACATCAACGACGGGCACGTCATTGGGTAGCAACATGAAGTTGTCAACCAATCCTCCTACCATTAGAATCCAATTTGCCACCAATGTTGTCGATGACACAGTGTGGAGCAATAACAAAGGCTGTTTCTCCATGCGCAAGTCGGGAAGCTCCATCCCTATTACTGTAAGCAGGATTGACAATAATGCCAATTTTGCGGAAAGACGCAATATCTTTATTAAACCCCAGGAGGCTTTATCTTCCGGTTCATATACCATTCAGGTTGATTCCGGTATTAAATCAAAGAACGGTGTATCTGCCGGAAATTCGCAATCGGTTAGCTTCAGCATAGCGAGCTCAAATGTAGAAGTCACTGCTATTACAGTAAAAGGCGAGAATAATGCCAGCACGGTGGTAAATGGCAAAACTCTGCAGATGAGCGCCGCCGTGTTGCCTGGAAATGCCAGTGACAAGAGCGTAACCTGGTCGGTAGCATCAGGAACGGGAAGCGCCACCATTGGTTCCAGCGGCTTGCTAAAAGGAACCAAAGCCGGAACTGTAACCGTAACCGCCAAAGCTAAAGATGGCTCGGGAATAAAAGGCAGCAAAGTAATCACCGTAACCGCAGCAGAAGAAGAAGTAAAGAAAGTAGCAGTCACATCCATCAGTGTAAGCGGGAAAGCCGGTGCCAGCACCGTTGTAAATGGCAAGACTCTACAGATAAATGCTACGGTACTGCCGAGCAATGCCAGCGACAAGAGCGTAACCTGGTCGGTAGCATCAGGAACGGGAAGCGCCACCATTGGTTCCAGCGGCTTGCTAAAAGGAACCAAAGCCGGAACTGTAACCGTAACCGCCAAAGCTAAAGACGGCTCGGGAGTAAAAGGCAGCAAAGTGATTACCGTAACCGCAGCCGCAGAAGAGAAAGTAGCGGTCACATCCATCACTGTAAGCGGTAAAGACAATGCCGGCACGGTGGTAAATAGCAAGACTCTGCAGATGAATGCCACGGTACTGCCGGTAAATGCCACCGACCCGGGTGTAACCTGGTCGGTAGCACCAGGAACGGGAAGCGCTACCATTGGTTCCAGCGGCTTGCTAAAAGGAACCAAAGCCGGAACTGTAACCGTAACCGCCAAAGCTAAAGATGGCTCGGGAGTAAAAGGCAGCAAAGTAATTACCGTAACCGCAGCCGCAGAAGATGAAATAGCGGTCACATCCATCACTGTAAGAGGTAAAGACAATGCCGGCACGGTGGTAAATGGCAAGACTCTGCAGATGAATGCCACGGTACTGCCGGAAAATGTCACCGACCCTGGTGTAACCTGGTCGGTAACACCAGGAACGGGAAGCGCCACCATTGGTTCCAGCGGTTTACTAAAAGGAACCAAAGCCGGAACGGTAACCGTAACCGCCGAAGCCAATGATAGTTCGGGAATTAAAGGCAGCGAAGTGATCACCGTAACTACGGAAGAAGAAGTAGTAATGGTAGTTACAGCTATTACGGTAAGCGGTGAGGGCAATGTAAGCACCGTGGTAAATGGTGAGAGTCTCCAGATGATCGCTGAAGTACTGCCGGAAAATGCCACTGACCCGAGTGTAAGCTGGTCAGTAGCACCTGGGACGGGAAGCGCGACAATTGAGCCGGCAACTGGAATACTAACCGGAACAGCAGCAGGAACGGTAACGGTAACAGCAACCGATGAAGATTCAAGCGTTTATGGCTCAATAGTTATTACGGTGAACGAGCCGGTAGTGCCGCCGGTCATCGAGTTAGGTGATATCAGCGGCTGTTGGGCCGTCACAATGATAAGGGCTTTAATAGATGCTGGTGCCATTGCAGGTTATCCAGACGGTAGTTTCAAACCCGACAATAACATTAGCAGAGCTGAATTTGCGGTAGTTCTGGTGAAAGCCTTCAGGTTGCAATCCGATGGCGGGGAGGTTTTTAGAGACACTGCCGGTCACTGGGCTAAAGACTATATAGCCACAGCTCAGGCGTTAGGTATAGTAAACGGTTACAATAACGGTTATTTCGGAGCTAATGATTTAATTACCCGCGAACAAATGGCGGTTATGATTGTCAAGGCCGCAAAAATCGAAGCCGATAGTTCAAAAACAACCTTCTCCGATGATAATGAGATTTCAGCATGGGCAAAATCGGGGATTAGTACGGCCGTAGCTCACCAAATAATCGCCGGTTATTCTGACAATACCTTTAAACCTAAGGGCAGAGCAACCAGAGCCGAAGCGGTAACAGCAATATTTATGGCGCTGAAGTAGCAATCATTAAATAAACAGAATAAATATCCCAGGACTCCCTCGCGAATTATTAACGGGGGAGTCTTTTTAATATACATTTTGTTACCTTCTGAAAATACATCTTAAATGTACAAAAAAACTTATTATCCGCAAAAATAAAGTGATATTTTTTTGGTCAAGCTTCCCTTTTTTATGTATCAGCATAGCCTATAAAAGAACAAAATTTGTATTTGTTACTAAAAAGAAAGGGAGTGGCTTTATGTGTCATCATCACCATAAAATAAAACGTGGACCCACCGGACCTACTGGACCACGAGGCCCTCGGGGTTTTAGGGGCTTTAGAGGACGTACCGGACCCCCCGGACCCCCCGGACCCCCCGGCTTTTTTGATATCGGACCAACCGGTCCGACCGGCCCAACTGGACCCCAAGGTTTAATAGGACCAACCGGACCCGGTGGCAGCGGCACCGGCCCCACCGGCCCCACCGGCCCTACCGGTCCTTCAGGCACTGGTACCCAAGGCTTGCGTGCCTTTGGCAATGTATTCCAGATAGGTACTCAATCAATACCTCAAGGCTCAGATATAACTTGGGGCAATAATGGTCCTTTACTCAATATTTTTCATAATGTTGGAACTGCACCTATTGTTGCCAATTTAACTGGCACTTATAATATTGCAGTATCAATCAATACTTCAAACAATAATCCCCAGGACTGGGCAATATTTATTAATGGCAACAATAGAGCCGAGTTTAACGCTGCAGGACAGAGCATAACTATGATTACTTCCCTGGTCCTTAACGCTGGTGATTCTTTAACCATTCGCAATGTTGCAACTTTGCCTGATCCTGCTGTACTACGGACAACACCTACCATCTCAGCCTCGTTAATAATGTACAAAGTTGACGCATAATAATGGCATTAATATTCGAACTCCAGGTTTAAAATCAAGTTCAATAAGGTGAACATGCATTAGCGCAACCCATAAAAAACATTGACAGAGATCTAGCCATCTCTGTCAATGTTCAATATATATACGATTTCATGTACAGGGACGTGACCTTACTGCCAAAGAAAGTTGTGACCATACCTTATAAGGGAGAGATCATATGCCAAACAGTCCACAAGAGGAAACTCCAAGGCCTGATCATTTAACCCAAAATAAAATGCCTTCCGTTGCAGTGTACGCAATATATAAGAATGAACAACAATTTGTGAAAAGATTTTTGGATTCCGTCCAGGATGCCGATGAAATCATTCTATGCGATACCGGATCAGAAGATGATACCAATGAAATCATTCAACAATATGTAAAAACCTATCCTCACATTAATATAAAAATCTATTCCATATGCGTTTCCCCCTGGCGGTTCGATGATGCCCGCAATACCTGCCTGTCCTTAGTCAAGCCTGAAATTGATATCTGCATTTCTTTAGATATGGACGAGTATCTGATGGATGGCTGGAAACAGCATCTGATCGACCACTGGGAGTATGAGTGTACAAGATACTACCATAGATTCAAAACCATTTGGGCAGATGAAAGCGTATCCGAGCACTGGCATGAACGAATCCATGTCCGAGCCGGTTATGCATGGAAGCTCCCGGTTCATGAGATACTGGAATATACCGGGGAGGAAAAAGTCAAATGGCTGCCTAATTTTTGGGTATACCATGAACCCGATCAAAGTAAAATCCGCTCATCTTATCTTCCCCTTTTGGAACAATCCGTGCAGGAAAGGCCAGATATCTGGAAATCATGGTCTTTTCTTGCCATTGAATACCTGGCATTGGAAAGATATGAAGAAGCGCTGAACGCGCTTGATAAAGCATTAAGTCTCCAAAACAGCGATAAATCCTACCTTTATAAAATGAAATACTTCGTATATAAAGCCAGCCATCAAACAGCCTTAGCTTTGTTAAGCCTGGATAATGCAATCTTACAAATGCCGGAACGCCGGGAACCATATTTTGAAAAGGCTTTGTATTTGCATGAATTGGGCAGGAATGTTGAAGCTTATTTCTATATTAGACAATGTGAACAGGAGGAAGATAGAATCATCGATTATCATTACAATTTTGCAGCCTGGGATGTTGAATTTGAATACTGGGGTTCTAAAATTTTGGAGCTAGCCAAAGAAGAAGGGATTAACGTTGGGTAAATTAAAAATTGCCGTTTACGCCATCTGTAAAAACGAAGAGCAATTTGTTGATGGTTGGATGGATTCCATGCAGGAAGCTGATATGGTCATCGTTGCTGATACCGGGTCCACTGACAAAACGGTGGCGAAATTAAGCGCCCGAGGCGCAGTAGTCAATATTGTACATGTTAATCCATGGCGTTTCGACGTGGCCAGGAATATATCCTTGAATTTTGTTCCGGGGGATGTAGATGTATGTGTTTGCACCGACCTGGATGAAATATTGGAACCTGGTTGGAGGGATAAGCTGGAAGCAGTTTGGACACCGCAAACGACCAGATTACAATATATGTACACCTGGAGTTTCAATCCGGATGGAACCAGAGGGGTTACCTTCTGGTATGAAAAGATTCATAGCCGGCATGGGTTCAGGTGGAACCATCCTGTCCATGAGATATTAGCCTATTATGGTCCGGAGCCGGATATCTATGCATGGGAGCCAACCATCCAGCTGAATCATTATCCTGATCCTTCGAAATCCAGAGGTAATTATCTGGGGCTGCTGGAATTGTCGGTAAAAGAAGACCCCGATGATGACCGAAACATGCATTATATGGGCCGGGAGTATATGTTTTACGGCAGGTGGGACGAATGCATCGCCACTCTTAAGAGACATCTGGAAATGCCGAAAGCCCAGTGGAAGGATGAGCGCGCTGCATCTATGAGATTTATAGCCTCCGCTTATTTAGAAAAAGGTGATTACGAGGAAGCTACCAGCTGGTTATATAGAGCCATTGCTGAAGCGCCGTATTTAAGGGAGGCTTATGTGGAGCTGGCCAAACTGGCCTATTCGGAGCAGGATTGGCCAACCGTCTATCATATGGCCGAAGAAGTGTTGCTGATAACAGACCGAACGGCTAGTTATATAAATGAAGCCTACGCCTGGGACGCGACCATCTATGATCTGGGAGCTATAAGCTGCTACCAACTGGGCATGATTGACAGATCATACGAATGGGCTAAAATCGCAATGGAAATGTCCCCCGACGACGAACGCTTAAAAAGCAATTTGGAGATTATTGAATCTAGTCTTGATTTGATAGCCCCTATAGAATAGAGACAGTGGTGTATAATAAAATATTCTGGTGGATAAAAAAGAAACTGAAACAGTGGCTTTGACAAAACCAGTATTCTTATGATTTTAAGGATGCTGGTCTTTTTATTTACCTACCGAATCGAAGAAGAGGTGATGTAAAGCTTGCTCATTGATTATATTGACAATCATAATAAAAGTAAATTTGACAAAACTGTTTTCCAAAGCCCACATGCTTTTTGAAATGCTTCCTCGCATGCTGGTGAAAGGAGGCCGACCATGCTCCAGATGGGCGATGAATTTAGTGCGACGGATAAGACGGCTCTGCTCAAATGCCTGTTTGGATTTAAGAATGAACTCCGACGGCCTTGGAGCATCGAACGAGCAGAGAACATCGGCGGGTGATATTTCACCTTTTTTATGACATACTGTTTGTTGACGAAGCGGTAGCAAAATGCTATATTGACCGTGTATCCCTACGGGTATCAAGGGAGGTGTCGTCATGCGGCAATGTATGGATTCTGATAATTTGCACAGGCGTTTGAATAAGATTATGGGGCAGATTAAGGCGGTTGATAAAATGATAGACGAGGATATTCCCTGCGAAGATGTTTTGATACAGATCAACGCGGCTAAAAGTGCTTTACAAAAGGTGGGACAGGTTGTTTTAGAGGGTCACTTAAACCACTGTGTCCGTGAGGGCATCAAGCATGGCGATGCCGACAAAACGATTGCGGATTTTGCAAAAGCAATCGAACATTTTTCAAGAATGACATGATTAATTAGAATCAGAAAAGAAGCTGACTCAAAAGCAGCGCATAATAATTATATCTCTAAAAACAAGCCCGTATCAAAAGTGGTACGGGCTTGCTGCTTGTTCCCTATTACTTTTGGGATAGCCCCTTTTCTATTGACACCATATACCCATACGGGTATTATATACATATACCCCTATAGGTATAACGAGAGGATGGAATGATGAAAGGATTGGAGGATTTGATTCAAATTTTCAAGGACGAGGAGAAAAGAACCGTTTTCTTCCTCGCCATTTCTCTGCCTGCACTGATTGTCAGCTTTTTCAATATTGGAAGTCTTCCGGTTAATGCGGCGTGGATAGCCATTATCCTCTGCGGGGTTCCAATTGTGAAAGGCGCCATCGTCGGGTTGATAACCGAAATTGACATTAAGGCGGATGTTCTGGTGTCTATCGCACTGATTGCTTCCATCATCATAGGAGAAATCTTCGCAGCCGGAGAGGTTGCCTTTATTATGGCAATCGGAGCTTATTTGGAAGAGCAAACGGTAGCAAAGGCTCGTGCGGGAATTGAGAAGCTGGTTCACCTGACTCCCCCCACCGCCAGAGTTGTGCATGGTGCGGAGGAAATAGTAATTCCGGCGGAAGAAGTAAAGCCGGGCGATATTGTGCGGGTACTTGCCGGAGAAACCATTGCCGTAGATGGAGCGATTATCATGGGACAGACCTCTATTGACCAGTCAGTTATGACAGGGGAATCGCTCCCGGTAGACAAAAGCGAAGGTGATGAGGTGTACAGCGGAACCGTGAATCAGTTCGGTACTTTCGACATGATCGCGGAGAAAGTCGGTGAAGACAGTTCTTTGCAGCGCATGATTCGCCTTATAGAATCCGCGGATGCGGGGAAAGCCAAAATCGTTGGAATTGCGGATCGTTGGGCAACATGGATTGTAGTGATAGCCTTGCTTGCTGCCGCTGTGACATGGTTTGTAACCGGAGAAATCATCCGTTCTGTCACCATACTAGTTGTATTTTGCCCCTGCGCTTTGGTGCTTGCCACACCGACAGCGATCATGGCCGGAATCGGAAACGCAACGAAATATGGGATTCTCGTCCGGGAGGGGGACGCCCTGGAAAGGCTTGCAAAAGTCAAACGTATCGCATTTGATAAGACCGGTACTCTCACCTACGGCAAACCCGCTGTGGTTCAGGTGCAAAGCCATAATCCGGAGCTGAATGAGGCAATGTTGCTGGAATTGGTCGCAATATCAGAACTTCGTTCCGAACACCCCTTGGGCAAAGCGATTGTTGCATACTACAAACAGAAAAACGGCATTTTGCCAAAACAACCGGAGAAATTCAGGTTGCTTGCAGGGCGCGGCGTGAATGCCGTGTACAACGGGCAGGAGGCTTTCGCCGGCAACGAAGCGCTTTTTGCGGACCAGAACATCTCACTTCCGGACGCGCTTGTTCAGGCCGCCCAAAAAGCAAAGTCCGATGGAAGCACCGTTATCTATCTTTCGCTGAACGGACAAGCCGCTGGCATAATTGTCCTATCCGACACTCTGCGTCCAGATACTGCGAGAACAGTCGCAGCCATTCATCAAACAGGCATCCAAACCATTTTGCTTACAGGAGATGCACAACAATCTGCTTTATACATTGCGCAGATAGCCGGCATCAAAGATATGCAGGCCCATTGTCTGCCAGAGAATAAGCTGGAAACAATCAATACCTATCAGCAGCACGGTGAGCTGGTCTGTATGGTTGGAGACGGGATTAATGACGCACCGGCGCTGAAAACTGCGCATGTGGGCATCGCGATGGGCGGTATTGGCAGTGATATTGCAATTGATGCAGCGGATATTGTCCTTGTGGGTGATGACATCAAGGAAATTCCACACCTTTTGCAGCTTGCGAAAAAGACGATGCGTACCATCAAGTTTAATCTTGCAGCTTCTATGGTACTTAACTTTATCGCCATCGGACTCGCAATTTCAGGCATACTAAATCCGGTTTTAGGTGCGCTGGTACATAATATGGGTTCAGTTGCCGTTATCATTAATTCTTCGTTACTACTGAAATGGAGGAAAACAGAATGAAAGAATGGATATTATCGTTAACACGCTTAATCCCCTGGTTATTATCCCCGAAATACCAGGCTTAAATCTATCTCCAGATCCTCAAAGATGCTCGGCTTGACCCGGGCATCATTTGCGTAAGTGCCTGCCTTCTGGTATTTACCATTCTCATCGAGCAGATAAACATCCAGCACCTGATCAAGCGGAAAGACCACCCAGTACTCTTTCACCCCACTGCGTTCGTACAGATTATATTTTTCGTTGAGGTCTTTTTTGGTTGTCGACTGTGATAGTATTTCCACGACCAGAGCCGGAGCTCCCCGGTAGCCGCGTTTGTCCAGCTTGGATTTATCGCAGATTACGAGTATATCAGGTTGCACAACCGTTTGTATATCCTCGTCTTTTTCATCGTTTTCGGGCAGTATTACATCGAAAGGTGCATTGAAAACTTTACAATCTTTATCAAAAAGGTAATTGGCCAGCTGTCTGAAAATTTCTCCGGAAATAATCTGATGCTCCACCGACGGGGCCGGGGCCATACAATAAGGCACCCCCTCTATTAGTTCCCATCTTTCTTCGTCCGGCCATTTCAGATAATCGCCATAGCTGTATTTAATATCCGGCTTACTTGAGGATATAGCCATTACACAGGCCTCCTTTACAATGCCAGCAGATTTTCAATCGCTTTTATTTACAGTATATGCAAAACCCCTATCTCCAAGCAACAATGCAGAAATGTAATCATTCAAGGTTATTCCCTCCCTAACTATGAAAATAGCATTCCATAACAATCTCCTTTGGCATCTATATAATTTTAGTTTAATCATTTCTTTGAAACAAGCTTAGTGACTAGTACTCTGTTAAGCCTAAAACTTTAATTCCCGCCGGCCAAATTATTGCAGGGCTTCGTTGTCGTCAATCGAAATACGTCCAGTATTACTCATTCATATATTTGGTAACGGCCTTCAATATTTTATGGATACAAATACGGATCCGAGGGAGTCGATACTTTCTTCCAACCTGTAATATTAAACATTGGAATAGTACTGTCTTGCTGTTGACCACGTAAACGGAATACCGGTTCGATTTTATTTGCCATATTAAGTTGGCTCTTTTTCAGTGTACCTTCGATTTCAATCCAGGCATCTGCCTTCAAATTCGGAGCATCCTCACTTTCACAGATAATTCCTATAGGACAGAGATCAGCTATGCAACAGGCCATTACATAACGAGTAATAACAAATTGGTTTTTAGCCAATAGCGGATCTTTGTAAACGAAACCGGTTATCCTCCAGCGGTGATCAAATGTTTGATCCGGATGATCGTCAATATTAAAAGCCAGTTGGACAAGATCAGTTTCTTTGGCAGTACCAGCGTACGAAGATGTTTTTGGCTTTTCAGGTACCAGAGTACTTTGATTGTCTGTTTTTGTAGCAACGGTAGATGAAGGGTTAGGCGGCTTCGTACTGTTTGAAGAGTTTGGAACTTTGGAAGCGGTCACCGGGCTACTGTCATAGGTGTTATTTACAGAATCGGAATTTGAAGAGCTAATTATAGTCTTTTTGTCGGGAGTCAAGGAACTTTTCATTGGCAGCAAATTATCGCTTCGACTGGAATTACTACTAGCATAGAAAGGTATTGGTCCGCTTGTATCTATGCTGTTGGCTAGAGCAGTGGAAGTGAGGATTTGAGGCTGCATGGTGAATCCAATCACTATGGGAATAATGAAGATTGAATATCGAAATAAACTGCTCGATAAACCGGGTCGTATAGAATGATGGCAACAATTATGGTCATGATCATGATGGTGGTCGTGCTCGCAAATTTGGGATGGGCTATAGACCACTATTAACATCAGTTTAGCTATGGCTATAATAGCAAGCAGTATAATTGATAATTTTGCCAGCCAGATTAATTTGGGGCTTATGAATAATAGAATATTTCCGGTTCTCATTAGATGAAAAATTAATATTGAAAAACCGATCAAGATAAGTGCTTGTAGGAGAACTTCTATTCGCTGGAACTTCATAGCAACCTCCTTTAATAACTAGTAGTCTGTAAAACCTAAAACTTTAATTCCCACCGGCCAAATTTCCGCAGGGCTTCGTTGTCGTCAATCGCAATACGTCCAGTATTACTCATTTCTCCGCCTCTCCCTGCGAAAATTTTTCTCGGCGGATAATTTAAACTTTTAGATTTTACAGACTACTAGAGTTAAAAATCATATATATGTGGCGGCAAGCTGAAATAAACGTGCCCACCAGCCCAAGTCAATGCTCAAACTTAACAAATAAGTGAATCCTATCGATGTCAGCAATATAAATATAAAAAGCGACGGCCTAAAGTTTTTCGCGAAAAGCATTATGTTTCGCAAATCAATAATTTGGCCAATAACAAGAAAAGCCATAATTGAACCTAACGGGAATTGGTTTGCCAATGCTCTGGCTACAAATGCATCGGCCTCTGAACATAGAGACATCGCTATAGCCAGGATCATAATTGCAGCTACAGCTAAATATGGCGAACCGGCTACTTGAAAAAGCGCTCCTTTGGGCACCCAGATTTGGATAGAAGCGGCCAGAAATGCGCTTATAATCAGGTATTTCCCCACATCGAAAAATTCGTCCCCTGCATGTAAAAGCAGTTGATACAGCCCTTCAGCGGAATCATCCATATTATCGTCTTCATGGCTGTGCCAGCTTGGACCAGCAAAACTTCTTGCCTCAAACAAGTATCCGCCTATATATGCAATTGAGGCTCCAACAATAAAAGTACTGGCCATGCGCAGGAATACAATGTTCCAGTTCCACTGGAAGGCTAGTGCGGTTGACAGTATTACCACCGGGTTAATTACCGGGGCTGTAAGTAAATAAGCCAGAGCAGTATGCATCGATACTCCTTTACGGACCAGCCCCCGGGCAACCGGTAATACTCCACAATCACAAACTGGAAAGATTAACCCCAATAATGAGCCTGCTATTACGCCCATTACTCCTTTACCCGGAACTAAGCGGGCAATCCACTCTTCCCGCAGCCAATAGCGGATTAACGAAGCTACTAGAACCCCGATTAGTATAAAGGGAAGAGCCTGCAATATAATGCTTAAGGCAAGGGTTGCGACAGTAGCTGCCTGTTCTTGGATATCCTTTTGCCAGATCCAGCCTTTTGCTAAGCCTAAATATACTAGTACACCAAAAAGGAATATGTAAAAGAACTTAACATTTGAAACTCTTTGAGAAAGCATATATCTTCAGTCACCTTCAATATTGGTAAATTTAAAAATACAATAAATATATATTCTAAATATTTGACTATAGAATATGTCGGCATTTAAATGTGAGTAAAGCCTAACATTTATTGGGGAAAATTTCTATAATAATCATAAATAAGTTATCATTAACATTATGAGTTATTTATACGCTTAGTACCTTAATGGTGCATTCGCAGGCTAGATCTCAGAGAAAACATCTCCCCAAGATATCTCCAGACCGGCAAAAAAGCTTGATTTTATGGTCTCTCCCACACCAAAGATTTTTAAGCTATCTATGTCTCTGGCGGGGGAAAAGGAGTACTGTAAAATGCTTTTGCTCTCCAGGTTTACAACCCAGTATTCCGAGACCCCGCTTTTCATGTACAGGTTTAATTTTGTACTCATATCCTTGCCTTTGGTGGAAGGCGACAATACTTCAACCACAAGTGTTGGTACACCCTCATATTTGCTCGACTCGTTGACCTTATCCAGATCACAAATGACGATGACATCCGGCTGGACAACATTGGGATCTTCTTCGAACTTGGTTGCAAAACCGAAAAGCCTCACATCGAATGGAGATGTTAATGACCGGCAGGGCTTTCCTCTAAAATAATTATTGAAATGCCAGGCTATTTCGTTAACCACAATCTGATGCCTAAAACTTGGTGAAGCCAGCAGGTAAATCTCTCCATCGATCAGTTCATACCTCTGGTCAGAGGATTCAACTATAGCCATATATTCCTCATAGCCGATTTTTTTTGTGGTTTGATAATTTCTTGATTCCTCGTGAATCAAATAATAATCGGGTCCATGATAGCGGGTCATTTTGGCCACGTTTTTGCCGTTTTTTGTGATAATGATATCTTCTTTTTCCAGCAGGGACAGATACTTCCCGAAAGCATTCTGCAGATCTGTAGCATTAACATGCATTAACATCACCCCAATTCTTACCTTAGGTACTATAATAGAAATAATTAGCTAAAAAGTCAATTATAATTAGCTATTAAGGGACGTTATTTATCAGCAAGAATCTATTTTCATTTTACAATCTGCTGTTGACTTAATGGTGTATGATTTTGGGTAGAAGAACTATGCAAAAAAGGGAATATCAGGCGGTGTAAAACGACTTCAGATAATCACATGGGTGTTCATATAGAGCATATCATACCGCTGTGATCCTTATTGCCAATAAACGGATGGGAGGAATTTATATGGATTCTATTAATATGACAGGTTATATCAATAGCTTATTATTATCGCAGCCCTTGCGAGAGCCACTTATGAAAAATATTATAAAATCAATACAGTTGCCTGCCTCCAGTTATGGCCTGGACGTAGGATGTGGAATCGGTTTGAATACGTTTTTGCTGGCTGAGGAGCTAGGTCCCGAGGGACGAATGGTTGGGCTTGACAGCGAAGAAGAGTTATTAACGCAAGCCCGGTCATTGCTCAGCAAATCCGAAGTCAATGAACGGATCTGCTTTGAAAAAGGCGATGCCAGAAATCTGCCGTTTCCCGAGAACTGCTTCAATTGGGCCTGCAGTATTGATTGCGTTGGAGCTATAGATCTTGACCCGGTTATGCTGCTGAATGAACTTAAGCGGGTGGTTAAACCGGGCGGGCGGATATATATTATGATATGGTCGTCGCAAATGCTGCTGCCAGGATATCCGCTCCTGGAGGCCCGATTAAACGCCAGTTCCGCAGGGATTGCGCCTTTTAAGACCGGGATGGAATCCGGAAGGCATATCATGCGGGCTTTGGGATGGTTCAAACAAGCCGGTTTTACGGATAACCGGGCTCAGACTTTTGTAAGGGACATATACCCGCCGCAAAAGCCTGAAATAAGATATGCCTTGACGGATTTGTTCAATATGCGCTGGGGGAGCATTCAAAACGAAGTGGCTCCGGATATTTGGCAGGTTTACCGGCGATTATGCAGTCCTGATTCGCCCGACTTCATACTGCAAAACCCTGACTATTATGCATTTTTTACCTATACGGTCTTTTCTGGACAAATAGACTAAATTAAGCATAAGCAAACTGTCTCGCTTTCCATTTCCTTGTGTAAATTGAACAAGTATTTATTGACACAAGCGTATAGCATCTATATACTTGTGTTATCTCCATAGTAAGCGTGGCCAGGAACCTGTCTAAACGTGACCTCGAATTCCTAAATCAAGAAGACCGCTAGGTAAAGCCCCAGACGTTGACAAGGAAGTATAGCTGCTATATGCTAATCGTATGCTTAATATAAATAATAAAAACAAAAATAGAATAAGCTACAGGCTCTTGCGAATTATGAACCAGCTTTTTGAGGTTGATAAGAAAACCCGTACTTACGGGACGGATAAACAGCTTTATGAGGCTGAAATCCATATGATTAAATCCATCAAGGAAAACGAAGGCATTCATGTGACGGGTCTTGCGGAAATACTGGAAGTGACGAAAGGCGCAGTTTCTCAGATACTAATTAAGCTGGACAGAAAAGGCATGCTTATCAAGGATAAGGATATCAACAATCAATCAAGACTCGCATTAAAATTAACTCCTAAAGGAGAGACAGCCTATATCCATCACGAAAAGCTACATCAAGAGTTTGATGAATTGGTTAACGGGGTTTTAAAAAATGCCAGCAAGGAAGAACAAGCATTCCTCCAGAGCTTTTTGATATCCCTTGAAACCGGAATAGATGATTTTCAAAGAGAATAACTATCCGGCTCATAGCAACGACATCCGGAGCAAAAACCTCCCCGGAGCCGCCTAACCAAAAGCCATACCAAGGTGAATTTAATGAGGGGCTGAACTTCCTGCACGGTAGCCCGTGCAGGAAGCCAAATACGCGATTAATCCATGGGATCAAACATATCCTTGGGAGCGCCGCATACCGGACATTCATCCGGAGGTTCCGGGCCTTCATGTATATAACCGCAGACCCTGCACTTCCAGCGGTTGGAGCCTTTTCTCCCGCTGCTGTCCCGGCCCAGACTTTGCATGGATTGACTGGTATTGACCCGCGGAGCTATGATTATTTCGCCCACCAGAACGCCATTACTGAAATAGCTGCGCTTATAGAAGTTTTCCGCCGGGTCGTTTACCTCGACCACCCGGCATTGATCTAACGGCAGATTTACTTCGCCGATAGAGAATATCTCCATATCAAAGGCCGCCAGCATGGTTGACAGCAACGGCGGCTTATATCCTACCCAATCTCCGGCCGCAGCTGCGCCGGCCACACGTCCCATCTCCAGTGAAACGGGCCACAGGCCCACCAGCCTCTCCCCGAACTGGGCGCCATCCCCGGCTGCATAGATATCGGCTGCGCTGGTGCGCATACTGGTATCCACCACCACGCCCTGGGCAATCTCCAGACCGGCATCGCGAGCCAGTTCAATATTGGGCTTGACCCCGGTGGACAATAACACCAGGTCGGCCTCCAGCACTTGCCCGTCACTAAGACGCACTCCCCGTACCAGGTCTTCTCCGAGGATTTCGTCCGTATCAAGTCCCAGATATAGTTTAACGCCTTTGGCGGTCATTAACTGCTGCAGGCGCATGGAAGCCGGTTCATCCAACTGGCGGGGCATGATGCGCTGGTTGTGTTCTACCACCGCTACTTCCACACCGCTTATGATCATTTCCCATACTGCTTCCAGCCCCAGCACCCCACCGCCGATTACAACAGCCTTTTTGGCTTTTTTGATGGCCTCTTTCAATTGAAGGGCGTCCTTAAGACTGCGCAGGGCAAACACACCGTTCTTTTCCACCCCGTTGAACGGGGGAATGTTGCTGCGGGCCCCGGTGGCAATAATCAGTTTATTATAGGGAATACTTTCCCCTTGTTCAGTAATTACGGTACGTTCCTTCGTATCGAAACGGGCCACTCTGTTTCCGGTTCTCAGATCCACGCGGTTTTCGGAGTACCAGGCCTGATCGAAGACGTACAGGCGCTTATCGGGCAGATCCTCGCTCAGCAGGTCGGACAAAGCCGGCCGGTAATAGGGGGGGTATTCCTCTTCGCTTAATATGATGACTTCGGCGGTGCGGTTGCGCTTGCGAATGGACTGGGCCGCCGAAAGAGCGGCAATGCCGCCGCCAACAATAACGAATTTGTCCTGGGTATCATTGATGAATTCATCTTCCATGGTTTCCCGGACAAAGTTTTCCGGCCCCACCCCGCAAGCCGGGCAGACATCCGGCGGTTGGGAACCGACATGAATATGGCCGCAGACCAGGCAGCGCCAGCGGGTCAGAGATTTATCCTGCTTCTTGTCAAGTATGGCCCGGGCAAAATCCATACCCAATTTGAAAGCGTCCTCCAACTGGCCTTCGCCGGGTTTAAAGTTAACCCGCAAACCTGGCATGACCTGCATGCGCAGGGCCCGCAGCCGGTTTTCTATACTGGGCACAGCCTCTCCGCTCCAGCCATAAGCGCCGAAGGCCATGGCGAGTTTGTCCCCATGGCTGATGGGCGACAACCGCATCAACAGGTTCCATACCGGCGGCAGCGCATCTCCGTTGACAGTGTTGGAACCGATCAGAAAACCGCTGGCATCCAGCAAATCCTGCGCCACCCGGTTCATCAGTTCCGGATCATCCAGCTTATCCTCAATCAAACGGTAGCTTTTAATTTCAAAATCACCCATACTGCTTATGCCGTCGACAATGTTGTCGGCCAGCATTTTAGTAAATCCGTATATACTCATGTAAGCCAGGACGATCTTGGGCTTATCGCTGGACGAGCTGGGTGGAGGGGTGGACCACTGCCGGTAAAGGTCGATATACCAGTCGATATCTTTGCGCAGTACCGGACCGTGCCCCGGCGCCACCACTTTCAGAGGAAGATCCCTTATCTTATCCAAGGCTTCCAGTACATACGGTTTGAAAGGTCCGATAATGGCATCAAAGTATGCTTGATATGGAGTCTCGAATTTACTTTCCATAAGATCATTAAAGAGGCGTTCATCCGGGTAATGGGACCCGAATGAATCGCAAGTGAACAGGATTTGATCTTCTTCCAGATAAGTATAGATGGTATCTGGCCAGTGCAGGAAGGGTGCGCTGATAAAGCGCAATGTTCTGCCCCCCAGCGGCAGCAGATCTCCATCGTTTACTTCCCGTGATTTAAACTTCTTATTGGTGATTTCTTTGAGAAAGGCCAGGGCGGTTTGACTGCCCAATATTGTTAAATTGGGTAATAGGTCGATCAACTTGGCAACAGCTTCAGAGTGGTCTGGTTCAGTATGATTCATTATAAGATAATCAATATCCGCCAGGGCCGCCACGCTTTTAACATTGTCCAGGTACCGGTCAAAAAACTTGTCTTCGCACACTTCCATGAGTACCGTCTTCTCGCTGCCTTTGATCAAGTAGGCATTGTAACTGGTGCCGATGTCCGTTGTCATAACCGCATCGAAAATCCTGAGTTCGGGATCTCGCACCCCCACCCAATAAACATCATTATTAATCATAATAGCTGCCATATACTTTCACCCCCATTTTGTGGAAATACAGCCTATTGGTTTTTTAAGGCTTCTATTTCCTCTTCAACTTCCTCAGCGCCTTCTGCATAGAATTTTTCTTCATCGGGCGCCAACTCTTTCAATAGTCTAAGGAACTCTCCGGCATGAACTCTTTCTTCATCAGCGATATCCTTTAATACTTCAATTGCTAATTTGTTGTCGGTTGATTCAGCCAACTGCATATATAATTGGATGGCCTCATATTCCGCAGAAATCATGAACCTGATAGCTCTAATCAATTCCTGGTCAGTCAGCTTGCGCTCGTTTGCAAGTCCTGAGAATGAATTCCCAAAATCCGGCATGATATTACCCTCCTTAATTTATATTTTTATTAAAAAGACATCCTGTACAGGTACCTTTAAAATAAACACTCTTATCATTGATCTCAAAACCGTTTAATTCATCAGTGGAAAAGCCGTTCATATCTATATTGAAATCATATATGTTGCCACAAGACTCACATTTAAAATGTCCATGATCTTTTGTGTTGATATCATATCTTGTTTCATTATCTTCAATGTTTATAACTCTTACCAGATGAACTTCCAGCAATGAGTTTAATGTGTTATAGACGGTTGATTTTGACAGGGTAGGAATATCTTTGTTCAAATCATTAAATATCTGATCAACGGTGGGATGACATTGATTGTTAATTAGATATTCCAGAATTTTAAGTCTTTGATGGGAAGGTCTTATTTTGCTTTTTTTTAATAGATCAGATAAACCTTCAAATGATGATTTCATATAAAACATTCCTCATTTTTTTCATGGAAATAATATTGCAATTATTACAATATAATAATAAACATAAGACTGTAGTCATTATAATATATTCTTCTTATCGATACCAGCGCATTATCAATGAATTATAAATTTATGGGATGCCTGTCCAGCCGCAATACTCAGGCTGGCTGCGGGCATCCCTTGTAGCTTTTTATGAAGAAAGGTTAAAATGATAAAAAGCAATGATTGAGGTGAACGGCTTGGAGTTGGGTATGAGGGCAGAAGTGCTTGATAATACAGTTGGTGGTAGTGACAGGCTGTTAATAATCGGTTCGGGTAATGTGGCTCTAAATGTGTACAAATTTGCCCAAATACTAGGCTATAATATAACCGTCATTGATAACAGAGCCGAAACGCTCACCAGGGAAAGGTTTCCCGAAGCCAGCGAACTGCTGCTGGGGGATATTATTGAGATACTAAGGTCATACGACATTCCCGCTGATGCCAATATTATTTTAGTAAGCTATCAGCATGAATTTGATCAAGCCGCGTTAGAGGTCGTCATTCGATCTCCTGCCAAGTATATAGGAGTACTTGGCAACAAACGTAAGGTGACCGCATACTTTAACAAGTTGGATTTAATGGGAGCTTCAGAGGAGCTTATCAATAAGGTGCATCTGCCGGTGGGCCTTGATCTGGGAGGCCAAAGAGCTGCTGAAATAGCCTTGGCGGTGATGGCGGAAATACAGGCGGTCAAATACGGGCGTCCCGGAGGCTTTCTCACCATAAAACAGGTTGCTGACAAGGGAACTGAATTACATGATGAGTTGTTTTGATAAGAATCTTACTGTGTGTAAAGCCTGCGTCGATGGTGCGTATTATGAAAAACTGCCAGAAATGAGGACCCATAGGTGTGGAAAATATACGATGAGCTGATTGAGTTGATTTCCGAGGATTTATCGGTAATAGACTGCATAGTAGGTCTTAGTTGGACGCTGGTACGATCCGAACGGGGGATAGGGGCAGCGATGACCTTAAATGGCGGCAAGTCTGCCCCGGAATTAAATAATATTGCCGGTATGCCGCTCAAAGAACTGGCCGGTTATGTAAAATCATGGAACATGACGCAGGCCTCATTGGGTCAGGCAGCCATCAACTCGGTATTGAATACTCCCGGTAATATTTTAGCTATTACCGGTAAACCGCTTGTTGTGACCCGTGACCCTGAAGAAGCGAATGCCTTTACCCAATTTTTACCGGAAATAAGCGGGAAAAAAGTGGCCGTTATCGGACATTTCCCCAATATAGAAGCACTATACCCCATATGCCGTCTCTCAATCATAGAAAGGGAGCCACAGAAAGGTGATTATCCCGATGCAGCCAGTGAATACATTCTTCCTCACCAGGATTATGTATTCATAACCGGTACTGCTTTTATCAATAAAACCATGCCCCGACTAATTCAATTATCGAAAAATGCTAAAATAATATTAGTCGGTCCCAGCGCTCCCATTTCCCCTATTCTGTTTAATTACGGCATAACGGCCATAGCTGGTTTAATTATTTTAGATGAAAAGCAGTGCTGGCAAGCTGTTCAAGAAGGCCGTAAAAAGAGGGTTTTTAAGTCGGGCGGACAAATGGTTTGCATAAGTCCAAACCCTTGACTACTTTTTTCCTTTTCGTTCCCGGCGGAAATCCGAGCATACTCATATCCAACCCGGAAACACCGGAAGAATTAGCTTCTAAATACATTGCTAATAACTGGTTGATAAATGTACAATCATAGCAACAATAGAAAATGATAATAATAATACTATTACGGAAAATTTACAGTCTGTCGATGGGGGGAGACTAAGATGAAGCGTTTTTTCGACGTTGTTTCTAATATTGTACGGGGACTTTTTCAAGCTGTGGCACGATTTCCCCTGACCGTCCTGTGTCTTATCTGTACTGCTATATTGGTATGCTATATCATTTCCCTTCATGAACCCCCTGAGTTGATGGTACAGAAAACGATGTATACCTTCTTATTAGGCGCGTTTCTGGGAATTACCGCCCAGTTTAGCTGTGAACGATTTAAGCGCTTATCAAAACTGCGCCCGGGTGTATACGGCTTATCAGCTTTACTCGCGGCAGCTTACTACCTGATAATACTACCGGCTCCCAGCATCAGTTTTGAGGTTGAGATAAGAACCTGGGTGGCTGTTTTTGCCATGTTCTGCGTCTTTATATGGGCGCCGTCATACCGGGGCATATTTGATTTCAACAAAATAGCGCTTATCCATCTGAAATCGGCATTTACTTCAGTTTTGTATTCAGCGGTACTCTCCGGTGGCTGCGCAGCTATTATCGCGGCTATAGACACGCTGCTTTTCAAGATCAATGAGGATACCTACGCATATACGATGACAATCATATGGATTATTTTTGCTACAATTTATTATTTGTCTTTACTTCCCCGCTTTAATGCGGAGGATGATTCCGATCTTGAGTATCGGGAATATGCCGGGCAATATCCCAAGATTTTGGAAATTCTAATATCATACATTGCTATTCCGCTGGTGGCAGCTTATACTCTGGTGCTGGCAGCTTATTTCATTAAAATCCTGGTGACGGTGAAATGGCCTTCCGGACAGCTGGGAACCATGGTACTGGCGTATGCTGCCGCCGGACTAACCATTTATGTACTGGCCGGCTTGCTTAACAACCGTTTGGCCGCCTTATACCGTCTAATATTTCCCAAAGTGCTTGTTCCGGTGGTGATTATGCAGCTTATTTCGGTTGGTATACGTTTAAACGCTTATGGTTTTACCGAGTCGCGCTATTATGTCACCCTTTTTGGAATGTTCTCTATTATCTGCGGCATCCTGCTGAGCTTCAAGCCGGTATCTAAAAACGGCGTTATTGCCCTGCTGGCGGCAGGGTTTGCCATCTTCTCGGTCTTGCCGCCGGTGGATGCATTTACGATATCGCGGGTAAGCCAAATTAACCGGCTGGAGAACATCCTCAAAGCGGAAGGCATATTGGTTGACGGCATAATTAGCCCCAAGGCTGAGGTATCAATGAATCTAAGACTGGAAACTACCAGTATTCTGGCTTATCTGGAAAATCGCAATTATATCAAAAACCTCAAGTGGTTGCCGGCTGATTTTAAGCTTCATAATAATATGCAAAGCACGCTTGGTTTTGAACCGGCTTATGAGGGTTCGGAAGCCGATATTAACAACTTCTTTGCCAGCACGGATATGCAAAAACCTTATAATATAAGCGGTTATGACATTTTTATAAATGCCAGTTCAGACAGGAGAATGGTTAAAGCCAATCAAGCTGTGTTTGATTTCGAGGTACGCGATGTTAGATACCGGCTTAGCTTGGAACGCCTATCGCCCCAGGAAGTGCGGGTCGCGGTTAAAAAAGCGGACGGAGTCGAAGTGGTGGCAACGGGTCTTTATGATTTTGTGAATTCACTATCTTCCATCAGCAATAGGCCCAAAGAGGCTCTGGATCCTGAAGCAATGACTCTTAATGTTGAAAATAACGGCTACAAGCTCAGAATCATGCTGCAGAATATCAGTATAACCCGTAGCGGCACTGATGCCGGGGTTGATTATAGTTTATTTGTTATGTTTGGCGCACCATAAATTATGTAACAAAATTCCATATATAATTTTCCATAAAGACTATCCATAACGAACTTCTAGGGGAGGAATGGACATTTTCCAAGATGGTAATCTGTTAAGATATTGACTAAAATGTGAAGCATAATTAAATATAATGTTATTTACTGCAATGTAATCAATTATAATGTAAAATGATTATATGATTTGTATAATAATTCCGAAGTAGGTGAAGGCACAAGGGGGAAGCTAAATGACAATATTTAAAAATGAGATATTTATTGAGATCCTGGATGGAATCTTGGAAAACCCCTACATTGGAATTATTCTTGTAGATACTCAGGGTAATATTAATAAGGTTAACAAGACCTACCTGGAAATGCTTGGTTTGACAGAAGAAGATGTGATAGATAAACACGTCTTAGAGGTTACTCCTCACTCCCGTCTTCCAGAGGTATTGCAGACCCGAGAGGTACATCTAGCCGACCATTGGCCTGTAAACGGTCATGACACCATTGTCTTTCGTATGCCTTTATATAAGGATGGAAAAATGATTGGAGCCATGGGGCAAAGCTTGGTTTTAGGTGCTGCCGGGGTGAAAATTCTTTCCAAGAAACTTAAAGAACTGGAAGGGGAACTGGCCGTTTATAAGGATGTGGTCAGCAGTATATACAGTTCTAAATATTGTTTTGATAGTATTGTGGGAGAGGATGTAAGCCTGCGCAACGTCAAATCCATAGCTCAGCGGGCATCGAATACCGGTTCAACTATTCTTATTATGGGGGAAAGTGGTACCGGCAAGGAACTCTTCGCGCATGCCATTCATCAGGCTAGTCCGCGGAATGAACGTGCTTTTGTCAGGGTGAACTGCGCTGCTCTGCCCGATAATCTGTTGGAATCGGAATTATTTGGCTACGAAGAAGGGGCATTTACCGGGGCCCGCAAGGGTGGTAAACCCGGAAAATTCGAATTGGCCAACCATGGCACCATTTTTCTGGATGAAATAGGTGATATGCCGTTGGCGATGCAATCCAAATTGCTTATTGTCTTGCAGGAGCGTGAGGTTGAGAGGGTAGGAGGAACCAAAACCATTCAGGTGGATGTTCAGGTTATTGCCGCCACTAACCGCAACCTGGAAGAAATGATGAGAAAGGGTAATTTTAGAGAGGATCTATATTACCGATTAAATGTTGTAACCCTTAATGTTCCTTCATTGCGTAAACGACCAAATGACATTGAATTATTAATCCGGTATCTCATTCCTAAACTCAACCAACGGTTACATACGCAGATAGAAAAAGTGTCTGATGAAGCATTGCAGCTTCTTTGCAGTTATGATTGGCCGGGAAATGTGCGGGAGCTGGAAAACCTGCTGGAAAGGGCCATCAACCTGGCAGACTTGAATCAGGACTCCTTCCTTACTACCGAGCATTTTCCGTCCATATCCAGGTTGATTGTACGACCGTCTATGGGCATTGAGAGCATTGATAATCTGGGTGAAGCGGTAGATAAAATAGAACAGGAAACGATCCGGCGGGTATTGCAGAAAACCAACTTCAATAAAGCTCAAACCGCTAAGCTGCTAGGATTAAACAAATCTGTATTGTACCGGAAACTGAGAAAATATAATTTAATGTGATTAATAACAACAAATTACAGGTCATTTCGCGACACAGGTGCTTTTTGCAACTCCTGTCGTTGTTATCACCCTATATTAGGGATAAACGCAAAACAAAGGGTTGCAATTAGGGCCTATGGTAAATAATAACAATTGCATGATCGAACCGCCGTATTTTTGAAACGTCGAAAATACGGCTTTTTGTTGTGCTAATTATTTCTGAGTATGGTTGGCATGCTTATTGCGTTAAAAATATACGAGAAGAAAGGGGGTGAGGGAGACAGGGACAGGCCCAAAGGAGTCTTTTCTATAAGTAATTAAGAGGAGGAGTAAAAGTGGATATTAAGAAAATTGGCGTGTTGGGTGCTGGCACCATGGGTGCGGGTATAGCCCAAGTAAGTGTTGAAGCAGGATACAGTGTGGTTTTAATAGATGTAGTACCAGAAATCGTGGAAAAGGCCGTTAAAGGTCTGAACAAGGCTTGGACCAAAGCGATAGAAAAGGGTAAAACGACTGCTGAAGCAGTGGCTGGTTATAATGCTCTGCTAGTTAGCAGCACGGATATTAACGATTTCAAAGATGTCGATATCGTGATCGAAGCTATTATTGAGAACATTGATATCAAGAAAAAAGTTCAAAAACAACTGGGCGAAATTTGTAAACCCGAAGCGATTTTAGCTACCAATACTTCAGCTCTAAGTATTACTGAGATCGCTGCAGCTACTAATCGTCCCGATAAAGTTTTAGGGATGCATTTCTTCAATCCGGTAGTCATGATGAAATTGGTGGAGGTAATTCCGGGTGCTGTGACAACCGATGATGTTGTACAGGCAGTAATAGAAATGTCTAAAAAAATTGGTAAAGAACCAGTCCCAGCGAAAGAGAGTCCTGGCTTCATCGTAAACCGCATTCTGGTTCCATATATTAATGAAGCCGCCATTGTTTTCCAAGAAGGTATAGCTTCAGCTGCGGAAATCGATAAGGCTATGAAACTGGGCGCAGGAATGCCTATGGGACCCTTGGCATTAGCTGACATGGTTGGAATAGATATTGTTCTGGCAGTATGTGAATTCTTCGTAAAAGAATTTGCTGATTCCAAATACCGTCCTTCGCTTGCATTCAGACAAAAAGTACGTGCTGGACACCTGGGCATGAAGACCGGCAAAGGCTTCTATGACTACGGCAAGTAGGCAGACCCGGCGCGCCATAGACGGATAATTCCAGCGACACAATGGAAGGGAGGTCAAAATGTGGAATTCGAAAACCTCATTTTGGAAAAAGAAGATTATTTAGCTATTCTCTATATCAACCGCCCCAAAGCCATGAATGCTCTCAATGCTGAAACCTTGTACGAACTGGAAGCGGCTGTTAAAGATGTGAAAGCCGACCCCAACATTAAGGTTATGATCGTTACCGGAACGGGGGATAAATCTTTTGTAGCCGGAGCAGACATCACCTTCATGCTTCCGCTGTCCCCGGCTGAGGGAAGATTCTTCTCCGATGTAGGAGAACGAGTAATGAGAGGGTTTGAGCTTCTGGAAAAACCGGTTATTGCCGCTATTAACGGCTTTGCACTCGGCGGGGGGTGTGAGCTGGCCATGTCCTGCGATATAAGACTGGCCGCGGAAAATGCCATTTTTGCTCAACCTGAAGTAGGGCTTGGCGTTATACCCGGCTTTGGAGGAACACAACGGCTTCCTCGTTTGATTGGTGAAGGACGTGCAAAAGAACTTACCTATACGGCCGATGTAATCAATGCCCAGGAAGCATATCGCATAGGCCTGGTAAACCATGTTTATCCCCTTGAGCAGTTGATGGACGAGGCCAAGAAACTTGCTAAGAAAATTGCCGCCAAGGCTCCGTTGGCGGTCGGTTACGCCAAATTCGCCATCGGCAAAGGCATGCAAGTTGATATCGATACGGCTATGAGTATAGAGTCTGATATGTTCGGTATGTGCTGTGCTACGGAAGACAAGTTTGAAGGAATGGGTGCTTTTGTAGAGAAACGCAAACCGCAGTTTAAGGGTAAATAAGGCTGAAGCGGGGAAATAATTTTTTCGTTACCCATCAAAGTTAGTGAAATAGGAGGCTAACTCAATGGATTGTACACTTTCTGAAGCTTGCTCTGTTAGACCAAAGACCGCAGGGGCCCTGGGAATCAACTCAATAGATTTCAGATTAACTGAAGAGCAGGATGCTATGCAACGTTGGGCTCGGGATTTTGCCGAAAATGAGATAGCTCCTTATGCGCTGGAGTGGGATAAAAACAAGGAGTTTCCCATGGAGACCGTTAAAAAGATGCACCAAATGGGGCTGATGACTATTGGTGTACCGGCAAAATACGGCGGAGAAGATTATGATAATGTGACCCAGAACCTGATTACTGAAGAAATCGCTCGGGGAGATGCAGGGATTGCCATTACTATGGTTGCCAGTACTCTGCTGGGAGCGAATCCGGTCTTGGTCGCTGCCACCGATAAACAAAAAAAATGGTGGTATGAAAGGGAATTGGAAGGTTGTATAACTGCGTTTTGTTTTAACGAATCTGGAGCAGGCTCAGATGGTGGCGACATGTTTACAAGATGCCATAGAGTTGGGGATGCATATATATTGAACGGCACCAAACAGTTCATCAGCAACGGTGGTATTGCCGGATTATATACCGTTTTTGCGATTCTTGACAAAAAAATGGGAAATAGAGGCATGTGTGCTTTTATGGTTGATCGCAATACCCCTGGTATATCAATAGGAGTTCGCGAAGATAAGCGCGGCAATTGCAGCTCTAATTCGGTATCTATAAATTTTGAAAATGTAAGAGTACCTGTCCAAAACCTGCTGGGGAAAGAGGGAGATGGCTTTAAAATTGCCGTGCAAACCCATAATATATCCCAGCTTAATATTGCTGCCATAAGCCTGGGAGTGGCAGAGGCATCGTTCGCTGCAGCGGCTCAGTATTCATTCGAACGCTACCAGTTTGGCAAACCAATTTATGAAAGCCAGCCTATTCAGTTGATGTTGTCGGATATGGCAGAGCATATTGAGGCTGGTCGAATACTCTGTTTAATGACCGCTATTGAGCGACACTTGGGTTTGTCTTATAGGGAGTCAGCTTCCCGGGCCAAGTGCTTCTGTAGTGATACGGCTATTAAAGTAACATCCGAAGTTGCCGAGTTGTTCGGCGGCGATCGTTATTTCAGAAAATGCCCCATAGAAAAATATCTTCGCGATGCTAATAATATGCCTATCTTTGAGGTTCAGCCCAAATTGTTGTCCCCGGCGATATAGCCAAAACCTTCAATTAAAACATAATGAGGAGGAGTTGACTTGGATTATAAGAGTGAGTACGGGCGCAAATTCGTATCTGCCGATGATGCGGTCAAGGTAGTCAAATCCGGCGATGTTGTTCATTATGGTGAGTTCATGATGAATTCTCATGTGCTGGATGCGGCGTTGGCCAAGCGAAAAGATGAATTAGAGGCTGTAAAGATTAGAACGGTCACCTGCCCTTTTCCGCCCCAAACCGTGGTAAATGATCCGGAAAGAAAACATTTCATTTATAATGACTGGCATTTCAGCGGCGCCAGCCGGAAATTACATGACAAGAACCTTTGTAATTATATCTCGCTGACTTATCACGAGGGTCCCAGTTTTTATGATCGGGGTTACGTGCCTGTAGATGTGGCCTTAATTAAAGTTACTCCTCCCGATCAACATGGCTATGTAAACCTGGGTACATCCAATTCCATTACCCATGCTTTCTGCGACCAAGCAAAAATAGTTATTGCCGAAGTAAATGAGTCAGTACCAAGGTGTCTGGGCGGATCAAGAGAGACCTTGCATGTATCCGAAATCGACTATTTTGTCCAGGGCGACAACAGGCCTTTGATCAATTTGCCCGAAACTCCTGTATCGGATGTTGATAGAAAAATAGCTGGACTTGTAATGGAGCAAATTGAGGACGGGGCCTGCCTGCAGTTAGGAATAGGAGCCATGCCCAATGTGGTTGGGTCCTTGATAGCCCAATCTGACTTGAAAGATTTGGGTGTGCATACTGAGATGCTGGTTGACTCTTTTGTGGATATGTATGAAGCCGGACGTGTTACCGGTCTGCGCAAACAACTGGACAAAGGTAAGATGGCATACACCTTCGCGATGGGCACCAAAAAGCTATATGATTTCCTGGACAACAATCCTATTTGTGCCAGCTACCCGGTTAGTTATACCAACGATCCCGATATCATCTGCCTGCAAGACAATATGATCTGTATCAACAACGCCATCGAGGTTGATCTTTACGGGCAGGTGGCTTCGGAATCTTCCGGAATAAGACAGATTTCCGGAACCGGAGGTCAGTTGGACTTTATATATGGCTCCTATAAATCCAAGGGCGGCAAAGGCCTGATCTGCCTCACCTCTACCTATAATGACAAAGATGGCAATTTGAAATCCCGGATTATGCCTATACTCACACCGGGAGCGATTGTAACGGTTCCGCGCAGCATGAATTTCTACGTGATAACTGAGTATGGCGTGGCTATGCTTAAAGCCAAGAGCAGTTGGGAAAGGGCCGAGGCTTTAATAAATATTGCTCATCCAGATTTACGTGATGAACTTATTAAAGAAGCCGATGCCAATAACATCTGGGTGAAGACCAACAAGATACCCTAAGGTAACAAGGCCCGAATGTGGCTATAATATTAAAATTTATTGAAGAGGAGAATTAGATTATGGCATTTGAATTAAATGAAGTTGTAATGGTTAGCGCATGCAGAACACCTATTGGCGCTTATGGAGGATCGCTTCAATCAGTTAGAGCCAACGATTTATCGAAAGTTGCTGGCGCAGAAGCTATTAAGAGGGCCGGAATTGATCCGACCCAGATCGATGAGCTCCAGCTTGGGATGTGTCTGCATCATGGCAATGGCTCCCTTCCAGCCCGTATTGTGGCTATGGGATTAGGCCTGGATCCCAAATCAACTGCCAGCATGGTCAACCAGAACTGCGCCTCCGGCATGAGAGCTATGGAGATTGCAGCTATGGGTCTGATGCTGGGTAAAAACGAAATAGCCCTGGTAATCGGCACTGAAAGTATGAGTAATATTCCTTACATCGATCAAACCGCCAGATGGGGAGCCAGAATGGGCGATGTCAAGCTTCAGGACTCCATGCTGGCAGATGGACTGGTATGTCAACTAGCGGGCTCTCATATGGGCGTAACCGCTGAAAATATTGCCGAACAGTATGGAATAACCCGTGAAGAATGTGACGCATTGGCACTATTGAGCCACCAAAGGGCTGTAAGGGCTGTTGATGAAGGTCGCTTCAAGAGAGAGATTGTTCCGGTTATGGTGAAAAAGGGCAAGAAAGAATTCCTGTTTGAGAATGACGAACATCCCATCCGCGGAGCAAGCCTTGAGAGTATGGCCAGACTGGGTCCGGCATTTAAAAAAGGCGGAGTGGTAACCGCTGCCAATGCTTCCGGGATTAATGACTGTTCGGCTGCCGCAGTTTTGATGACCAAGAAAAAAGCTGACGAACTGGGTATTAAACCATTGATGAAACTCATAAATGTCTGTTCTGAAGGAGTTGAAGCTCGGGTCATGGGATTAGGCCCGGCCGTAGCTATACCCAAATGCTTAAGCCAGGCGGGCATGAGTTATTCCGATGTTGATTACTGGGAAATCAACGAAGCATTTGCAGCTCAAGTACTGGGCGTTGGCAAGATGATCAAAGAGGTTGCCGGCATTGACATGAATATCGGGACGTTTGAACAGGATGGCAACATCAACGACAATGGTTCCGGTATCGGGCTCGGGCATCCGGTTGGAGCTACCGCACTGCGGATAATTGTCAGCCTCTACTATGAGCTGGAGAGACTTGGAAAATCAAACGGCGGCGCTTCCCTTTGCGTAGGTGGCGGATCAGCTATGTGTTCTTTATGGACAAGAAATATTTAATGCCTCCTCAGAGTAATCTTTTTAATATGGGTGATGGTTTGCACAGGCCATCACCTGACTCTTTGAAAACTACTTAACTATAAATAAATGGTGAATAAATGGAGGGAAAATTAAATGGCTTCTAATTTTGCGGTTAACAATATAAGAGACTTTGAATTTATTCTTCAAGAATGGCTGCCCAACGAAGGGGTATTCAACTACCCCCAGTTTGCGGACTATTATTCCAAAGATGATGTCAAATCAGTACTGGCACCGATCCTCAAGATGTGCAAGGAAGTAATCGAACCCACCAATAATGAAAATGAAACCCATCCGGTAACCTTTAAGGATGGCAAAGTAACTGTTCCGCCCAGCTACGGGCCTCTGTTTAAAATGCTGCAGAGCGAAGGCTGGGGTACCAGTAATATTGATACTTCCGAAGGCGCCATGGTGATGCCTGATATGCTGCATTCAGCTGTCTGGGAAATGATCGGTGCGGCTAATCCCACTTTTATGCCCTATGTTCTCTTGACCACTGGTTCGGCGGACCTGATCCAGAGTTTTGGCGACGACAAGCTGAAAGCCATGTTCCTGCCCAAGATGATGGACGGAACCTGGTCGGGAACCATGTGCCTGACTGAACCCAGCGCCGGTTCCGATGTGGGTGACATTTTGTCCAAGGCCTATCCTACCGATGATCCCCGGATATTTAAAATCAAGGGTAATAAAATATTTATAACCGGTGGCGATAATGACTTCACCGAGAACATTATCCACCTCTTCCTGGCCCGCATCGAAGGTTCGAAACCCGGCACCAGCGGTATTTCCCTTTTCGTAGTTCCCAAGTACTGGGTCAACGAAGACGGAAGCTTTGAAGACAACGATTTCCAAACTACCGGGGTAGAGCATAAGATGGGTCAGCACGGCTCCGTAACCGCATCTCTGGCTGCCGGCGAAAACGGCAACTGCCGCGGTTGGCTGCTGGGTGTAGACCCGCGTACCAACGAAGGAAAAGGCGAAGGTATGGCCCAGATGTTCCAGATGATGAACCTGGCTCGTATGGAGACAGGGCATATGGCGCTGTCCTGCATCATCAACGCTTTTGCTAATGCGCGGGACAATGCCAAGGAAAGAATCCAGGGCCGTCCCTTCACCAATCCTAAAGTAGGCCGGGTAGCGATCATAAACCATGAAGACATCAAGCGCACCCTGATGATGGGCAAAGCCCACATCGAGGCCATACGGGCTATGATGTACCGGACCTATCTGGCCTTTGACCAGCGCCACCGGGATCCGGATCCGGCAGTCCGCAAAGCGGCATCCGATCTTATCGAGATGACCACTCCGCTGTGCAAAGCCTATCCTTCTGACGAAGGCTGGTGGCTGATCGGTGAGGCTATCCAGAGCTATGGCGGTTACGGTTACTGTTCCGAATATCCGGTTGAGCAGATAGCCCGCGACATGAAGATCTACTCCATCTGGGAAGGCACCAACTTCATCCAGTCCCTGGACTTGGTGGGTCGTAAGATGAACATGAAGGGCGGATCGGTGTTTGGAGCCTTTGTGAAGGATATGGTCGACTTCTGTCAGGCCAATAAGGACAATGCGGCCCTGACTAAAGAATTCGCCAACCTCGATAAAGCTCTTAATGCTTATCAGGAGATGCTCAAAGCTTTAGCTGGCTATGCCAAGACTAATCCCGGTATGATTCCCCTTTATTCCCGGCGTATACTCACCGCTACCTCGCAGCTATACTGTGGACGCATGATACTGGACCAAGCTGTTCTGGCCGAACGTCGGGCCCAGGAAGTTGGACCGGAGCACTACGACTACAAATTCTACAGCGGCAAAGTAGCGACTGCCAGGTACTATGTGCGTAATGTGGTTCCCAATGTATGGTCGATTGCTGAAATCGTAATTGATGGCGATACTTCAGCTATTGATGTTCCCGTTGAGGTTTTTGAATACTAAAATACAATAAAACCGGATAAAAGAGGCCTCCGCTTACAAAGCGGAGGCCTCTCTCGGTGCGTCATAGTTGCATAATGCACCAGTGAAAATAAAAAAAAGGTGCAAATAGGGACTATGGTAATATATTGCATTTGAAATAATCCTCAGCCGTAGTTTCTAAATATGGAGATTACGGCTTTTTAATTTATTAGGGACCTTAGCCCATTTTGGCATAAATATTGCTAATTATATAATATGGCATTAAAATACTATAGTCCCAATATAACGGCTAAATAGAAGAGAATGGTACAGTGTCGGGTAAAGTGGAGGTCCGGGACCATGGCACTATATATGAATGTATTAAACGCAATACGGGTAGAACTGCATGCCGCTCCTGACTGAAAGGGAGTATAAATAGCAAACGACAAAAAAATTATTTGGGAGGTATGAAGATGGCAAAAAAATTGGAGAGGCCGGCCAGTGTAGAATATAGCGAAAAGACTGGCATTACCATGAAGAAAGAGAACGATGATGAGGTGGTTCGCAAGAGAGAACTGGCTCGCAAGATGGCTCTGGAAAAAACCAAAGCGCGTACCATGGCCAAGCAGCAAGCCATGGCGGAGCGTATTGCATCAGCTTCGGAACAATTGCTGGCAGGGATTCAAGAATCCAACGCTGCTGGGCAGGAGTTTACACAGCTTATGAAAAATGTATCTGCCGATGGACAGCAGGTGGGCAGCAGCAGTGAACAAATGAGGGTATCGGCCATTCAACTAAATAACGCAAGTGTTGAACTGGGCAATAGCTACGGGCAGCTTAATCAGAATGCCCAAAACGGGACCTTGGGAGCGCGTGATTCAATTGCGGCTATGAGTACTATGATTGCCATGCTTAAAGAAGCCGGCGATAAAAACCAGCAATCGGGGAAGCGTATTGAGGAATTAGAAGTAAAATCACGCCAGATTGGCGATATAGTGCAGGCGGTGGTAATGATTGCCGATCAAACCAATCTGCTGGCATTAAATGCTGCCATTGAAGCAGCCCGAGCGGGCGAGCATGGACGCGGTTTTGCGGTAGTGGCCGACGAGGTCAGAAATCTGGCCGAAATATCGGAGCGTTCGGCCCGTGATATTCGTGGAGTGGTAGATGAAATACGCACCGGAGTGGAAGAGGTTGTTAAGGTTATTAATGCTGTGGTTCAAGAATTTGCAGATATGCAATCAGAACTTGAGGGAAGCAACAAGGGCATTGAAGATATGGGGCAACTATTCGGCCAATATGCCCAAATAACCTTTTGCGCTACAGATATTGCCAAGAAATTACAGGAAAAAACCAGTCTCTTTCTGGAAATATGTGAAGGAATTGCATCTGCATCCAAACAGGTAGTGGCAAGTACGGAAGAATCTACCAAGGCAGTGGCTGAACAGAGCAAAGCCTTGGCTGAAGTCAACCTTGCCACTCAAGAATTGACCGAGATGGCCGAGGAGCTGAAGACATCCACTAATATAAACAAATCGGCCGAGGAAGTAGCGGCTACCGCCGAAGAGTTGTCAGCTAATATTGAAGAGTTGAGCACTTCTGCTGGAGAGGTAGCCGCCACACTGCTGCAAATGGCAGAGGCGATTAAAATGGTAGAAGATGATTCCCTCAATGCAGTCAATACAGCCGGAGAATGTCTGTCCAGTATGGAAGAATTAGTTGGGCTGACCAAAACAGGCGGCAGTAGCATCGGCGAGGCAGAGTCCTTGCTGGCAAGTTCACGAGCCAGTGCCAAAGGAGTATGGTTAAAGCTACAGGAGTCCATTAAATCCTACGAAGGCACCAATGCCTCTATAGAAGCCCTGCAGGATAAGATCCGCCGCATTGAAAAGATTGTTGACACCATAGAAAATGTATCCATCCAGACCAATATGCTGGCGGTAAACGGCTTTGTGGAGGCCGCTACAGCCGGTGAGCATGGCCGCGGTTTCTCGGTGGTGGCAGGGGATATAAGAAACCTGGCTACCGAGTCGGCGGAAAACGCGGACAAAATCAAAGACCTGGTCAGGGACATTCAGATACAGATGTCCAAAGTGGCGGCAGAAATTGCTCAATCCGAAATAGCAAGCCGCAAAGCAAATGAGCAGGCTGGTGTGGCAGCCCAGAAAAATTCCATAGTTACATCGCAATTTGAAAATATGGCCAATATTAGAGGAGAGGCAAGGACTTATCTAGAAAAAAGCCGGGAGGGTATAGACGAAGATAAAAAGGAGTCTGCTAGAGTATTGGAAATTGTTAAAAAGGCTGATGATAACGTACGCACAGCATCGCGGGTGGCGCAAGAGCAGGCCAAGGCTACGGACGAATTGGCCAACGCCATCGAGGAAATTGCTTCCATAGCCGACGAGATGCAGGTTAATTAGGAAAGAGAAGAGGTTGAGGAGGGATTGAAATGGCTAATAATGGATTCTCCTCGGATGAAATGCAACTGGTAACCTTCGTTCTGGGGCAGGAGAGCTTTGGTCTGGATATTATGAATGTCCAGGAAATTATCCGGGCTCCTGCAATAACAATCATTCCCCAGGCCCCTACTTATGTTGAAGGCATAACC
>Ga0074198_1000143_pt1 | contig 101577 bp, 97 predicted proteins | sample EPASupsiteSAE323_FD_64527 | JGI IMG/M metagenome (GOLD analysis project Ga0074198, IMG submission 64527) | Bioremediated contaminated groundwater from EPA Superfund site, New Mexico - Sample SAE3-23 | ecosystem: Environmental > Aquatic > Deep subsurface > Groundwater > Contaminated ... | reverse complement strand
CTATGGTGGGGGCTTTTTCTGGAGCAGGTATTGAAGAAATGGGAATCAATATTCAAGATATGCTAGGAAATTTCATCCCCAAGAAGCAAAAACATCGCAAAGTAACGGTTGGTAATGCTCGCAAGGTCTTGATTCAAGAAGAGGCTCAGAAACTTATTGATATGGATGAAGTGATAGCTAGTGCTCTTGAGTTGGCTGAAAATTCCGGAATTATTTTCCTGGATGAGATTGACAAAATTGTAGGTCGTGGTCATTCTTCTGGCCCGGATGTGTCTAGAGAAGGAGTGCAACGTGATATCTTGCCAATTGTTGAAGGTTCTACTGTAGTAACGAAGTATGGTTCGTTAAAAACAGATTATATATTATTTATGGCGGCAGGAGCGTTCCATACGACGAAACCATCAGAACTTATTCCAGAGCTGCAGGGACGCTTTCCGATTCGGGTAGAACTTACTAATTTATCAAAAGAGGATTTCAAGCAAATTCTTACAGAACCTACCAATGCATTAATTAAGCAATATATTAGCTTGCTGGGAACAGAAGGAATTGAAATTGAATTTACGCTGGAAGCCATTGAAAAATTAGCAGAAATTGCTTTTCAGGTCAATGTTCAGACTGAGAATATTGGTGCTCGACGATTACATACAGTAATGGAAAAACTCTTAGAAGATTTAGCGTTTGATGCTCCAGAGTTAACGGATAAATTTATTTCCATTGATGGACAATATGTAAATGCCAAGTTAGAGCATATTGTAAAAGACCAGGATTTAAGTCATTTTATTTTATAAATTAGATTATTAACAGAAAGAAAGGTAGGAGAAGTTGTTGTGATATCCTTATTAGAACGTACTCGAAAAATTAATAAGTTACTGCAAAAATCAGAGAAAGTAGAATATGATGAAATATCTACGTTGCTTAGTACTGTTATGGGCGCTAATACCTATATTGTTGGCAAAGATGGTAAGTTATTTGGTTATGCCTTATTGGACAATTTTGAATGTGATTTAATGCGGGATAAAGTATTATTACAAGGGATTTTCCCAGAGCGGTATGTGGAGTGGTTGCTTAGAATCAATGAGACCTCTCCAAACTTAAGTCTTGAAGGTGGAATGTGTTCCTTTAGTGATGGTACTGAATGTTTGTTTAGCGATAAATTTACTACGATTGTACCAATTCATGGTGTAGGTGAAAGGATTGGCACATTAATTGTAGCAAAATTTCATGCAGAGTTTAATGCTGATGATTTGATTTTAGCAGAGTATGGTGCTACTGTTGTTGGTATGGAAATTTTAAGAGATCGCAGCGGAAAAATTGAAGAAGAAGCGCGTAAAAAAGCGACCGTGCAGGTAGCTCTTGGAACATTGTCTTATTCCGAACTAGAAGCTGTTATACACATTCTCAATGAGTTAGAAGGAAATGAAGGTTTGTTAGTAGCAAGTAAGATTGCCGATCGTGTAGGCATTACTCGTTCAGTTATTGTGAATGCACTACGTAAGTTCGAAAGTGCTGGCGTGATTGAGTCGAAATCCCTAGGTATGAAAGGCACATATATAAAGGTATTGAATGATCGTTTGTTTGAAGAATTGAAAAAGCTTAAAAAGTAAGTATTGAAAGTGTTACCTTTCATAAAAACGTTATCCCCTTGTGTTTTCAGCGTCGAAAGCCATTGCAGGCAATGGTTTTCTCTACTGAGAATCTAAAGGGGATTTTCTATGAAAAAAATAATGGAACAAAATTGAGGCGTTGTTCGCGAAAAATGCGGACTTTTGTCCCGATTTCTCAATAATTGTAAGAAATAAAAGGGAATGCTGTTTTTCATAAAGGAATTTTAATAGTTGTGTAGAATTACTAATGTAGAACTGTACATTTTCTGTAGGAAATTGCAAATATTTATAAAAATATGTATTTATAGGAGGATTGTGGTGCTAAATTCGATTGTATCATCACCGCGTGTTGCCGTGCTAGAACAGGCCATATCCGCGTCTTCACTTCGACAAAAGGTCATTAGCAATAATATTGCAAATGTAAACACGCCAGGTTATAAAAAAGGTGAGGTATTGTTTGAGGAAATGTTGCAAAGTGCGGTAAATGGTGATAAAATGCCAATGCTGCAAACGAATGCTCGACATTTACCGATGAAGCAAGGGACGATTCCCACGCCTAAACTGAATGTTCTTAGCAATTCATCAATTCGAACCGATGGTAATAATGTAGATATAGATATTGAAATGGCTAGCTTAGCGAAAAATAGCATTTATTATAATGCTGTAGTACAGCAAATGAGTAGTTACTTTTCAGGAATAAAATCAGCTATAAAAGAAGGGAGATAAACGGATATGAGCATGTTTGGTGCTATTGACGCTGCAGCCTCTGGTTTAACAGCTGAAAGATTGAGAATGGACGTTATTTCCAATAATATTGCCAACGTAAATACCACTCGTACTGCTGCAGGTGGTGCTTATCGTCGACAAATGGTTGTATTTGCACCACGTGAAAATACGACTAGTTTTGCGCAAGTTTTGTCAGAACAAATGGATACGGGCAATGGTGTTCGAGTGGTAGGGATTGAGAAAGATAACTCGCCAACTCGTAAAGTGTACGACCCAGCTCATCCTGATGCCAATAAAGAGGGATACGTGGAAATGCCTAATATTAATATTGTAAATGAAATGGTAGATATGATTACTGCAACTAGGTCTTATGAGGCTAATGTTACAGTTGTGAATGCTGCTAAAAGTATGGCACTAAAGGCTCTAGAAATTGGGAAATAACAGGAGTGATAAATGATGCGCGTTGAAGGTTTAAAATTGACGCCTAGCGGCACAGGGCAGCTCACAGCGCCTATTGAGAGTGGCACTAAAAATTTTGGCGAGTTTTTGACAGAAGCTCTTGGGGAAGTTAATAACCTGCAGAATGAGTCGGCGAAAGCTTCTTTTGATTTAGCAGCAGGTAAACTTCAAGATGTTTCCCAGGTGACGATTGCGGCGGAGAAAGCTTCCATCGCCATACAACTAACAATGCAGGTGCGTAACAAGGTAATTGATGCCTATCAAGAAGTTATGCGTATGCAGGTATAATAGAATGATATTTTTGTCAATTTGAAAGGGTGGAGACAATGGCGGATTGGAAAGAAAAGTCTCTGCGCTTATGGCAAAACCTCGGGAAAAAAGAACGGTATATGATTTTAGGTTCTGTCATACTTATATTTACAGTTATGTTAGCGTGGAGTTTTTGGTGGGGCAGTAAACCGGATCTTGTACCTCTATTTACTGATTTGGAAGCTAAAGATGCTGGTGAGATTGTAGGTAAACTAAAAGAAATGAAAGTTACTCATGAGATTGGTGCCAATGGCACTGCTATTATGGTGCAATCAAAAGATGTTTACCGTGTCAGATTGGATTTGGCTAGCCAAGGTTTGCCACGAGGCAATAAGGGGTTTGAGATATTTGAACAAAGTAAATTTGGTGCTACTGAGTTTCAGAATAAAGTGAATTTAGTGCAAGCCCTGCAAGGAGAATTAGCTCGCACGATGGAAGAAATGCCAGAAGTTGAAAAGGCTAGGGTGCATATCGTACTGTCGGAAGATAGTCTATATAAAAAAAATGAAAAGCCTGCAACTGCTTCTATTATGCTTAAATTACGTACTGGTGCTCAACTGTCTCGCGATCAAGTAAAAGGTATTGTAAATTTAGTTGCTCATAGTATTCAAGGATTGAAACCAGAAAATGTAACGGTTTTAGATCAAATGGCACATGTTCTTAATGATCAAAATGATACTACTGGACAAAATAGTTCAGCAACTTTGACACAAATTGAGATGACAAAAAAAGTACAAGATGATTTACAAAAAAATGTGCAGTCTTTATTAGAACAAGTATTAGGTCCTAATAAATCTGCAGCGCGTGTTAATGTGGAGCTTGCTTTTGATCAACGTACCTTAGAACGGCAAGTTTTTGAACCTGTCGTTGATGATAAAGGTATCGTACGAAGTTCACAGGAACTTAATGAAAATTTTAAGGGGACGTCACCAAATACTGGTGGGGTGCCAGGAACAACTACAAATATTCCTGGTTATGTAACAAATGGTAACTCACAACAATCTGAATATGAGAAAAAAGAAGTTACCCGAAATTATGAGATAAATGAAACCAAAGAAAAGGTAATAGCGACGCCAGGTTCTATAAAAAGATTGACAGTTGCAGTGCTAGTCGATGCTAGTATTACAAAAGTACAGCAAGACAGTATTGCTAAAACCGTCGCATCGGCAATTGGTATTAATGCGGCAAGAGGCGATACCGTTTCTGTTGAGAGTATCTCCTTTAATACAGAAATGGCTGATAAATTACGCAAAGAAGAACTAGATTATGAAGATCAGCAAAAACAAGCCTTATATCTAAAAATTGGATTAGCGGTGTTAGCTGTATTAGCAATTTTATATTTAATTCGTTTGTTTAGTCGTAGGCGTAAAGTTGCAGAAGAACTAGAAGCTGCTGATGGAGTACAGGTAGAAGAGCTACTAGCTGCTGCGAACGGTGAGAAAGAAATGACGCCGCAAGAGAAGGCAAGAGAAGAACAACGACTGGAAATTGAAAAAATCGCAAAAGCAAAACCAGAAGATGTGGCCCAATTAATTAAAGTTTGGTTATCTGAGGAGTAGGGGTGAGTATCTTTGTACCAATCAAATGAACTTTCGAATAAGCAAAAAGCGGCAATTTTATTGATTGCCCTTGGTCCTGATATTTCTTCCCAAATTTTTAAATATTTGCGTGAAGAGGAAATTGATAAATTAACCCTTGAAATTGCGAATCAACGCAAAGTCCCTCAGGAACAAAAAGATAAAATTCTTTCTGAGTTTCATCAAATGCTCGTCGCTAAAGACTATATATCTTCGGGTGGTCTTGATTATGCTCGTGAACTATTAGAAAAAGCCCTCGGAACGGATAAAGCAGTTGCTATTATTAATCGACTGACATCTAGTTTACAAATTAGACCTTTTGATTTTGCGAGAAAGACGGATCCAGCACAATTGCTTAATTTTATCCAAAATGAACATCCGCAAACCATTGCTCTCATTATGGCCTACTTACAACCAGAACAGTCAGGAGTGATTTTATCAGCTCTACCGCCTGACAGACAGGTTGATGTAGCCAAACGAATTGCAACGATGGATCGTACTTCTCCGGATGTGTTGAAAGATGTTGAACGTATTTTAGAACGTAAACTATCGTCCCTTATTACTCAGGATTTTACAGCAGCTGGTGGTGTGGATGCTATCGTTGAAGTATTGAATCGAGTGGATCGTACAACAGAAAGAACGATTATCGAAAACTTAGAAATACAGGATCCTGAACTTGCTGAAGAAATTAAACGTCGTATGTTTGTATTCGAAGATATTGTCTTACTTGATGATCGTTCATTACAATTGGTATTACGGGAAATTGAGAGTAAAGATTTGGCGTTGGCTCTAAAGGCTTCCTCCAGTGAGGTTGGAGAAAAAATATACAAAAATATGTCAAAACGTGCAGCTGATATGTTGCGTGAAGAAATTGAGTATATGGGGCCTGTTCGCATTCGAGATGTAGAAGAAGCGCAACAAAAAATCGTTAATGTGATTCGTCGTCTGGAAGAATCTGGTGAAATTGTAGTGGCACGTGGTAAAGGGGACGAGTTAATTGTCTAAGATTATAAAATATGTTCGTATGCAAGAAGCTCCACTTCTAATTGATAGTAACATTCCAGTTGAAGAAGTTATTACTACAGATAGTTTAATAGTTGAAGATGTAATCAATGAAACCCATAATGAAGCAGAAAAAATAATTGAACAAGCGCAAATAACAGCAAAACAATATTTGGATGAGGCTAAGCAACAAGCGGAAGCAATAAAACAGCAGGCATATGATGAAGGGTACTCCTTGGGCCAAAAACAAGGTTTGCAAGAAGGTCATCAAGAAGGATGTGCTCAAGGACAGCAATCAGGTCGTGCTGAAATGCAACAGGTGATTGAACAGTCAATTGAAAAGGCGCAACACTTGTTACGTGTTACAGAAGTGGAAGTGAAAGAACAGTTGATCGCTGCCGAAGAAAAAATTATTGAAATTGCATTAGCAGTAGCGAGAAAAATTGTAGCCTATGAGGTTTCAGAAAACCCTATGGTTGTACTGCCGCTTGTTAAGGCGGCCTTAGAAAAAGTCAGTGATCAAGAGGAAGTTGTGATCAGGGTGAGTATGGATGATTTTGAAGCTGTCTTGCAAGCAAAGAAGGATTTGCAAACCATGGTTGGTAAGGAAAATGCTTTAAAAATAATTGTGGATGGCACAATTGAATGCGGTAGCTGTATTATTGATACTTCCTATGGCACGGTTGATGCTAGAATTGATACTCAGTTTGAAATCATAAAAAAAGCACTACAAGGAATAGCCTAATGAAGAGTTTTAATGCTGATAAATATTTAAATGCAATTAGCATTGTTGAATCTATGAAAATTGCTGGTAAGATAACGCAGATTGTAGGACTAGTTATTGAATCTCAAGGACCTAGTGTGAATTTGGGAGACTTATGTTACATTTGCCCTAGAAATGAAGGGGCGTTTATTCCAGCAGAAGTGGTAGGATTTCGACAAAATAGAGTGCTATTAATGCCCATTGGTGAAATGCAAGGTATCGGTCCAGGTTGTGAAGTAGTTTCGGCTCATCAAACTCTAAAGGTGAATGTTGGCAAGCATCTTTTAGGACGTATATTGGATGGTCTTGGTAATCCAATTGATGGAAAAGGGCCTCTTATACAAAATAAAGAATATCCTCTCCATGAGATTCCACCCCACCCTCTAGCGCGTACGCGTATCTCAAAAAAAATGTCTGTCGGGGTGCGGGCTATTGACGGTTTGATAACCTTAGGCAGAGGACAACGAGTGGGTATTATGGCCGGTAGCGGTGTTGGGAAAAGTACATTGCTCGGCATGATTGCTCGCAATACGGAAGCGGATATTAACGTAATTGCTCTGGTTGGTGAACGGGGACGAGAAGTCAGAGAATTTATTGAACGTGATCTAGGAGAAGAAGGATTAAAACGTTCGGTAGTGGTGGTCGCTACCTCTGACCAACCGGCTTTGGTACGAATTAAAGGTGCTATGACAGGAACCGCTATTGCAGAATATTTTCGTGACCAAGGCTTAGATGTGGTTTTAATGATGGATTCTGTAACTCGATTTGCCATGGCTCAGCGAGAAGTAGGGTTAACCATTGGTGAACCACCAGCAACTCGTGGCTATACACCTTCTGTTTTTGCCATGTTGCCCAAACTGCTAGAGCGTTCTGGTACTGGTGCCCAAGGCTCTATTACTGGTATATATACGGTTTTAGTAGATGGGGATGATATGAATGAACCTATTGCCGACGCAGTTCGTAGTATCTTAGATGGCCATATTGTACTGTCGCGCAGTATTGCGGCCCAGAATCATTATCCTGCTATTGATGTTTTAGCAAGTGTTAGTAGGGTAATGAGCGAGATTGCAGAACCCAATCATAATAGTGCAGCTCAGAAATTACGCTCCATATTGGCTACCTATCGTGAGGCAGAAGATCTTATTAATATCGGTGCTTATACAACGGGGAATAATGTGCATATTGACCAGGCCATTGCCAAAATGGATGATGTAAAAGCCTTTTTACAACAAGATGTATATGAACAGATGGGTATTGATGAAACCATTAAACGGTTATTGACGTTAATTGGGTGATAGAAGGTTTTGAGGTGTATTACAAATGAAGCCTTTTCGCTTTCGGTTAGAAACGTTGCTTAATTTTCGAAAAATACAAAAAGAAGAGGCCCAAATCGCTTTTTTACAAGCTAGCAATGAGCTACGTATTCAAAAGGAAAAATTAATAGATTTTAAAGAAAAATTAGCTGAAAATGTTGTTTTTTTGCAGGAACGTCAGCAACAGGTCTTATCTGTGGAAATATTTAAGTCCTTTCAATATTATTTCGATAAAATGAATGAAGATATTATTAAGCAACAACAAATTATTCTTGGAAAAGAAGAAGAATGTCGTCAATGCTTGCAAGTGCTGGCAGAAGCGGAAAGAAACTATAAGATAGTAGAAAAGTTTCGCGAAAAAAAATTAGCACATTATTATTTTGAATCCATGGCTGAAGAACAAAAAATTCTAGATGAAATTGGGTTGCAAATTTATACACGAGAAAAGTAAGGTGATAGTATGCAAGGTATGAGTGCAGTATTACAGAGGATGAATGCCATTGAACAGCGATTTAAAATGTCCCCTCAGCAACATGCTACTTTCTCTAAGATATTAGAAAATGTCCAGAAAACTAGCACTGGGGAGGAAAAGAATTTTTCTTCGGATGATGTTGGTAAGATCATTCAATTTACTGCTAACAAATATGGGGTAGACGCAAAACTTGCTATGGCAGTGGCTAAGGTTGAGTCAAACTTAGAACCTGATGTCGTTTCCTCCGCTGGTGCGGTGGGTGTAATGCAATTAATGCCAGAAACAGCCCAAGAGCTGGGCGTTAGTAATAGTAAAGATCCTCGGCAAAATATTGATGGCGGTATTCGATATTTAAAGCAATTATTAACTACTTTTAATGGTGATGTTACCAAGGCAGTAGCTGCTTATAATGCAGGCCCTCAGGCAGTACAGAAATTTAATGGTACTCCCCCTTATGCAGAGACCCAAGCCTATGTGGCAAAAGTAATGGATCAGTATAAATAAGGAGGAAGAGTACTTTAGAGTCCACAAAGGCGGGTAGAATTTATGGCTGAAAAGGTAAAAGTTGATGGAAAAACGAAGAATAATGATCAACAACCAGAAAAAGTAAAAAAAAGATCAGGTATTATATTTAAAGTGATACTGATTTTACTGATTTTAGTGATTCTTGCAGCGGTTGGTTTCGCTGTTGGGATTTATATGAAATTTATTGATGTGCAAGGAATCGTTGATAAATTGAAACTGAATGAGTATCCAGTAGTGGGTCAGTATTTTTCCCAACCCAAGACTAATTTTGAAACCATTGATTTGGAACAAGAAGATACTGTAGCGGTACCTTCAAATCCAAATGCAATACCACCAGTTCAAGCCCCAGTTTTACCAGAAACGGTAGCGCCTGAAAAAAAGAAAATAGATGATGTAGAATTACAAAAACAAGCCAAATTAAAACAACAAGAAGAAGCTAAAAGGTTGTCTAAATTGTCCAAATTATATAGTACTATGAAACCAAGTGAAGTAGTGCCTATTTTAAATCAGATGGACGATGATACAGTGCTTTTAATCTTAGGTAAAATGGAAGAAGAGCAAGTTGCAAAAATTATGGCCCTTTTTGACGTTAGACGTGCTGCTGTTCTCTCGCAAAATATGCTGAGAGGTCGAAGTGCCAATACGAATTAATTGATTGATAAGGAAAGGGCAGCGAAAGGAGGTGAGAATATGGATATAGTAATGAATATGACGCCTGTTGATCTTAAGCAACTTACTGGCACGAAGAATGCTAATGCTAAGGATGGAACCAATAATAATAAATCAGAAAATGATTTTGCCAAAGCATTGTACTTAGAGACTGACAAAAGTAAAATGGATACAGAATCTAATGGGAAAATGGATGATAATATTCAATTAATGGCGGCAATGTCAACTATGGTATCACCAGTGATGATTAATATGGTGCCAGCTAATACAGAATTTAATTCACTATCTGTAACCAACACGGAATCAAGTGAAACCCAAGTTGAGCTACCTAACGTAGTACCTGTGGCATCTAAGGCTGAGCTACCTAACGTAGTGCCTGTAGCATTTAAAGCTGAGCTACCTAACGTAGTACCTGCGGTCTCTAAAGCTGAGCTACCTAACGTAGTGCCTGTAGCATCTAAGGCTGAGCTACCTAACGTAGTGCCTGTAGCATCTAAGGCTGAGCTACCTAACGTAGTACCTGTAGCATCTAAGGCTGAGTTACCTAACGTAGTGCCTGCGGCATCTAAGGCTGAGTTACCTAACGTAGTGCCTGTAGCATCTAAGGCTGAGCTACCTAACGTAGTGCCTGTAGCATCTAAGGCTGAGCTACCTAACGTAGTGCCTGTAGCATCTAAGGCTGAGCTACCTAACGTAGTGCCTGTAGCATCTAAGGCTGAGCTACCTAACGTAGTACCTGCGGCATCTAAGGCTGAGCTACCTAACGTAGTGCCTGTAGCATCAAAGGCTGAGCTACCTAACGTAGTACCAGTGGCATCTAAGGCTGAGCTACCTAATGTAGTACCTGTAGCATCTAAGGCTGAGCTACCTAATGTAGTACCTGTAGCATCTAAGGCTGAGCTACCTAATGTAGTGCCTGTAGCATCTAAGGCTGAGCTACCTAATGTAGTACCTGTAGCATCTAAGGCTGAGCTACCTAATGTAGTACCTGTAGCATCTAAGATTGAGCTACCTAACGTAGTGCCAGTGGCATCTAAGGTTGAGCTACCTAACGTAGTACCTGTAGAAGAATTACCTGACGCATTGCAAGGGCAGTTAACTACGACAGTAGGTACTCTTCAAAATCAATTAGTAGCATTTGCAACTAAAATACCAGAGGTAGCGGTTGGTGGTAATAAACTTAGTGATTTTGCCCAGTTTACTAACCAAATGCAGTTACAGCCTCAAAGTAAACTAATTACTGACCAGATGAACGCAACTGAGACTTCACAACAAGAGACCGATGTTTCAACAAAAAATCCCATGATGTCAGAACTTTTGGTATCCTCAATTCCTAGCGGCCTTAATGATGGTTTAGGGAAAAATAATGCAAAACAAAGTGATAACAAAAAAGTGGCAATTGATCAAGTCAATACTGAAGTCCTTCAAAACCTAAATAATGTCCAATTTATTGATAGGGAAGAAGTAAAACCAGTGCTAGTGTCTCAAATATCGGTCACTACCGATGCACTTACAGGTGACAAGAAGGAGAGTTCCGAGGGGATTATACCTAACCTTACAACCAAGAATACCGATGTTTTTGCAAGTTTGTTAACCCAACAAGGATTGAAAATCGAAAGTCAAGGAATAACAGAAGTAAAGCAAGTGCCAGTGCAGGTAGCTGCAGATCCCTATGGAGTGTCTTCACAAATCGTTGATCAGGTTCGACTGGTGGCAGGAAATAAAAATACAGAAATGATTATTCAGCTAAAACCAGAACATTTAGGGGAATTGACCTTTAAAGTAAGTGTTGAAAAGGGGATTGTGAGTGCGAGTTTCCATTCTAATAATTCTGAAGTTCGCAGTGTCATTGAGTCATCCCTTGCCCAGCTGAAACAAGAATTTTTAAGCCAAGGCTTAAAAGTAGATACTGTAGGTGTATATTCTGGTTTAGGTCAATTCTTTTCCAATGGTCAGCAATCAGGCGGGCAACAACAACCTGCTATGAAAATGCATAATAAGAAACATCAAGAAGATTTTCTTGATGCCTTAGAAAGTATTGATGCTACAAATCAAGGAAAAGATGGAATGGGAGTAGATTATCGTATATAAAAAAGGAGAGGGAAAATATGTCGGCTATTGATACTTCTAATAATATAAGTAGTACTACTGGTACGAGTACTACTAGTACTTCAAAAAGCACTTTAGGGAAAGATGATTTTTTAAAAATGCTTGTGACACAATTAAAATACCAAGATCCATTGAAGCCAATGGATGATACAGCTTTTGTAGCACAAATGGCTCAGTTTTCGAGTCTAGAACAGATGCAAAATATGAATTCGGCAACGCTGGCTACGCAAGCGAATTTAATGATTGGCAGTAAAATAACCTGGACAGATAAAGACGGAGTAGTACAGAGTGGTATCGTTACAGCGGCTAAATTTGCTAAAGGTCAAACACCTTCATTGCAAGTTGGCAGTGTTTCGGTAGCTGTTGACCAAGTAACTGAAGTAACTCAAGTAACAGCAGCTCCTATAACTACGGTTTAATCACTAGGAGGGGGGCCTCATGGATAGTAATCGGATATATTATGTACAACAACCTATACTACCAAGCAATAAAGTAAACAATGTTGGTAGCAGTAAAGCGGCAAATAAAGTTATTGAGAATAAAACACCTTTTACGCAGGTATTGGAGCAAGAATTAAAGGGTGTACAGTTTTCCCAACATGCATTGGCTCGTTTGCAATCTCGCAACATTAACTTTGGGCAAGCGGAACTCGCTAAATTAAATAATGCCATTGATAAGGCTTTCCAAAAAGGCGCAAAAGAATCAGTTGTGTTTATGAATAGTAACAATCTGGCTTTAGTCGTAAGTATAAAAAATAAAACGGTGATTACTGCTATTGATGGTGCTAATATTAAGGAAAATATTTTTACCAATATTGATAGTGCAGTAATGATATAAGGCTGGACCTCTTGAGGAAGCCTTCGACTGCTGATTGATTGATGCAGTCCTAATAAATAAAATAAAGTGAGGTCATGTAATTATGATGCGTTCATTATGGTCCGGTGTTTCTGGCTTAAGAAATCACCAAACAAAAATGGATGTTATTGGGAATAACATCGCTAACGTAAATACTGTAGGATATAAAGGGAGTCGTGTTACGTTTCAAGATATGTTAAGTCAAACAATGCAAGGTGCAGGCAGTCCTTCGGGAACTCTTGGCGGTACTAACCCATTGCAAATTGGTATGGGGATGGCGGTTGCTAGTGTTGATACCATCTTTACTGATGGTACGCAACAGGCCACTGGTAAGCAAACGGATTTAGCTATTTCTGGAGACGGTTTCTTTCAATTATCCAACGATAATGGACAAACGAAAGTATATTCACGTAGTGGTGCTTTTGATTTTGATACTAATGGTACTTATGTTGTACCAAATACAGGTTATAAAGTTATGGGTTATCAGATCGATCCTACCACAAATAAACCTATTGGTGCTCCAGGACCAATAGCAATTTCTAAGACGGATCTTCTGCCAGGGAAAGAATCAACATCATTGATTTATTCTGGTAATTTATTATCCAGTGCTTTAGGGACGATATCAGCAACATCAGCAGTTGTCCAAGCTGGGACGACTGTTGAGAGTACCACTTCAAATGAAACAATGTTACTCCCTGGTGGAAGCACAGCGGCTGCTATAGCGGCTGATGGTGCTACAACTCCTGCGCTTACCACAGCATTAACGAATGCTGCAACTGCTGCTACCACAGCAAAAGCTGATGCAATTCTATACCAAACAGCAGCTGTTACAGCTGCGGCAAGTCCAACGGCAGCAAATATAACAGCTGCATTAACAGCCGCTAATACTGCATCAACATCAGCCCAAGCAGCTGTGACATCAGCCCAAGCCCTAGTAACGGCAGGGCAAGCAATTCCAGGCTTGGCGACAGCTACGACGGCAGCAATAGCAGCCGCTAAAGTCGCAGCAGATACAGCAGCTTCTTTAGCGGCAACGGCTGCAACGTCTGCGGCTAATATTAGCGTAACGGCAGACGCTTTAGTCTCAGCTAGAAATGCAAATGCAGCGGCAGCAGGAGCAGCAGCTACAACTGTGCCTGTAGCAACTGCTGCAAGTGTAGCTGCTGCCGTAAATGCAGATCCAGGTGTCTCAGCTGCAGATAAAGCAATAGCTAACGCCGCAGCAATTGTTGGCGCACCACCTGCTACCGCTGCAAGTGTGGCTGAAGCTATGGCAAAAAATTTAGCGACGGCATTAGCAGCAGCAAACGTAAGTTCAGATGCTCCTGCATCACTTAAGGTATATGCTTCATCAGGTACGGCATATGAAGTAAATGGAACTTTTGAAAAAGTAGGGGCGAATACATGGTCCTTTACTCCTACGAATACAATTACGGATTCTACAGGTGCTACGATTGCGAATGTGACCACAACACCGGCCAATAAGCCAGTACTCATCACCTTTAGCCCTAGTGGTGCCTTTATTAGCAGTACACCCTATACGATGACAATTAAACCGGTTGTTCCGCCAGCGGCAGCATCAGGTCCAGCAACATTTACCATAACACCTGATTTTTCAACGATGACTCAATTTGACAGTAAGACAACTGCTATGGCTAGTGATACAGATGGTTATGGCGCAGGTAGCTTGGATAAATTAAATATTAGTTCGGATGGTATTTTTTCGGCTACGTACACCAATGGAATCACTAAGAAGTTAGCGCAAGTTGCATTGTTTAGATTTGATAATCCAGGTGGTTTGGAGAAGTCGGGTGGCAATTTCTATACGGAATCAAATAACTCGGGTGTTGCGACAAAGGATTATAACAGCAAGGTTAGTTCTGGTAACCTAGAGATGTCGAATGTGGATCTTGCTCAACAATTCAGTGATATGATTGTTACGCAACGTGGTTTCCAAGCAAACTCTAAAATTATTACGACCACAGATACTATGCTTGAAGAAGTTGTAAATCTCAAACGTTAATGATGAAAAATGGGGGGGGGATAATGCCCCCCTAAAAATTTAGTTTACTAATGTAAAGGAGGCTCAAATGTGATAAAAGTTACACGTCTTAAATCTCAGGAAGAATTTATTTTGAATGCAGAATTAATTGAAACCATTGAAGAAACTCCTGATACGGTGATTACTTTGACGAGTGGTAGAAAATTAATTGTTGAAGATCCTATGGATCAAATTGTACGCAAGATTATGGATTATAGAAGAGCTATTATAGGAAAGTATCGATAGGTTTAATCTAATGGAACCCTAAATTGGAGGTGTAGCAGTGGCTGAAGGTGAAAAAAAATTCCCGATAATGCTTGTTGCTGGTATGATTGTATTTGGTTTATTGTTGGCTGGTGGTATTTCTTATTTTATAGCAACCAAAATTGTAGCTGATAAAGGGGTAGATAAGAAAGTTGTCCAGCACGAACCAGGGGTATTTATGAAACTTGGTGATCCAAAGGATGGTTTAATTATTAATATTGGTGGTTTAAATAGTGGCCGCTATTTGAAAATCAGTATGATTGTTGAACTAAAACAGGACAAAGATGCCGTAGTAGCAAGTGGCAAAATGCCATCGCCAGATGAAATAAAAATTCTTGACACAGCTGTATATGTGCTTAGATCACAAAAAATTGAAGATTTTGATCCGCTGAAACAAGAGCAATTAAAAGAACTTATTAAAAATGAAATTAATAAAGCCTTTGGTGATGAAAAGGTTTATGAGGTATATATCACCAACTTTGTATTACAGTAGCTTTTAGTAGCAACATTGTATTATAATAGTGAATAAAGGGGAACAGGAAGGAGGGGGAGTATTGGCAGGATCGGATGTATTATCCCAATCTGAAATTGATGATTTGTTATCTGCCTTGTCCACAGGTGTAGTATCTGCTGAAGAAATTAAAGATGAGCAGAAACAAAAGAAAATTAAGATTTATGATTTCAAACGTCCTGATAAATTCTCTAAAGATCAGATCCGGACTTTGTATATGCTACATGAACATTTTGCCCGGCTGATGAATACCTATCTTTCTGGCAGTCTTCGGACAATTGTGCATATTGATGTTGCTTCCGTTGATCAGTTAACCTATGAAGAATTTATCCGTTCGTTGCCAAATCCCAGTGTTATTGGGGTTTTTAAGATGGCGCCACTCAAGGGTAATGCAATACTGGAACTGAATCCTAATATTGTGTTTTCTATTATCGATCGATTGTTTGGTGGTCCAGGTTTACCGCCAGCAAAAACGCGTGCTTTGACAGATATTGAAGATGCTATTATTAGAAGGGTAATAAATAAAACTTTGGAATGTTTTCAGGAAGCTTGGAAGCAGGTTGTTGTAATTGAACCCAAATTAGAAATGATCGAAACAAATCCTCAATTTACCCAAATTGTACCGCCCAATGATATGGTAGTTATTATTACCTTACATATCAAAATTGGTCAGGCGGAAGGTTTGGTCAATCTTTGTATACCTTATCTAGTTGTTGAACCAATTATGTCAAAATTAACAACTACTTATTGGGTAGCATCCTCAACCAATAAACATGGGTTGCCTGAGCATAGTGATGCAATACAGCGCAAGGTGGAGAAAACATTAATTCCTATGTTAGTTGAACTAGGGCGTGCTTCTGTGACGGTTCAGGAATTATTAGGCTTGGCAGTTGATGATGTACTACAATTAGATAGCAAAATAGACAATGATCTAAATGTTGTCATTGGACATAGGGAAAAGTTTAAAGGTAAACCAGGGCTTGCTGGAAAAAAAGTTGCAATACAAATTACACAGTTAGTTTCCGAAGGAGATGATAATGATGAGTGAAGGTTTTCTTTCACAAGAAGAAATTGATGCTTTACTAAGGGGAGATCCAATTTCATCTCCTGTAGCGGCGGATTTATCAGATATAGAAAAAGATGCTCTCGGTGAGATTGGTAATATTTCCATGGGCAGTGCAGCAACGACTTTATCGGTGCTTTTAGGTCGCAGGGTATCCATTACTACACCTAGAGTTTCTGTTGTCAGTATGGAAGAAATAAAAGGACAATACCCCTTGCCTTATGTGGTCATTGAGGTTGGTTATACACATGGTATTTTAGGGACGAATGTACTAGCCATTCGTGAACAGGATGCTTTAATTATTTCTGATCTTATGATGGGGGGGGATGGAACCAATCCACCAACGGAGTTAAATGAATTATATTTAAGTGCTGTAAGTGAGGCTATGAATCAAATGATGGGCGGCGTTGCTACTTCGATGTCTACCATGTTTCGTAAGAAAATTGATATTTCACCGCCTAGTATTAATTTAATCGACTTTGCTGTTGCTGCAAATATTACAACAGCTGTTCCCAGTGATGAGCATGTTGTCAGTATTGCTTTTCGTATGGAAGTAGAAGATTTAATTGATAGTGAAATAATGCAAATACTTCCTGTTAATGTGGCAAAAGAAATGGTAGACAGCCTAATGAATTCCATGCAGACGACTGAAGCGCCTGCAGCTCCTAAACCTGCACCTCAAGTACAGCAACCAGTGGCGCAGCCGCAAATGCAGCAACAACCACAAGTTCAGCAGCAACAAGTAGTCATGCAGGTACCAAAACCACAACCAGTTCAACATGTTAATGTTCAGCCGGTACAATTTGCTCCTTTAGTTCAACAAACGATACCTGTTGTTGACACGAATATTAATCTTATTATGGATGTTCCTTTGCAGGTAACTGTAGAGCTAGGCAGGACCCGTAAATTAATTCGTGATATATTAGAGTTATCACCCGGTTCGGTAATTGAACTGGATAAACTCGCAGGGGAAGCAGTGGATATTTTGGTGAATGGTAAGCTAATTGCCAAGGGAGAAGTTGTCGTTATTGATGATAATTTTGGTGTAAGAATTACTGATATTGTTAGTCCTTTAGAGCGGACTTATACCTTGCAGTAAGCTTTATCTATATAAAAAAAGTGTTCTTTTTTAGAATAAAATGAATTAGGGGGAGATAGATTAATGGCTATTAAAGTATTAGTTGTTGATGACGCAGCTTTTATGCGTATGATGGTTAAGGATATTTTGAGTAAAAATGGGTATGAGGTTGTTGGGGAAGCTGAAAACGGCCTTAAAGCCGTAGAAAAATTTCAAGAATTAAAACCAGATCTTACAACAATGGATATTACTATGCCTGAAATGGATGGTATCACTGCTGTTAAGGAAATTAAAAAAATTGATCCAAATGCAAAAGTAATTATGTGCAGTGCTATGGGCCAACAAGCCATGGTTGTTGAAGCTATTCAGGCGGGTGCCCGAGATTTTATTGTAAAGCCGTTTCAACCTGACAGAGTTTTGGAAGCTGTTCGCAAAGCTGTAGGCTAATAATGAGTAAAAATTATAGTCGGGGGCTTTGTACACTCTTATTGTTATGTATGATTGAAACCGCTTTTTTAGGAACTGTATATGCTGCAGAACCTACGGGAGAGTATTTGCAATATCAAGAATCGAAACCAGCTGCTTATTCGTCAGGATTGTCTACTTTGAGTTATGTTTTTTCTCTAATGATTACGTTTGCTTTAGTAATTGGTCTAGCGTATTTTGCCTCCCGTTTCCTCGGGAAGAAAATGGGGATTTCATCTGCTATGGGCAATCAAAAAATAATTTCTAGTTTATCACTAGGGGCAAATCGGGGAATATATGTGGTAGAGATTGCAGGCAAATTCTTAGTACTTGGGGTTACAGAACATAGCATTACCGTCTTACAGGAAATTACTGATGCAATGGAAATTGAAAAGATGAAAGCGGAACAACTTTCTATACCTGATATACCTTTTGAGAAAGTGTTTCAAAGGCAGCTTGTATCTTTACAAAAATTATCTCCTAAATTTCCCAATGTTTTTAATGTGCAGAACCAAGATGAGGAAAAACAGGAAGGTGAGAAGAGGTAACACAAGTGTTAAAACCACAAAATATGATGAGAAGTGTATTGATTTTTCTTTTTTTATTTATTGCTTCCTCTTTTGCAGAAGCCGCGCCCTTAGTACCGATCCCTAATGTTTCTATTGGTGTGCAAGAAGCTAGTAGCCCCAAAGATGTTGCTTTGAGCTTGCAAATTTTATTAACCTTAACAGTCTTAACCTTAGCACCATCGATTTTAATTATGATGACTTCTTTTACACGTATTTTAGTTGTACTTTCCTTTTTACGCAGTGCTTTAGCTACTCAGCAAATGCCACCAAATCAAGTGTTAGTAGGCTTAGCACTGTTTATTACGTTTTTTACTATGTCTCCATACCTTGAACAGGTTAATAAACAGGGGCTTCAGCCTTATTTGGCAGGTACAATCGACCAAGAAACAGCGATTACGGCGGCATTGCAGCCAATGCGTACTTTTATGTTTAAGCAAACGAGGGAAAGGGATTTATCATTATTTGTAAATTTATCGGAAGGACCTCGTCCCAATTCCCCAGAAGAAGTACCAACAATGATATTAATACCTTCCTTTATTATTAGTGAATTAAAAACGGCCTTTCAAATTGGTTTTTTAATTTATATTCCTTTTATTGTAATTGATATGGTGGTAGCAAGTACCTTAATGTCTATGGGGATGATGATGGTTCCGCCGGCAATGATCTCATTGCCCTTTAAGTTGCTACTATTCATATTAGTAGATGGCTGGCATTTGATTGTTAGTTCTTTAATAGCCAGTTTTCATTAGAGGAGGATTATATGAGTAGTGATATGGCAATTCAAATTGGCCGGGATGCATTATATATGGTAATGTTGATATCAGCTCCCATGCTTGGATTAGGTTTGTTAGTAGGAGTTCTAGTTAGTATTTTTCAGGCTACAACTCAAATACAAGAGCAAACTTTGGTTTTTATTCCGAAAATTGTTGCGATTTTTGTTGCAATCTTGGTTTTTGGACCTTGGATGCTCAGTTTAATGGTTGATTACACCAGGGAAATTTTTAGTAGTATGCCTAATATGATACGCTAATGTAAGGAGTAATGATCGGTGGATTTTTTTGCTTTAGTGCAAAATCAATTAGGTTTTTTTCTATTGATTTTTGTGCGTATTACAGGCATATTTATGATGGCCCCTATCTTTGGCAGTCGCAATGTTGTAGGTCGAATTAAGGCAAGTTTCGCGTTGATTATTGCGTATATATTATTTCCCTTAGTTTTTGATAGTAGCATTGTTGTTCCCGATCATTTTCTTGCCTATTTGTTTGTAGTGGCCGGGGAACTTCTTGTGGGTTTAACATTAGGTTTTGTTAGCTCATTAATATTCTCAGCAATACAGATGGCAGGTCAATTATTAGATATGCAGATTGGTTTTGGTATTATTAATATTATTGATCCCTTATCGGGGCAACAGGCCCCTCTTGTAGGGAATTTCAAATATATTTTAGCGCTTCTAACCTTTTTAGCAACCAATGGGCATCATGTATTGTTATCAGCCTTGTTTTCAAGTTTCAAGCTAATACCCATTACCGGAGTTGCAGTACAAACGGCCATTACTGAATTTATGGTAAATATGGTTGGCGGTATGTTTGTTTTTGCTTTAAAAGTAAGTTTACCTGTCCTTGTGTCCTTATTGCTTACGGATATGGCTCTTGGTATATTAGCACGTACCATGCCACAAATGAATATCTTTGTAGTTGGTGTGCCGGGTAAGATTATTATCGGCATTTTTGTCCTATCTATAGCACTACCTTTTTATATCTTTTTTTTGGAGTTGGCATTTGATGGGATGTTTAAAAATATATTTTCCCTTTTATCGCTCCTTAGATAAAGGGAAAATATCGGCTGTAACTACAATAGATAGTTTTGATTTACAACGATTCGCAGGGGAAAAAACGGAAGAGGCTACGCCAAAACGAAAAGCAGAAGCCAGGGAAAAAGGGCAAGTAGCAAAAAGTATGGAAATTAATTCCGTATTTGTTATTGTAGCTGCTTTTTTTACCTTAAAGACAAGTGGAACTTTTATTTATGATCAATTAGCAGGCTATATGAAGTATATTTTTACGAACTTATTTTTGCCTGATTTAACAATTACTTCTATCCAACAAATCTTTATTGGCTTTGGTATTGTTTTCGTTAAAACAGCTTTTCCCGTTATGCTTGTGATTGTAACTGTTGCTTTAAGTATTAATTTTGCTCAAGTTGGTTTTAATTTTACCATGAAACCGTTGATGCCTGATTTTAATAAAGTAAATCCATTATCAGGATTTGGAAGACTATTCTCTAAACGTTCTCTTGTTGAATTATTCAAAGCTTTATTTAAAATAGCCGTTATTGGAACGTTTATGTATCGCTTCATGATGAATCAAACGCAGCAAGTTCCTAGTTTGATTAGTGCAGAGTTAATTGATACCTTGCATTTAACAGCTTCTCTTGTTGTAGATTTAGTGTTTAATATTAGTACAGTACTGTTTATTATGGCTGTATTTGATTATATGTATCAATGGTGGGAAAATGAAGAAAGTATGAAAATGAGTAAAGATGATATTAAACAAGAATATAAGCAAATGGAGGGGGATCCCCAGCTTAAAGGGAAAATAAAGGAACGACAACGGGCCATGTCTATGCAGCGTATGATGCAAGATGTCCCGAAAGCAGACGTTATTGTAACCAATCCAACCCACTTTGCTGTAGCTCTAAAATACGATCAAGAAATGTTAGCTCCTATTATTGTTGCAAAAGGAAAAGATTTGATTGCACAAAGAATCAAGGAAATTGCGAAAGAACATAAAGTAGTTATTGTTGAAAATAAAATGTTGGCACGGACGTTATATGCTTCTGTTGAAATCGGCCACCCTGTACCTCATGAACTTTATCAGGCTGTTGCCGAAGTGCTAGCATATGTTTATAAATTAAAAAAACGTTTGTTATAACTAAAAAGGAGCGAAAGAATTGGCTAGTCAAACAGCACCATTTGCCGTTTTATCTAAATTAGCTAAATATAGTGATATTGTAGTGGCCCTTGGGTTAATTACAATAATAATAATGATGATTATTCCTTTGCCACCTTTTTTATTGGATTTACTGTTATCATTAAATATTACGTTTGCGCTTATTATTATTATGGTGGCTGTTTATAATATTGAGCCTTTAGATTTTTCTGTTTTCCCGTCCTTACTACTCATTGCCACTTTGTTCCGATTGGCTCTTAATGTTTCTTCAACTAGACTGATCTTACTTGATGGTTATGCTGGAGAAGTTATTATGGCTTTTGGTAACTTTGTTGTTGGTGGTAATGCGGTGGTTGGATTTATTATCTTTGTTATTTTGGTTATTATTCAATTCCTGGTTATTACGAAAGGTTCTGAACGTGTTGCTGAGGTGGCGGCTAGATTTACCCTAGATGCTATGCCAGGTAAGCAGATGAGCATTGATGCGGATTTAAATTCGGGTGCCATTACAGATGCTCAGGCCCATCAACGTCGTAATAATATTCAACGAGAAGCGGATTTTTATGGCGCTATGGATGGTGCTAGTAAGTTTGTTAAGGGTGATGCCATAGCCGCCATTATCATTATTGTAATTAATATTGTTGGTGGTTTTATTATTGGTATGGTGCAGCGGGATTTAGGAGCAGCAGAAGCGCTGCATAGCTATACCCTATTGACTGTTGGCGAGGGACTAGTGAATCAAATACCTGCACTACTCATTTCTACAGCAACAGGTATTGTGGTAACGAGGGCTGCATCTGAATCAAATTTAGGTAATGATCTAGTAAATCAGCTTTTTAGAACACCTCGTGTGTTTTATATTGTATCAGGAGTATTATCAGTAATGGCTCTTGTTCCAGGGTTGCCGATGATTCCGTTCCTAAGTCTTGGCATACTAGCTTTTATGATTGGTTATATATTACAAAGCACAGCAAAGCATGTTGCAGAATCCCAAGAAAGTACCCAAGAAGAACAAGAAAAAGAAGAAGTGCGCAAACCAGAAAATATTGTATCTTTGTTACAAATAGATACAATGGAGCTTGAGATTGGCTATAGTTTAATTCCTATGGTGGATGTCTCACAAGGCGGAGATCTGCTTGATCGTGTGGTTATGATTAGGCGTCAGTGTGCTATTGAACTTGGACTCATTGTTCCAACCATTCGTATTCGCGATAATATTCAGTTAAAACCTAATATATATGTTATAAAATTAAAAGGTATAGAGATTGCAAAGGGCGAATTATTACTTGATCACTATTTAGCAATGAATCCTGGCACTGTTTTTGAAGAAATTGTTGGTATTGAAACGGTAGAACCTGCTTTTGGTTTGCCTGCACTCTGGATTCAAGAATTAAATCGAGAAGATGCCGAACTCGCTGGATATACGGTAGTAGATCCTGTTTCCGTACTAGCTACGCACCTTACTGAGGTTATCAAATCACATGCTTCTGAGGTACTTGGACGACAGGAAGTTCAAACGTTGATTGATGCTGTAAAACAAAGTAATTCTGCAGTAGTTGATGAAGTAACGCCAAGCTTATTGTCCATTGGTGATATTCAAAAAGTATTAGCGAAGCTGCTTCGTGAACGCATTTCCATACGCGATATGGTAACGATTTTGGAAACATTAGCAGATTATGCTCAACTCACAAAAGATATTGAGATACTAACAGAATATGTTCGTCATTCTTTGGTAAGACAAATATCGAAACAATATGCAGAAGGTAATACCTTAACCTGCTTAACAGTTGATCCCCAGTTAGAAAATATCATCGCAGGAGCAGTCCAACGTACTGAAAGTGGCTCCTATGTTGCTCTTGAGCCACAAGTACTGCAAGCTATAATCAATAACATATCCAATGAACTACCCAAAATTACGAGTCTTGGTTATCAGCCAATTGTGCTGACAAGCCCTGCTGTTCGACCTTATTTTCAGAAATTGATCGAACGTAATGCCCCTAATTTAATTGTTTTATCTTATGCTGAATTAGAATCTAAAGTTGAAGTGCAGTCATTAGGGATGGTGAGAATATAATTGAAAGTTAGATTTTTTACGGCTGATTCCATACAAGATGCCATGGCACAAGTCAAAAATGTATTAGGGCGGGACGCTATTATTTTGCATACCCGTACTTTCCGTAAAGGAGGGATTCTAGGTTATTTTGCGAAAGAAAAAGTAGAAGTTATGGCAGGGATTGATGTGCCTGTAGCTGCTGCGGTTGAAAAAGTAACACTGCCGTCTCCTCCACCGCCAGTTATTAAGGAAGATAATACGGAAGATAATAATTTAGTGGCAGTGCAGCTAGAACTTGCAACAATGCGAAATCTTTTAGAAAAAGTTTTAAATAAAGAATCGCAAGGGACAGAGCGACCTCCTGTACTTGATTTATTACTAGCAAATGATATTGAACTTTCTATTGCAGAGAAAATGATAATGGAATTACCTAAAAACTATAGCCAGACCGCTGTGACTCCTGAACTTAAAGAGTTATTTGTAGAACAAATTAAAAAGAAATTACAGCATATTGAAGAGATAAAGGTTCCTGAATCCGGTAGAAAAATTGTTGCATTTATTGGCCCAACAGGAGTTGGCAAAACAACGACGATTGCAAAACTAGCAGCTAATTTTGCAATTCAAAAGGGGTATCGTGTGGCCTTGATAACGGCAGATACCTACAGAGTTTCCGCTGTTGAACAACTTAAGACCTATTCTGACATTATGGGTATACCAATTCATGTTGTATATACGGGTGAGGAAATTAAAAAGGTAATCGATTCTAACCCTGACAAACAATTAATATTAATTGACACAGCGGGTCGTAGTCCTCATAATAATGACCAATTAGAAGAATTACAAAAACTTCTTCTAATCGATGACTCTATTGAAAAGCACTTAGTATTAAGTACGACAACTAAGTATAAAGATGCCTTGGACATTGTGGATAAATTTTCTAGATGCTCACCAGATAAAATTATATTCACAAAACTTGACGAGGCAAGAAATATTGGCACTATTGTAAATTTGTTATTTCAAACGCATATCTCTTTATCCTATGTTACTAACGGTCAAAATGTACCAGATGATATTGAATTAGTTGATCCTCAAAAGTTGGCACAACTGATGTTTAGGACATAATTATGTGGGATCAGGCCGAAAAATTACGAAAAATGGTAAAAGACGTTCATAGTAAACCTAGCAGTGCTGTCATAAAGGCAAATCATATGAGAGCACGTATCATTACAATTACCAGTGGTAAGGGTGGTGTTGGTAAAACTAATTTCACAGTGAATTTAGCTTTAGCTTTGGGTAAATTAGGGAAAAAAGTGGTTGTCATTGATGCTGATTTGGGCATGGGTAATGTTGACGTGGTACTAGGATGTTCTGTTCCTTATAATATTATGCATTTATTAGAAGGTGGATTTTCCCTGCAAGATATTATCGTTGACGGTCCTTTAGGGATAAAATTTATGTCTGGTGGATCAGGAATACACAAGTTAGCAAATTTGACAAATTTGCAACTTACACATATTGGTAATCAAATTACATTATTAGATAATTGGGCAGAGATTATCTTGATTGATACGGGAGCAGGAATTAACCAAAATGTAATGAATTTTGTAATTGCTGCAGATGAAGTAATTATTGTAACAACACCTGAACCAACGGCTATTACAGATGCGTATGCTATGATGAAAACCTTTGCGAATTATAGTGGAAATGGTACACTACAAGTCGTTGTTAATCGTGTCATGGAAGAAGAAGAAGGTAGCGCAGCTGCCGAGAAACTAGTCAAAGTAGCAGCGAATTTCTTAGGGCTTACATTAACAAATTTAGGTATAGTTTATGAGGATAGTAATTTAATACGGGCTGTAAAAAGGCAAGTTCCTGTATTATTGTCTTTTCCCAATTCCATATCAACACGTTGTATTGAGCAAATCGCAGATCGTTTATTATTAGGTGAGAGTTGTAAAAAAACGAGTGGTATTAAAAGATTTTTTGATAATTTAGTAGGTTTAATGCGATGAGTGAAATACAACAAGGAGGAAAAGCGTATTAGTTTAGATAAAATATTCAAAATAAACCAAAGGTTATCAATTATGTTCTCAAAAAATAATAATATTCAGCAATTTGCAAGTCGAATTGAAGAAATTATAGAGGGGTATATGATTATTGCGATGCCAATGGAAAAAGGCCATCCAATTTTTCAAGCCAGAGGAAGTACCTTCTATGGCAGAATATTTGACGAAAGCGGAGTATATGCTTTTAAAAGTACGTTCATTGATCGCAAAATGAACCCGTTACCAATATGGATTGTTTCCAGACCGTTTGATATTGAAAAAACCCAGCAAAGGTCCTTTGTCCGTTTTGATATAGCGTTACCAGTCCTTGTTCAGTATATAACAGCAGAGGAAGAAGAAGAAGTAGCATTAAATCTAGTTACAAAAGATCTTAGTGGCGGCGGATTGCAGGTTATATCAAATCGAAGAATTAAAGTAGGAAAAAGAGTTCAAATAAAGTTAGATTGTCCTGAGTATGGAACTTTTGAAATAATGGGAGAAATTATTCGAGTGCAAAAACCCCAAGATGATCGACAGGTTTTTTGGATTAGCATTAGATTTATAGATATTCAAGAAACTATTCGTGATAAAATAAGTAAATTTATATTTAAAAAACAATTGGAACAGCGGCAAAAAGGATTATAACGATAGGAGGTAGGATAATGAAAAAAGTACTAATAGTTGATGATTCTGCTTTCATGAGAAAATTGTTATCAGACCTATTTTCTGCTGAACCGGATTTTATGGTAATTGATACAGCTCGTAATGGTGCAGATGCTGTTGAAAAGGTGAAAAACTTTAAACCGGACTTAATAACCTTAGATGTTGAAATGCCTGTCATGGATGGAATAAAGGCCTTAGAAATTATTATGAGGGATATGCCAACACCTGTTTTGATGATTAGCAGTTTAACAAAAGATGGGGCAGAGGCTACTCTAAGTGCACTTGAACTTGGTGCAGTAGATTTTGTGGCAAAAACAGCAGGTATACTTTTGAATATAGATGGTATTGGTAGCGAAATATTGTCAAAGAGCCGGGCAGCCGTGCAAGCAAAAGTTGCTAAGTTTGTTCATAAACCATTACAAGTACAATCCCTTGTAAATCCTTTCCTGCAGCATAGCACGGCAATAAATAAGGAACAAATTTTAGCTATTGGTACTTCTACAGGAGGTCCACGGGCCTTGCAAGAAGTAATCACTAGACTGCCTGCTGATTTACCCTGTGGGGTTGTCATTGTTCAACATATGCCGCCAGTATTCACAAAATCATTGTCCGAACGATTAGATTCATTATCCTCGTTGACGGTGAAAGAAGCTGAGCATAATGATATTATACGTCCTGGTTTGGTTCTCATTGCTCCAGGTGATTACCATATGATAATAGAACGAATGGGGAACACAAAGGTAGTAAAGCTTAGCCAGACCCCTGCTATTGGTGGTCATCGGCCAGCAGTGGATCCTATGATGGAATCGGTTGCAGCAGTCTATGGGAATGGAGCTGTTGGTGTAATTCTCACTGGTATGGGTCATGATGGTGCGAAAGGTATTCAGGCAATTAAACGGCAACAAGGTTACACTATTGCCGAGGACCAGTCTACAGCAGTAGTATTTGGAATGCCTAAATCTGCTATAGAACTCGGTGTGGTTGATAAAATCGCACCAATTTCAGTAATTGCTGCTGAAATTGTCAAAGCAATCATCAAATAAATGTGGAGGTGGAGAATATGGATATAAATCAATACATGGGAATGTTTCTAGAAGAGTCTAGAGAACACTTACAAAATTTGAATAATTGTGTATTGGACTTAGAAAATGCTCCGGATAATTTATCGGTACTTGGCGAAATATTCCGTAGCGCACATACGATAAAAGGTATGTCTGCAACTATGGGGTTTACTACCATTGCTGAATTGACACATGAGATGGAAAATATCCTTGATATGTTACGTAAAAGTCAGTTACAAGCAAATCCTGATATCATTAATACAATTTTTAAATGTGTAGATACCCTAGAACAATTAGTGGAAAGTGTTTCAACGAATAATGAAAAATCCATTGATTGTAAACCCTTAATTGCTAAACTTAAGGCGTTAGCAAAGGGTGAAATTGTTACTGCGCCTGTCCTTGAAACCAAAATAGAAAAGGAAATGGTAGAGTGTTCTAGCGTTGAATTTAGTGATGCAGAAAAAAGTGTAATACATAAGGCCCAAGGTCAGGGGATGCAAGCTTATGAACTGAATATATTTTTGCGTGAAGGATGTCTCTTGAAATCAGCTCGATCTTATATGGTTATGAATGCACTAGATGAAATTGGTGATGTAATCAAAACCATTCCTGTAGTGGAAGAACTGGAAAAGGAAAAGTTCGACTTATGTTTTCAAGCGATCTTAGTTACTGGCAGTGATATAGAGAAAATCCAACAAACGGTATTGTCGATTTCTGAGATTGATAAAGTAGATATTGTGCCTTGCAGAATGACTGATGCTACCAGCCAACAGGAAACCAAGCAAGTGATGAGTACTGCGAAACCAACAGTGATGAAACCTGCCAGTAGTGCTGCTCCTGCGTCTGCGCCCGTTGCAATGACAGCAGATAAGAAGAATAAAGGAGGTCAGTCTGTACGCGTTGATATTGATAAACTAGATGCTCTATTAAATCTTGTGGGCGAACTTGTTATCAACAAAACTAGGTTGGAACAAATTGGAATAACTCATCGTTTAACAGATTTGGTAGAAACCATTGAGCAGATGGATCGTGTGACCACAGATCTTCAAAGTGTTGTTATGAAAGTTCGTATGGTGCCTGTTGGGCAAGTATTTAATCGCTTTCCCAGAATGGTACGAGATTTATCTCATGGTCTTAATAAGGAAATTAATCTTATTATCCAAGGAGAGGAAACAGAACTTGACCGTACTGTTATAGATGAAATTGGCGATCCCCTCGTACATTTATTACGTAATTCTATTGATCATGGGATTGAAAAGCCAGATGAGCGGGAGGCTAAAGGGAAAAATCCTATTGGTGAGATTCGTTTAATTGCTCGACATGAAGGTAATAATGTTATTATTATGGTTGAGGATGATGGAAAAGGTATTAATCCAGAGATTATCAAACGTATTGCTGTGGATAAAGGATTAATTACGCAAGCAGAAGCTGATAAAATGGAGGCGAATGAAGCTGTTAAACTAGTATTCTTACCTGGTTTTTCAACGGCTGAAGTTGTTACAGATGTTTCTGGGCGCGGCGTTGGTATGGATGCTGTTAAGAATAAGATTGAATCCCTTGGTGGAATGGTAGATGTAGAAACTAAGATTAATGAAGGCAGTAAATTTAAAATTCGTCTACCCCTAACCCTTGCTATTATTCAGGCCTTATTAGTAAAAGTATCAGAAGAAATATATGCTGTTCCTTTAGGATCGATTGATAGTACGATTAATATTAAATCCTCCGATATTAAAACAGTACAAAATAAAGAAGTATTTTTAAGCAGAGGACAGATTATTCCAATTGTGCGCTTAGCTCATGTGCTTAATATTCCTGAAGTTGAAAAAACAGAACAAGATGAGCAAGATGATCTATTTGTTGTTATTGTACATATTGGTGAATTGCGAGCCGGTATTATTGTTGATAATCTAATTGGACAACAAGAGATTGTAATCAAATCTTTAGGTAAACTTTTGGCAGGAATTAAAGTAATTGCCGGTGCAACTATTTTGGGTAATGGTCAAGTGGCACTTATTTTAGATATCGCTTCATTGATCCAATAAGGAGGTAGTAAAATATGTCAGAGCAAAAATATTCAAATAGTGAAGTACAGCTCGTTATTTTTAAACTAGGGCGGGAAGAATATGGAGTAAGTATTTTGCAAGTACAAGAAATCAAACGTATTAGCGATATTACGAGGGTACCCCATACTCCAGATTATATCAAAGGTGTTATTAATTTAAGGGGCAGTGTTTTACCAGTTATTGATTTAAAGAAACGTCTTAATTTAGCGCAACAGGAAGTAACGGAGGATACGCGTATTATTATTGTCAAGGTGGAAGAACTATCCATCGGTATGGTAGTTGATGCAGTATCAGAAGTGATGACCATAAACCAAGAAAATATTGATTCTCCTGAGGTTGTAGCAGGCAGTATTTCGGCAAATTATTTAAGCGGAGTCGGTAAACTGGAAAATCGACTTCTCATTTTACTTAATTTAGAAGAAATTGTTGGCATGGGGCAAGACGGAAATGAAATGTAGTGGTATTAGTTTATAAATGAGGTGTAGATGTTGTCTGAAGAAATACTAAATTTATCGTTAATGCAGCTCGATGCATTAAAAGAAATTGGAAATGTTGGTGCTGGTAATTCAGCTACGGCTTTGTCACAGTTGATTAATCGTAAAATTGATATGACCGTCCCCCAAATCGCCATTATGCCTCTTGGTGATGTACCAGATGTGGTTGGCGGTCCTGACGCCATGGTTGCAGGTGTATTCTTACGCGTATATGGTCCAGCACCGAGCAGTATTTTATTTTTACTACCAAGAGAGAGTGCTTTTTCTTTAGTTGATATGTTAATGGGGCGTGAGCAAGGCTATACTACATCCCTCAACTCTATGGATGAATCGGCATTAATGGAAATTGGTAATATTCTTGCGGGTGCTTATTTAAATGCTTTATCATATTTTACAAAGTTGACCTTGCTACCTTCGATACCAGCATTGGCAATGGATATGGCTGGGGCAATTTTAAGTGTTGTTTTAATTCAATTAGGTGAAATGGGAGATCATGCTCTTGTTATTGAAACGGAATTTGCCACAGAAAATGATGGTGTAAAAGGACATTTTTTCCTTATCCCTGATCCAGGATCATTAAGTACCATTTTGGCGGCAATAGGGGTGAAGGAATAATGTCAGATTTAATTAAAGTCGGGATGGCCGATTATAAAACAGGTCGTTTTCCAAGCAGTTTAATTAGCTATGGTTTAGGATCTTGTGTTGGTATAGCACTTTATGATGGAATAAATAAGATTGGCGGACTATCTCACATTATGCTTCCTGATAGTACGCAAGCTCGTTCTGCTGATAACCCTGCTAAATTTGCAAACACCGCCTTACCTTTAATGCTAGATGAAATGATAAAAATGGGTGCTATGAGATCGCGGGTTACTGCTAAAATAGCTGGTGGCGCTCAAATGTTTACCTTTGCAAATGCGACAGATGTAATGCGTGTTGGACAACGTAATGCTGAGGCAGTAAGAATGTTACTCAAAAAGATGGATATTAAAATTATTGCAGATGATACGGGAGGAAATTACGGAAGAACAGTAGAATTGAAATTAGATACAGGTATTTATCTTGTAAGGACCATTGATAAGGGAGAGAAAGAATTATAATCAGGGGGTGATAGAGTGCTTAAGCTGCGCATTGCTTTGTGCTTGGCATTAATTGTTGGCTCTCTGACACTAATAAATGGTGTTGTATATGGTGCGAGAACTATGACCGTTCTCTATCGGGTAATAATTTCTGTAGTAATTTTTGCTTTTCTAGGTTATGGTCTAGGTATTATAATTGAAAAATTTTTACAAAGAATAATAAATGACAAAACAGAAGAAGAACAGCAAGTGATTCAAGAAGAAACTATTGCAGAAGTACCTATTGAAGCTGAATTTAACCCATTTACCTCTGACAATTTCGAGCAGATATCGCGCCCCGAAGAATGATAGATATGTAGGTTGGGGGTAGTTAAATATGACAGATTGTAACCAACATCAAAATGATGAAATAATGAAGCTATGGTTCACTTATCAGCAAAATAAAAATTCTGAAATACGTGAAAAGTTAATTGAATCCTATCTACCCCTAGTTAAGTTGGTTGCGAGTCGTTTAGCGATTAGTTTACCACAACATGTAGATAAAGATGATTTGATTAGTAATGGTTTCTTTGGGCTACTTGACGCCATTGAAAAATATGATCCTTCCCGGGGAATTAAATTTGAAACCTATGCAGTAGTTCGTATTCGAGGTTCTATCTTAGATGCAATCAGGGCTCAGGATTGGCTGCCAACGAGCGTTAGACAAAAAGCAAAACAATATGAACAAACCATATCCAAATTAGAAAATGAATTAGGAAGATCAGCAACTGATGAAGAAGTAGCTACTTCCCTAGGTATTTCAATGAATGATTTATATTCTTTAATAAACCAGCTTAATGCCAGTACAATCATTCCCTTGGAAGATTTCACAAAGATGGAAACGTCAGCCAATCACCTTAATAATCCATCTGATCAGATAGAAGTGGAAGAGGTAAAAAAAGCACTAGCAAAAGCAATTGATAAGTTACCAGACAAGGAAAAATTAGTTGTTACATTGTATTACTATGAAGGTTTAACTTTAAAAGAAATTAGTTTAATTTTAAAATTATCAGAAGCACGTATTTCTCAACTTCACACAAAATCGATTTTTAGATTACGAGGAGCCCTATCACGTATTAAATCAAGTTTTATTTGAGATATTTAAGGGGTGAAGATGTATGGCTGATGTTGAACAAGCTAAGGAAGAAACAGCAAAAGAATTTGTCGTTAATGATCCCCCCAAAGTAGTTACCCAAGCAGAACCCGACATTCGCGTTCTTATTGCACGAGATAGGATGGAGGCTTCACTGAGTGTAACCATTCCAAAAGGAAGTCGGCCGTTAGATATAGAGGAAGTACTAGAAAAAATCAAAAATACTGGTGTTATATTTGGCATTGACCATGAATTAGTAAAAAAAGCATATGAAAGTTCGGGATTTAGTGTAGTTTTTGCTAAAGGCTTAGCACCTGTTAATGGCACAAATGCATCCATTAAGTTTCATGTTAATATGGAAAATAAAGGACGCCCGGATGAAATGGCAGATGGCAGTGTGGATTTTAAAAATCTGAATCTGTTTACATTAGTACAGGAGGGGGATTTATTAGCAGAAAAAATTCTTCCTACTCCAGGTACGCCAGGGATGGATGTTTTGGGTAATACTCTGGTGGCCAAGGCCGGCAAGGATATTCCGCTTCCTATAGGAAAAAATGTACAGATCGGTGAGAATAACACTCTTGTAGCCATGATTGCCGGACAATTATTGATTGCCAATAATAAAATAAACGTAGTACCTGTTATTGAAATTAAAGAAGATGTCGATGTATCGACAGGTAATATTGAATTTAATGGTGATGTTACGGTACGTGGTTCTGTTCAACCAGGATTTACCATAAAAGCAGAAGGTAATGTGGAGATATTTGGTTCGGTTAGTGGGGGGACAGTAGAAGGCCGAAATGTAGTTATAAAAATGGGTATTCAAGGTATGCATCGCGGTTATGTCAAAGCCAAGGAAAATGTAGTTGCAAAATTTGTTGAAAATGCAACAGTGCATGCTGGTATTGATGTGTTAATTGGTGATGTAGTGCTCAATTCTCGAATTAGTGCGAGCAAACGTGTGATCGTAGAAGGACGGCGGGGATTAATTGTCGGTGGCACTGTTATGGCTGGAGAAGAAATTCGTGCTAAAGTTGTGGGTACGCATATGGCAACGATTACGGCTCTAGAGGTTGGTGTGAATCCTACTCTTCGAGAAGAATATCAACACATACGTGGCGAAGTCAGAAAAGTAGAATTAAACATTGAAAATACCCAAAAAGCACTTAGTGTTTTAAGGGCAATGGATCAAAGTACTATGTCGCCAGATAAGCGAGAAATGCTTTTAAAGTTAACGAAGGCCCAATTCCATCTGGTTGGTCAAGGGGAAACCATACGTAATCGTATTGTTGCCATTGAACAGGAATTTGAAGAAATGCGTGATGGTCGCATCAAAGTATTAGATACAATATATCCTGGTGTAAAAATTGTTATTGGGACTTTGATTAAACCTATTGGGGAAAGTTTGAAATTTACATGCTTATATGCTCAAGATGGAGAGATCAAAGTAGGAACATATAAATAAGAGGATCTATTGTAATCACTTTATTATTTCTATGTAATTTTTTATAGGGTGGTGTGAATTTTGACGATTCGGCCAGTAGATTTACAAGTTGTAATTCCTCGGGTTACGGAAGTGGCCAAAACGCAGCATGCTAGTGATCAGAAAGAAACTCTACAGCAACAACAATTTGCTGGACAATGGCAGCAAATTGCAGCAAATCGTCAGCATCAAGTGCAAGGTACAAATAAAGAAGAGACGAAAGTGAATCGAGAGAGACATACAAAAGAACACGACAGTGAAAAAGAGGGGCAGAAGCATCAAGAAGGTAAGCAGTCTGATACAGATATGGAAAATCATCCTTCTAATCAAGATCCTGTACGGGGGAACTTAATTGATATAAAAACATGAGGTATAGATTGTCAGACAGGTGTAATGAGGTGTTAGTATGCTTTCCAGTGTTATTATAGTAATATTTATTTTATTTATTGGCTTTATTTTTTATAAGAGAGAGACGCTATTAAAAATGTTTTCTCTCAATGTTACATCATCAACCAATCAATTCCAGCAGCAATTAGAGCAAACGGCAGATATTGTGATAAAGCGTTTAGAAGAACAAATAACTCATTTGGAATATTTGTTAGAAGAAGCAAATGAAAAAATTACTAGTCTCGATGATAAAATCCAATTATCCCAAAAAATTTTGGATAAGGGAAATCATAATAGAATTGAATATGTAGATGAAACTAGAATTTCGATACCTGTTGTGAGTTTAGAGCAAGGTAAAGCCATGAGCTCTAATCCTATTAATAATATTGCTATTGCTACAAATGATATTGCTCATTTGAGTATAGATAATTATAAAGAATTAGCAAGAAATGATCGAAGAAATTCTATAATAGCGATGGCTGATGATGGTTATGATATTACTGAAATTGCTAAAACTACAGGAATAAGTAAAGGTGAGATCATGCTGCTTTTGCAGTTGAATAAAAAGTAAGATGGTTACTGATGAATAATCAGTATTTTTAAGATAAAGTAACTTGTTATATAAATTAATATATGATATAATCATTGTTGTGCCAAATCCACACGCAATCTAATTTTGTTTACTGTGCCAATTTCATTGGTGTCAAGCAAAAAATGAGGACTGCGGCGGTAAATTAACAGGAGGTGTAGGTATGTCAGTAATTTCAATGAAACAACTTTTAGAAGCAGGTGTTCATTTCGGACATCAAACAAGAAGATGGAACCCTAAAATGGCTCCTTATATTTTTACGGAGCGCAATGGTATCTACATAATTGACTTGCAAAAGACAGTTAAAAAAGTAGATGATGCCTATAATGCAGTACGTGAGATCGCAAAAGATCAAACAATTTTGTTCGTTGGAACAAAAAAACAAGCGCAAGATGCTGTAAAAGAAGAAGCAATTCGCTCTAATATGTACTACATTAATGAGCGTTGGCTTGGTGGTATGTTAACAAACTTCCAAACCATTCAAAAACGTATTAAACGTTTAAAAGAATTGGAAGATATGGAGGAAAAAGGTCTATTTGAAGTGTTGTCCAAGAAAGAAGTTCTTACTCTTCGTCATGAAATGGAAAGACTGCAAAAATTCCTTGGCGGCATTAAAAATATGACTAAATTACCTGGAGCATTGTTTATCATTGATCCTCGTAAAGAACGTATTGCCGTTGCCGAAGCTAAAAAACTAGGTATTCCTATTGTAGCTATTGTTGATACGAATTGCGATCCGGATGAAATTGATTTTGTTATTCCGGGTAATGATGATGCAATTCGTGCTGTAAAATTGCTTACTGCTAAAATGGCAGATGCTATTTTAGAAGCAAGACAAGGCGAACAAGTAGAAGAAGCAGAGTAATTTTTATATAAAGAGGGTAAGGGGGACAACATATGTTTAACCCTTACCTTTAATAGTAGACAGGAGGAATTGATAGTTATGATAACTGCTGAAATGGTAAAAGAATTGCGCCAAACAACTGGTGCTGGAATGATGGATTGTAAAAAAGCCTTGGTAGAAACAAAAGGTAATATTAGTGAAGCTGTTGATTATTTGCGTGAAAAAGGGTTAGCAGCGGCTGCAAAAAAAGCAGGACGTGTTGCGACAGAAGGCGTTATAGAATCTTACATACATGCGGGCGGCCGAGTTGGTGTTATGGTTGAACTTAACTGTGAAACTGATTTTGTAGCTAAGACAGATAATTTTAAAGCCTTAGCAAAAGACATTGCAATGCAAATTGCTGCTGCGAACCCAACTTGCGTTCGTCGTGAAGAAGTTGCTCCTGAAGTCGTTGAACATGAACGCGAAATCCTAAGAGCACAAGCATTAAATGAAGGAAAACCAGCTAATATTGTAGAAAAAATGATTACTGGTCGCGTTGAAAAATATTATAAAGAAGTATGTTTGATGGAACAAGCTTTTATAAAGAACCCTGATCAAACAATTACTCAACTTATTAATGAAACTATTTCTAAGATTGGTGAGAATATTTCCATTCGCAGATTTACTAGATACCAACTAGGTGAAGGTATGGAGAAAAAAGCTAACGATTTTGCTGCTGAGGTAATGGCTGCGGTTAAACAATAAGAGAACACTTTAGTGTTCTCTTATTTTCTAAGGTTTATTAAAGGATTTGTTATAAAGTTGTAGAATTTATATTGAAGAATAGGAGGGGTACACTTGGTTACGACAAAATATAAGCGAGTAGTCTTAAAACTGAGCGGCGAAGCGCTAGCTGGGCAACAAGGGTATGGTATCGATCCAATGGTGGTCGATTCTATTGCTCGTCAAATTCGTGAAGTAAGAGAGACTGATCTTCAGGTTGCTATCGTAGTTGGTGGCGGAAATATTTGGCGAGGTTTAGCTGGAAGTGCAAAAGGGATGGATAGAGCGACTGCTGATTATATGGGAATGCTAGCTACTGTGATGAATTCTCTTGCACTTCAGGATGCTTTAGAACAATGTAATGTAGATACTCGTGTGCAGACTGCCATTGAAATGCGGCAAGTTGCTGAACCCTATATTCGTCGTAAAGCTATTCGTCATTTAGAAAAGAATCGCGTAATTATTTTTGCAGCAGGCACTGGTAATCCGTACTTCTCAACAGATACCACTGCGGCTCTACGGGCGGCGGAAATTGAAGCAGATGTTATTTTAATGGCAAAGAAAAATACAGATGGTGTATATGATTCTGATCCGCGACTCAATCCTAATGCTAAAAAATTCAATGAGCTTGCTTATATTGAAGTATTGCAACGTGGATTAGGAGTTATGGACTCCACAGCCATCAGTTTATGTATGGATAATAAAATTCCTATTGTTGTGTTTAGCATTGATGAACCAGGGAATATTTTGAAAGCGGCCCTTGGACAAGATATCGGCACTATTGTGGGGGGATAATAGATCATGATTAAAGAAATTTATATTGCTCATGAAGAAAAGATGAAAAAAGCATTAGATGCTTTGCGTAGAGAATTCATTACTCTGCGGGCTGGACGAGCTACACCAGCACTACTAGATAAGATTACAGTAGATTATTATGGTACACCTACACCGATTAGCCAAGTGGCTAATATTGCAGTTCCTGAGCCACGGATGATTACCATTCAAGCATGGGAAAAAACTATGCTTGCTCAGATTGAAAAGTCAATTTTAAAATCTGATTTAGGAATTACCCCTAATAGCGATGGTGTCATTATTAGGCTTAATATTCCACAACTTACTCAACAGCGACGTACAGAATTGGTAAAAGTAGTTCATAAAAAGGCCGAAGAAAATCGCATTGTCATTCGTAATGTACGGCGAGATGCGAATGATGCGATTAAAAAGCTTGAAAAAGAAAAAAGCATTTCTGAAGATGAATCTAAAAAAGCACAAGAGGATATGCAAAAACTTACAGATAAATTTATTAAAGAAGTTGATAGTATCATGGCGTCTAAAGAAAAGGAAATAATGGAAGTGTAAAGCATGGATACAGTTGCCCAATGTTTATCAGATATAAAAAAACAGTTGGACGAAGGAAATCTACCCTATGTTGTATCAATTACTCGTCCTACACGGACCTTGACGAATGTAGATGAAGAGTGTCTCTATGTTATCAGACAGCAAGTTGATAAGGAAGGCATTTACCATTTACTCGCTGCTGCTAAAATGGGAGCAGAAAAGTGTTGATTTTGAAAAAACAGTATTATTTATCTTGTTCGTGGAATTCATGCAGGAAGCTCTATTGATATTACTTCTGAAAAATGTGTAGACTGCAGTGCCTGTGTGGCGGTTTGCCCTGTTGGTGCTATTTTGGCTCCATAACTGGAAACCCCCTCACTTGAGGGGGTTTATTTCTTTATTTGATTATCTTGGAGGGCAGAATATGTGGAAAAAATGGTTTAGCAGAAATCATAAAAAGACAGAAGGTCATGATCACTCGGAGATAGAAAATATGCCAAAGCATATTGGAATTATTATGGACGGTAATGGACGCTGGGCCAAAAACAAAGGATTGCCACGTGCTTTTGGTCATAGAGCTGGTGTGGAGAGTTTACGCGGTATTGTTACAAAAGCCGTTAATATAAAGCTTAAGGTATTAACTGTTTATGCTTTTTCTACTGAAAATTGGAAAAGGCCAATGGAGGAAGTAAGCCTATTAATGAGGTTATTTTCCGAATATCTAGATAGTGAAATCGAAGAATTACATAGAAAAAATGTACAAATAAGGTTCATTGGAAATGTAGATGCATTAGCTGTTGAACTACAAGAAAAGATAGACAAAACGCAAAAACATACCAAGAACAATACAGGGTTGGTTTTTAATTTAGCCGTTAATTATGGCGGTCGAGGGGAAATATTACGTTCCGTTCGAAAAATTGGAGAAAAAATTGCCAAAGGTGAGTTGTTACCAGAAGATATTACAGAAAAAAATATTGAGGAAAATTTATATACTGGTGATTTACCGGATCCAGATTTATTAATTAGACCTAGTGGTGATTTTAGGATCAGTAATTTCTTGCTGTGGCAATCAGCATATACAGAATATTGGTTTACTGATATTTATTGGCCTGATTTTACAGAAGATGATTTAATGCAAGCCATTGGGGATTATCAAAAACGGGAACGAAGATTTGGCGGATTAAAGAAATAAGAAATACAGGTAGGTGTTTCAATGCTTGGTAAACGAATTTTAACAGCAGTTATAGGCATACCTGTTGCTATCTATGTAATAAATTATGGAGAATGGTTGTTTGCCACTGCAATTCTTATTCTTACACTCTTAGCTTGGCACGAATTTTATGCGATGTTGCAGAATAAAGATATTAAAGTTTGTTATTCCTTGGGAGTTGTCATGAACCTACTTATTGTAGCTTGTGCATGGCTTGGCAATTCACAAGAGTTTATTATGTTGCTATTTATGGCTTCTTTATTGTCTTTGGTGAGAATTGTCATTTCTGGTACACAATTTACAGTAGTTAGTGCTGCGTTTTCGATTTTAGGTATTTCCTATATTGGAGTGTCCTTTGCTCATTTATTGTTACTTAGATATACAGATTATTCTTTATACTTTTCTACTCCGTGGGGAGAGTTATCAGCGGGTGCAGGGTATTTGTGGCTAGCTTTTCTTGGTACCTGGGCAAGTGATACCTTTGCCTTTTTTGTAGGTTCTTATTTGGGTAAGCATAAGTTATGTCCAACAATTAGTCCCAATAAAACAATAGAGGGCTTTCTTGGTGGTTTACTTGGCAGTATAATAGCCATTATGCTATTAGGAAACTTATTTAAAATTGGATTGCATCATAGTGTAATCATGGGGATATTAGTTGGTGTTGCTGCACCGGTAGGTGATTTAGTAGAGTCGGCTATAAAACGTTTTGTTGGGGTAAAGGACTCTGGGAATATTTTACCTGGCCATGGTGGTATTTTAGATCGTTTTGATAGTATATTATTTACAGTTCCTGTTATATTTTACTATTTACATACGTTTGTATTACGTTAATATCCTGATTCTATCATGATATCAGTCGGCTAAAAGGAGAATAATAAGATGCAACAAATCGGAATTTTGGGGAGTACAGGTTCCATTGGAACACAGGCCTTAGAAGTGATTGCTGCCAATCAAGATAATTTTTGTGTAAAAACAGTAGCTGCTTATCATAATGATAAATTATTAGAAGAACAAATAGAGTACTTTAAACCGAAAATTGCTGTACTAGTTGATAAAGCTGCTGCGGATAGGCTTGTTCGAAGATATTCAGGACCGACTCTTATCTTAACAGGAGAAGAGGGGCTGATTGAGGCGGCTACCCACACAGAAATTGATACAGTACTCACTTCATTAATGGGATTTGCTGGACTCAAACCTACTATTGCGGCGATTGAGGCTGGAAAAAATATTGCCTTAGCCAATAAAGAAACACTGGTTGCTGCTGGAGATTTGGTAACAGCACTTGCCAAAGAAAAAGGTATAAAAATTTTGCCTGTGGATAGCGAACATAGTGCTATTTTTCAATGTTTGCAGGGGGAAAATAAGAAGAATATACACAAGATTATTCTGACCGCTTCTGGAGGACCTTTCCGTGGTTTTACCAAAGAAGCATTACAACAAGTTACGGTAGAAGATTGCCTGCGCCACCCTAATTGGTCTATGGGCAAAAAAATTACAGTGGATTCTGCTACCCTTGCCAATAAAGGATTAGAAGTCATTGAAGCACGGTTTTTGTTTGATGTTGAATATTCCCAAATTGAAGTTGTGGTTCATCCCCAAAGCATTATCCACTCTATGGTGGAGTTTAATGATGGATCTATTATTGCCCAATTGGGTAAGGCTGATATGCGTCTGCCAATTCAATATGCTCTTACATATCCAGACCGATTGGTGGCAAACTATCCGAGAATGGATTTTAAAAGTTTATCAGCATTAACCTTTGCTGCGCCTGATACTGTAACATTCCCAGCTCTAGAGCTTGCTTTTCATGTAGGACGCAAAGGTGGAACATTACCTTGTGTTTTTAATGCTGCCAATGAAGAAGCAGTAGCTGCTTTCCTCGAAGGAAATATAAGGTTTCTTGATATTGTAACCGTTATCCATAGTGTTTTGCAGCAGCACAATGTAGTGCAGACACCGAATCTAAAAGATATTTTTGATGCAGATAATTGGGCTCGCATTGAGGCTCATGAAATTTTGAAGGCGATACTCACATAACTAGAAATGAGGAGGGGTTTTATTGTTAACAACAGTTTTAGCGACTATTTTTGTATTTGGACTCTTAGTATTGGTTCATGAGTTAGGTCATTTTTTTACAGCTAAGATGGTGGGGATGCGTGTTGATGAGTTTGCCATTGGTTTTGGTCCCAAAGTAATTAGTTATAAACATGGAGAAACATTATATTCTTGGCGCAGTATCCCTCTTGGTGGTTTTAATAAAATTGCAGGAATGGATCCTGATGAAGAGCAAGATGAGTTTTCCTTTTATGCAAAATCCATACCCGCTCGCATGTTAGTGATTGCGGCTGGATCAATTATGAATTTCCTATTACCAGTTCTATTATTTATGACAATTTTTTTGAGCTCGGGCATTGATACCCCATCCCAAGAACCTATCATTGGAAATGTATTTCCAGATAAGCCAGCGGCTAGGGCGGGATTAGTAGTGGGTGATCGAATTTTGAGTGTGAATAATAACGAAGTTACCTCTTGGCAGCAGTTTGTGAATATTATTCAAGGCAATGCCAGTCAAAAATTAGTCTTACAATATGAACATAATGGTAAAATAGAAACGGCAACCGTTATACCAGAGTTCGATGAAAAAGCAAAACGAGGAATTATTGGCATTATGCCGCAGCTCAATAAATATCATCCTGGTTTTGTTGAAGCGATTGGACTTTCTGTCAAGCAGACTTATTTTATTGCCAGCAGCATGCTAGTTGGGATTGGACAAATGATCACAGGAGAAGTGGCTGCGGAAGTGGCAGGTCCTATTGGCGTGGCTCAAATGGCTGGTGAGGTAGCACAGCTTGGATTAATGCCTTTGTTGCAATTTGCAGCATTTTTGAGTATTAATTTAGGTCTTATTAATTTATTACCTGTACCAGTTCTTGATGGTGGACATCTCGTAACCTTAGCTGTAGAAGGGGTGCGTGGTAAACCCTTAAGCAAAAATCATATGCAATTTATTCAGATGATCGGATTTGCATTATTAATGGCAATATTTTTGCTAGCAACCTTTAAAGATCTTTCTAGATTAAAACTATTTTAAAAGGTGCTTAAAAGTAAGAAAAAGTTAGTAAAGAAATGGGTGAGATTATGGAGCGTAGAAAAACTTCTTCTGTAAGGATTGGTACCGTGGGAATTGGAGATGAATTTCCCATATCCGTACAATCTATGACCAATACAAAGACAGATAATATTGAGGCTACGGTAGCCCAGATCAAGGATCTTGCTCTAGTTGGTTGTGATATAGTGAGAGTTGCGGTGCCAGATATGGCAGCGGCCCGCGCTATTGAACAAATAAAAGCACAGGTCGAGCTACCTATTATAGCCGATATTCATTTTGATTATCGGCTAGCGATTGTTGCTATGGAAAGTGGTGCAGATGGGCTCCGGATTAATCCTGGTAATATTGGTGACCCTGAGCAGGTTGGTGTGATTGTCAAAGAAGCGAAGAAACGTCAGATTCCGATTCGTATTGGTGTCAATGCTGGTTCTTTGGAAAAAGGTATACTAGAAAAGTATGGTGGTCATCCTACCCCTGCTGGTATGGTAGAAAGTGCGCTGCAACATATTGCCATCTTAGAAAAACTAGAATTTTATGATATTAAGATATCTTTGAAGGCCAACGATGTTCCTATGACCATTAAAGCCTATCAGTTAATGTCCAAAGCTGTTTCCTACCCTTTGCATTTGGGTATAACGGAAGCAGGAACCATAAAATCAGGTATTATTAAGTCTGCGGTGGGGATTGGAGCTCTTCTCGCACAAGGTATTGGAGATACCATTCGTGTTTCCTTAACAGGTGATCCTGTAGAAGAAGTACGAGCTGCGAATGAGATTCTCAAATCATTAGGTCTCAAGGAATATGGGCCGACTCTTGTATCATGTCCTACCTGCGGTCGCTGTAATATTGAATTGGCAGTTATTGCTGAGCAGGTGGAGAAGAAACTAAGCACCATTAACAGACCTTTAAAAGTTGCAGTGATGGGTTGCATAGTTAATGGACCAGGAGAGGCTCGTGAGGCTGATATTGGAATTGCTGGTGGCAAGGGGCAAGGATTGGTTTTTCGTAAAGGAGAAATTATACATAAAGTCAAGGAAGATGAACTATTATCTGTATTATTTGCTGAAATTGATAAACTCATTGAGGAGGAAAAATAATTTATGCGTGCTTCACAGTTATATGCCCCTACGTTAAGGGAAACTCCGGCTGAGGCCGAGGTCATAAGCCATCAATTAATGCTACGTGCTGGTATGATTCGCAGAGCAACAGGCGGTATTTATACCTATATGCCTTTAGCCCTTAGAACACTTAGAAAAATTGAGACCATTGTACGGGAAGAAATGGATGCCAAAGGCGGACAGGAACTCTTAATGCCTATTATGCAGCCAGCCGAAATGTGGCAAGAAACAGGACGTTGGGATGTTTATGGCGAGGAAATGTTTAGACTTAAAGATCGTCATAACCGAGGATTTTGTCTTGGACCGACTCATGAAGAAATGATTACTACGTTAGTACGCTCCGATGTCCGTTCTTATCGTCAATTACCTTTAAAACTATACCAAATTCAAAATAAATATCGAGATGAGAGGCGTCCCCGTTTTGGTTTGATGCGTAGTCGTGAATTCATTATGAAAGATTTATACTCCTTTGATAAAGATGAAGAGGGACTTAATGAATCCTATGATAAAATGTATGACGCCTATACAAACGTCTTTAACCGCTGTGGTCTTACTTTTAGAGCGGTGGAAGCAGATGGCGGGGCGATTGGCGGGAGTGGTACCCATGAATTCATGGTCATTGCAGATTCTGGGGAAGCAGCTATCGTCTATTGTCCTACCTGTGAGTATGCAGCAAATGTAGAGAAGGCAGAGTTAAAGCCGATCGTAATGCCAGAAGAACCATTAAAAACATTGCAATCGGTAGCTACTCCTGATACCAAGTCAATTGAAGCTATTTGCAAATTACTTGATGTAACTGCTGAACAGACTATTAAAACAATTGTTTACAATACCGATAAAGGTGTAGTTTTAGCCTTGGTTCGTGGCGATCATGAAGTCAATGAGGTTAAAGTGCAAAATATGATTCAATGTTTAAACATTGAACTTGCAGATGAAAAAACAATAACCGAAGCCCTTGGAAGTACTGCAGGGTTTATTGGACCCGTTGGAACTCCATGTGCTACTGTTATTGCAGATAGTACAGTTATGAATATGTATAATGCTGTCTGTGGGGCGAATGTACCTGATCAGCATTATTTGAACGTCAATGTAAAACGTGATTTTTCGCCCACTTTAATTGGTGATATTCGCCATATTCAAGAAAATGATCCCTGCCCTCATTGCTCTTTGCCGGTGAAAACGGCTAGAGGTATCGAAGTGGGACAAGTCTTTAAACTGCATACGAAATATAGTGAGGCTTTAAAAGCTACTTATTTAGATAACAATGGCAGAGAAAAGGCAATGGTAATGGGGTGCTATGGCATTGGAGTTAGCCGTACCATGGCGGCAACCATTGAACAACATCATGATGAATCAGGTATTGTTTGGCCAGCAGCCATTGCACCATATCATATAGTTGTTGTACCCATTAGTGGGAAAGATGAGGCGCAAATGTCGTTGGCAGAGCAAATCTATGAAAACTTGAATAAAATAGGTATGGAAGCCGTTCTTGATGATCGCAATGAAAGACCGGGGGTAAAGTTTAAAGATGCGGATCTAATTGGCTATCCTTTAAAAATTACCGTTGGCCCTAAAGCTATCAATGATAATATTATTGAAGTGAAAGTACGACGTACTGGGGAAGTATTTGACTTTACAGTGGAAAATTATTTAGATGAAGTCAAAGCCTTATTAAGGAATTTATAAACAATTAGTTTTGCCATTCTTTCCATATTTCGGGACAGTAGCCAATGGTAGCGGCTGCTGTTCCGTTTCTAACAATAGGAGTTTTAAAGAGGGAAGGGTGTTCGAGGAGTAGACTTTCTCGATTATGGACAATATATTGTAAATTAAGTCTTTGGTAGTCTTTGCTTTGTGTATTTATTAAGCTTTTTATATCAACAAAGCGCAGGACACTTTGTAATTCTCCTTTGCTTAGACCTTTTATGGTTAGGTCAATAAATTGATAGTTAATTTTTCTTTCTTTGAAATATCGTTCTGCCTTGCGCGTGTCTTGACATTTTTTTGTACCAAAGAGTTGAATGTTCATAGTGTCTCCTTCTTTCTGAAAAGTATCTCTTATTAAAATATCCTAAGCGAGATAAAAATGCAATAACATATCTGAGGTGTAGCATATGATTCATACTGAATTTAAAGCTATTGTGGCAAGCAATGAAATGAATCTTAACAAAATAGCACAGCATTTTGGAATTGACCGCAAATTCAAATGGGAAGAATCTTTATTACTAAGAAGCAGTGAATTGCAAGGGATAATTGGGCAACCAGAAAATAAAATGGTGTATATTTTTCATTTTGGCAGCCTGGTTTTCCTGAATTTTCAGCATCATGAAATCATGGATTTTATGAATTATATTACTAAAATTGAAGTAGGGATCATTTATAAAAATCTGTTTAAATATGTTGATGATTATAAAATAGAAAGTAGCCGAGATGGCGTATTTGCTATCAATAATGAATATATGGTAACAAATAAACAAGCCGATTATCAATTGGATATTGTTTCAATCATTTTAGCAAAATCAGTGGCTTTGGATAAAATTGAGATGGAAATATCTCTGTTATTAGATGACATTGAAGAAGTTGTTACGGATCTTCATCAAGGGAAACTAACCGTATCTGATGAGAAACTAGCAAAAATGTCTGCTAGGATTTTAGATTTTAAACTTAGTACAATTTCCGATATTATGCTGTTAGATAAACCGGCTATTACTTGGAATCATGAAGAGGCTAGTGAACTCTTTGATGGCTTGGCAGTCTTGTTCGAATTAAATGAACGTTATGGTAAAAATCGACATAAAATTGATACTTTGATGGATATTACAGAAGTTTTTTCAGGACTCGCACATTCCAAACGTGGAACACGTTTGGAATGGGCAATTATTATTCTCATTGTAATTGAAGTTATATTATCTTTGTATGACCTATTCTTCAAAGAATATCTTCAAAGAATAATGTAGTAATGAATAGGAAATGAACTTATGGGCGATAGTATAATTACATATTGATTGACCGATAACCGTACTAGGAATATAATGTAAGTGAAGTTGATAGAGGGGGAAGAACATTTGAATTTAATTAAGAATATGTTACAATGCAAAACTTGGGCAGTTGTAGGTGCTACTGATAATAAAGAAAAGTTTGGTTATAAAATTTTTAAAGTCATGCTAGAAGCAGGACTTGAGGTATATCCTATTAATACAGGTGTGAGTGAAATTTTAGGGCAAAAGTGTTATCCAGCCTTAAAGGATTTACCGAAGATGCCTGATGCAGTAGATCTAGTGGTGCCACCAAGGGTTGGTGAGCAAATTTTGCGTGAATGTGCTGAACTTGGTATTTCAAATGTTTGGCTGCAGCCAGGTGCAGACACCCAGGGCGTTGTTGCTTTGGCAAAAGAATTAGGCCTTACAGTGATTGACCATGCTTGTATTATGGTAGAACTGAGAAATAAGGAGGTATAATATTATGGCAAGTGTAATGGTTGTGAATGAGGAGAATTTCCAAGAGGAAGTATTGGATTCAGCATTACCTGTATTAGTAGATTTCTGGGCTCCTTGGTGTGGATATTGTACGAAACTTACTCCTGTTTTTGAAGACTTAGCAGCTGAGATGGGCGATAAAGTTAAGTTTGTAAAAATCAATGTAGATGAAAATCGCTTTATTGCACAACAGCACAATGTAATGAGTTTGCCTACGATGCTCTTCTTCAAAAATGGTGAACAGGTAGAAAAATTAATGGGTTTCATGCCTAAGGCTACTATAATTGAGAAGATCATACCCCTTTTATAAGATTATAAAAATCCGTCTAATGGCTGTGCTGTTAGACGGATTTTTTTGCGTTCTAAATATCTTATACCATGAATAGAAAGTAAGGGGGATCTTAGTGGTTGGAGGAATGGATATTGATAAAAGTTATGCTGGTAGGCCCGCCCAATGTAGGGAAAAGTGTAATCTTTAATTATTTGACTGGTCAATATGTAACAGTATCTAATTATCCTGGTACCACTGTCGATATAGCCCGCGGACATAGTAAAATAAAAGGTGCTGTATATGAAATCATTGATACGCCAGGGATCTATTCATTGCTGCCAATTACAGAGGAAGAAGGGGTAACTAGAAAGCTTATACATACGGAAAAACCAGATATCATTCTCCAGGTCATTGATGGGAAAAATATTACTAGGATGTTACCCTTGACGTTACAACTCATGGATGCTGATTTCCCTCTTATATTAGTTATTAATTTAATGGATGAAGCAAAACAATATGGAGTATCGATTAATGTCGCCAGGCTTGCTGACCTTTTAGGAATTCCGGTGTTAGGAACCACCGCTACTCACAAACAAGGTTTATCTGCACTAAAACAAGCAATGGGAGAATATAAGAAACCAGCGTCTATTTTTCAGACAAAATACCCCAATTTTATTGAAATAAGTATTAATAAAATTGCCAGTAAATTCATGCATAATCATGAAATTTCCCCGCGGATGATGGCCCTTTTACTTTTACAAAATGATAAATTAGTAAAGGATTCACTTAATGGTGAACCCTTTCAGGCTGAGATATTAAAAGAAGTAAAGGCCGTTGTTGCTACTTGTGAAGATAAGATGGAATATATAATAACCTTAGAACGGCAGGCTGTAGTAGGTGCTATTTGCCATACTGTTTTGGCTTCTAAGGGATTGTATCAAAGAGGCCTTGGAGAAACCTTAGGGCGATTAACAAGGGAACCATATACGGGGATTCCAATTTTGTGTTTGGTATTATTTTTTGGATTATATGAGTTTGTCGGAAAATTTGGAGCGGGAGTGTTGGTTGATTATATTGATAAGAATATCTTTGCCTTTTATATTAATCCTGCTGTCGAGTATATAGTATATCAATATATTCCTTATTCATGGCTGCAGTCTTTGATAGTAGGTAATTATGGCATTTTCTCACTAGGGTTTCGGTATGCTTTTGTAATTATTCTGCCGATAGTAGGTACTTTCTTTTTCCTATTTTCCATCTTAGAGGATAGTGGATATTTACCGAGAATGGCCATGTTAGTTGACAAAGTATTTAAAAATTTGGGTTTAAATGGTAGGGCGGCGATTCCTTTTGCCTTAGGATTTGGCTGTGGAACCATGGCTCTCATGGTTACGCGTACACTAGAAACAAGGCGCGAACGAATATTAGCTACTTTTTTACTATCCTTATCAATACCTTGTTCTGCTCAATTAGGTGTGATCCTAGCCCTCTTATCTCATTTCCCATTTGCCCTTATCCTATGGGGAAGTTATTTAGGGGTAATTTTTTCAGTAGCTGGCTGGTTAAGCGGGAAAATTTTATGGGGAGAACCAAGTCCTTTTTATATGGAAATACCGCCCTTGAGACTGCCCCAGCTCAGAAATATACTAAGTAAGGCATCCATTCGAATGTGGTGGTATTTTGTCGAAATATTGCCGATTTTTATTATTACGAGCGTAGTGATGTGGCTAGGAGATGAAAGCGGTTTTCTAATGTACATTGTAAAAGTCATTGAACCAGTGATGTTCTTATTAGGGTTACCGCCAGAGGTGGGCCAAACCTTTTTATTAGGATTTTTTCGTCGGGATTACGGGGCGGCAGGCTTATATGACTTATGCAACAGTAGTCGCTTAACAAAAGAACAATTACTAATTGCAAGTGTTTCCTTGACATTATTTGTACCGTGTATTGCCCAAGTAGCCGTCATGATCAAAGAAAGAGGAGTACTGATAAGTGTTGTCATGATACTATTGATTGTAAGTATGGCTTTCTTTGCTGGTTGGTTATTACATTGGCTGATACTTTTATTCCCAGTAGCTTTTGGTTTATAGCTAAGGAGCTTCGGTAAAGGGGTTGGTATTATGTCAAAACCTATGTCTGTAATTACTTTACAGAAAGGCGATAAAGTGCGTGTAACCGCTTTGATGACAAGGGATGAGAGACAACTACGTAAACTGACCGTTTTTGGGGTAATGCCTGGAGTAGAAATTGAAATATTACAAACTTACCCTAGCTATGTGCTGGCAATTGGATATACACAATTTGCTTTAGACAATGAAATTGCACAAACTATATTCGTCAATAAATAAAAAAAGACTTGGCATATTATCCAAGTCTTTTTGAGATGCTAATCGCAACAACTGCAGCCACTAACGCTACCGGAAATTGCTTTATTTAAGTCAGCGGTCAATGCCTTTATATCAATACCATGGGCTGCTGCGCCTTGCTCGATATTTTCAAAACGTGCAGCAGAACAACCAAGACATCCCATACCATAATTACGAAATACATCAACGGTTTGGGGATACATTTGCACAACTTCTAAAATACTCATTTTTTCATTAATTAGCATATAAAAACCTCCTAAATATATTGATATAGTTACCAACTTTTAATAGTATATCATACTAGTTTATCCCTGTCATGAAAAGGAAGAAGATTTAAGGTTTATGGTAATTAGTATCATCGATATTTAAAATGATATACAATTTAGTACTAGTATTTTATGCAAGATCGCGGTAAAATGATTTGGTGATTATTGAGAATTTATAAAGTATTGAAAACTAGGAGATGGGTATCATATGCGTAAGCACCGAAGATACATTTTTTTTGGCATTATAGTCATTCTGTTGCTGGTGATTATTCCTAAATTCGGGATTGGATCTGTAGTTGCAAGCCGTAATGGGAGTAATCTTATTAATCTTCAGGATGTGCCGGTGCTAAATTATCATAAAGTGGATTCCTTAAACCATGCTTTATCCATTTCACCTCAAGAGTTTGAAGAACAAATGGAATATTTATATAACAATGAGTATCATACAATTTCCCCAGATGAATTAATGGCTTACTTAAAATATGGCAAATCCTTACCGGAGAAGCCGATTATGATTACTTTTGATGATGGCTATCTTGATAATTATACCAATGCCTATCCGATTATGAAAAAGTATGGTTATACTGGAACGATATTTATTGTCAGCAATCTTGTAGGAGAAGATCCACGATTTGTAAATTGGGAACAGGTTAAAGAAATGCAGCAAAGTGGTTTTATTTTTGGATCTCATACAGTAAATCATATATCTCTTACTAGTCTTAGTAAGGAAGAAATTACGAATGAACTTACCCAGTCTCGTGATACGATTGCACAAAAGCTTGGTAAACCTCCCGAATATTTTGCTTATCCTACGGGCACGTATAATCCAGAAATTGAAGATATGGTGCGAGGGGCTGGTTATAAGGCGGCGTTTACCATTCAATATGGTCAGGTTGGGACCGATAGTGATGTATATGCTTTAGAACGAATTCCGATTTTTAAAGGACAGAGAACCTTTCGGAGTTTTTTTATTCGCTTAACGGGGGCACCCTTTTTGGAAGGGCTAGGAATTATTAAAAGTTAACGGTAAAATTGAATAACAGATAAGGAATGGACAAAAGGCCTAGTTTGGAGGGCCTTTTGTCCATTTCTGGTAAAAAAGTAATATTTTTTTTTCTGAGAGAAGGATTTTATTTATATAAAGAGAATAGTAAAAGTGGGTAAAAGTGGTGCTAAGTGGTGGATGGATAGATAATGGTGGTGATGAAGCTGTGTTGATGGGTGAATATCTGCATAGTATCGATGATAAAGGAAGACTAATTCTGCCTGCTAAGTTCCGTGAGGAGCTAGGGGATAGCTTTATTGTCACCAAAGGCCTTGATAATTGCTTATTTGTATATGATAAGAAAGAATGGGCTATTCTAGAAATGAAGCTAAAGCAATTACCATTGGCAAAACCAGAGGCTAGGGCCTTCGTTCGGTTCTTTTTTTCTGGTGGAGCCGAAATTTCATGTGATAAACAGGGCAGAGTACTATTACCGAATACTCTTAGGGAATATGCCCATATTGATAAAGATGTTGTTGTTATTGGGGTATCAAATCGTATTGAAATATGGAATAAAGAGGCTTGGGATACCTACAATCAGCAAATTGCTCCAACCGTTGCCCAAATAGCGGAAAGCTTGATTGATTTAGGAATTTAAGAAAATATCGAAAGATAAAGATGGAAAAGGTTTTATAAAGGTGGTTAGTTAGGGTGGAATTTCATCATATAAGTGTTTTATTAGAGGAAAGTGTATCAGCACTAGTAACGAAACCAGATGGTATTTATGTTGATTGTACATTAGGCGGCAGCGGACATGCTACCCAAATTGTGAATCAATTAAGCCAGAAAGGGCGTTTTATTGGTATTGATCAGGATCCAGCGGCTATAGAAACGGGTAAATTGCGATTAGCAAATGCAATTTGTCAGGTGGATATTGTACAAGATAATTTTCAAAATATTGGTCGTGTTTTAGATGACCTTAATATTCATAAGGTAGATGGTGTGCTTTTTGATTTGGGAGTATCATCTCACCAACTTGATATTGCAGAAAGAGGATTTTCTTATATGCAGGATGCTCCTTTAGATATGCGTATGAATCCTCTGACAAACTTTTCTGCATACCATGTTGTCAATGATTACACTGAACAGCAGTTAGCGCAAATTATTATAGAATATGGAGAAGATCGTTGGGCAAAAAGAATTGCTAAATTTATTGTGGAAGGTCGCGCCGAAAAGCCCATTGAGACTACCAATGAATTAGTAACCTTGATCAAAAAAGCCATTCCGGCAGCGGCAAGACGGGATGGACCACATCCTGCCAAACGAACCTTTCAGGCGATACGCATTGAAGTTAATAATGAACTAGGAATTTTAAAAGAAGCCTTTGTTCATTCGATTAATCGACTAGCCATTGGTGGTCGAATCTGTATTATTACCTTTCATTCCTTGGAAGATCGGATTGCCAAACAAACTTTTCAGGAGATGGCAAAGGGCTGTATTTGCCCAATATCCCTGCCGATCTGTATGTGCGATCACAAGCCCCAGATTAAGGTGTTAGGTAAACCTAAAATTCCATCTCAAGTCGAGCTTGAAGAAAACTCTCGAGCTAGAAGTGCTAAACTACGAGTAGCAGAAAAAATAATTTTATAGCAAATCAATAATAGAAAAAACAGTCTATTTTTTCAGGAGGGGAATACATATGTTAGTAAATAGAAAACAACACATGGATGTCTATGAAGAACACTTAGCCCCAGCCGTGGTAAAAACGTTACCAAAACTCAATATCCCTTTGCGAGGAAAATGTTTGGTAACAGTACTGTTGGTTGCTGTAATAGCTATTTTTGTTACGATGCGCAGTGAGGCAATTATTAGAACTGGTTATGAATTAGTACAAATGAAGTCACAAGCTCTTAGTTTACAACGCGAAAATGAACTTTTACGTTTAGATATTGCTCGATTAAAATCACCCCAACGCATTCAAGCTATTGCTAGTATTGAGCTGGGTATGGTGATGCCCCAAAACGTGTATTGTGCTGAAAGTATTCCTCAGAGCATTGAAGTAAAAGGGGAAAAAGTAGTGTCCGTTAATAAAGGTCAATAAATTCAATGATAGGAGGAGAGGCCATTGCCTTTATCCACACATGTTACCATTCGAAAAAGGGTAGCTTGTCTTTTCCTATTTATTGCAGTCATCATGATCGCACTTGGCTGTCGTCTCATGTATCTTCAATTCTACAGAAGCAGTTGGCTGGCAGAAAATGCTCTTGATCAACGAATTCGAGATATTCCTGTAGAGTCGAAGCGTGGCACAATTTTTGATCGTAATGGTAAAGAACTGGGTGTAAGTATTAGTACAGAGTCGATATATGCAATACCAGCTGAAATAGTAGATGTAGATGAAGCAGCAGCCAAATTGGCTGCTATTTTGGTTTTTGATAGGGAAAAATTAGCTGAAAAGCTAAAAAAACGTCAAGCTTTTACTTGGATAAAACGTAAAGTAGATAATGATGTAGCCAAAGAAGTAAAAATTCTTGGATTGCCAGGGATTGGTTTAACCCAAGAAAATCGTCGTTATTATCCCTATGATAACCTAGCTGCTCATATATTGGGTTTTACGGGGATTGACAGTCAGGGGTTAGATGGCGTAGAGTTAACTTTTGACAACTATTTAAAGGGGAGAAGCGGCAGTATTGTTGTGGAGTATGATGCTCGTGGCAGAGAAATTCCCTATGCAACTCACCGCTTTCAAAAGCCAATTGACGGGCATAATATTTATTTGACCATTGATATTGTCATTCAGCAAATTGTTGAACGAGAATTAGAACGGGTTATGCAAGAAACGAAGGCAAAAGCAGCGACTATGATTGCCATTGAACCTCATTCTGGTGAAATATTGGCCCTAGCCAATCGTCCCGACTACAATCCAAATCATTTTGCTCAATATTCTCCAAAACTGTGGCGCAATATTGCAGTATCGAATACCTATGAACCTGGATCGACTTTTAAAATTATTACTACCACAGCAGTATTAGGTGAAAAAGTCGTTACATTGAAGGAGCGATTTTTTGATCCAGGGTTTGTAGAAGTTCAAGGAAGGCATATTCATTGTTGGAAAGCTGGCGGTCATGGCAGTCAGAGTTTTCAAGAAGTGGTAGAAAATTCTTGTAATGTAGGGTTTGTCAATGCTGGCTTACGTCTTGGAAGTGAATCTTTTTATAATTATTTAGATGCTTTTGGTTTAGGGCAGTTGACGAATGTAGATTTAGCGGGAGAAGCAAAAGGAATCATAATAGGGAAAGCAAAGGTTAAGCCGTTAGATATTGCTACTATGTCTATGGGGCAAAGTATTGCTGTAACGCCAATGCAATTAGTAACAGCAGTAGCGGCAGTTGCAAATGACGGCCAGCGCCTAAGACCACAAATTGTTAGAGAAGTAAGAGACCAAAATGGTGAACTCATTCGAGGTTTTCAACCAGATATTATAAAACAAGTTGTAGATAAACAAACAGCCCAAGAAGTGAAGAGTGTTTTGGAAAGTGTTGTGGAAAATGGTACCGGCAAGAGTGCTTATTTGGAAGGGTATCGCATTGCAGGTAAGACTGGCACGGCACAAAAAGTAGGAGAAGGCGGCTATATGGCAGGGAAATATATAGCATCCTTTGCTGGTTTTACGCCAGCAGATAATCCGAAAATTGTGATGCTGGTGGTCATTGATGAGCCTATTGGCTTATATTATGGTGGACAGATTGCAGCGCCAGCTTTTGCTGCTGTCATGAAAGATATTCTACAATATCTTGAAATAATGCCTCGTATGATAAAAGAGCCTTTAGAGGAAAAACAAGAGTCCCATATCCTTGTACCAAGTGTTATAAACTTACCCATTACCCAAGGGGTAGCGGAACTGCATAAAGCAGGCTTACAGGCTAGAATAGAAGAAAGCGGTGAGCGCATAGTAGATCAAATTCCCAAACCGGGAAGTCCGATTCCTAAAGGTTCTAGCATTTTGTTATATACGAGGACACCACGCTATGGTACAAGTGAAATTACAGTGCCTGATTGTAGTGGCAAGACACTGCGGGAAGTATCAGATCTATTGGCTGAGATAGGCCTTAGTATAAAGCCCTCAGGAACAGGTGCAACAAGTGTTGCGCAACAGCCACCGCCCAATAGTAAGGTGCTGCCAGGTACGGAAATTATTATATTTTTTGAATGATTTATCGAGAGTATACTCTAGGCCGATATAGTAATCTATTCTTCATTGTGATAAAATTGGCAATAATAGTAACACTAGTGATAGAAGCTGAAAAATAGGAGGGATTTTATATGGCAAAAACATTACAAGAACTGGTATCTTTAATGCCAGATGCTAAGATACAAGGAAATGCCAATATAATCATTGAGACATTGGCTCATGATTCTCGTCTGGTTGTACCTGGTACTTTATTTGTATGTTTTTCAGGATTTAAAACGGATGGTCATGATCACATTATGCAGGCTTATGCTCAAGGGGCTGTAGCTGTACTTGTGGAAAAAGAGGTTGAAAATTTACCTGCCGATTTGACGGTAATTTCGGTAGCAAGCACGAGGGACGCTATCAAGATCATTACTCCTTTCTTTTTTGATTATCCTAGCCGCAAACTGCGTATGATTGGGGTCACAGGCACCAATGGCAAAACGACTACGACCTATTTATTGAAGAGTATACTTAAGGAAGCTGGCTTTCATGTAGGTGTGATCGGCACTATCCAAAATACCATTGGTGAACGAATTATTCCTACCAAAAATACGACACCAGACATTATTGATCTGCAGAGTCTGCTTGCGGATATGGTTGCAAGTAACATGGACTATGTCGTAATGGAAGTATCTTCTCATGCTTTGGCCTTAGAGCGGGTAGCGGGCTGTGAATTTGATGTAGGTATTTTCACGAATATGACACAAGACCATTTGGACTTTCATGTGACTTTTGAGAATTATCTAGCAGCAAAAGCAAAATTATTTGCATTGCTTACAGCAGGCAATAATCAGAAAGATAATAAAACTGCCATCATAAACTGTGATGATGAGGCAGGAGATCGTATTTTGCAAAATACAAAATGCAGAAAAATTACATATGGTATTCATGCAAATGCTGATATAAAGGCAGAGAGAGTTGACATACAGGCTTCAGGAACAAGTTTTGAGATTACAGGTTCTTGTGGTCGGATACCGTTACAACTTAATATTACAGGGTTATTTAATGTATATAATGTTTTATCAGCCTTTGGTGCTGCTCTTGCAGAAGCGATAGACCCTAAGACTATTAAAGCGGCTCTTGAAAAATTCCAAAGCGTACCAGGTCGCTTTGAACTTGTGAATGCAGGGCAAGATTTTAGTATTATTGTAGATTATGCCCATACTCCTGATGGATTAGAAAATATTTTAAAAACGGCTAAGCAAATAGCAAAACGTAGAATTATTGTAATTTTTGGTTGTGGTGGCGATCGTGATCGTACAAAACGACCAATAATGGGTAAACTAGCAGCAGAATATGGAGATGTTGTCATTGCAACATCAGATAATCCAAGAAGTGAAGATCCAGATGCTATTTTGACTGAGATTGAAGTGGGTATACAAGAAGGACTTACTGAGGGGAAACTATACGAGAAAATAAGGGATCGGCGAGAGGCCATTGCAAAGGCTTTACAGCTAGCTGAAAAAGAAGATATTGTGATCATTGCAGGTAAAGGTCATGAAGATTATCAAATCCTCAAGGATAGAACCATTTCCTTTGATGATAAGGAAATCGCTAAAGAAATCATCAGGGAGATGATATAATGGCAGAGTTTACAATTGAAGAGATTTGTTTAGCGACCCAAGGGAAGGTGCGCGATCTAGTCAATGTACAAAAGGTTAGCGGCGTTTCTACGGATACTCGTACTGTCAAAGCTGGGGATTTATTTATTCCCTTAGTGGGAGAAAAATATGACGGTCATGATTTTATTGAGGAGGCTGTAAAAAATGGCGCGGTAGCCATCCTTTCTAGCCGTTTGGATATTCTTGTTCCACCTCATATTGTTCTTATCTTGGTAGACGATACAATGCTCGCTCTTCATGGCTTAGCTCGTTTTCATCGGCAACGGTTTTCGGTACCGATAGTAGGGATTACGGGTTCGAATGGCAAGACGACGACCAAAGATATGATTGGGGCTATGTTAGAGAGCCGATATAAGGTTTTGAAAACAGAGGCTAACTATAATAATGAAATTGGTTTACCTATGACCCTCTTGCAACTGAATCTTCAGCATGAGGTAGCCGTTGTAGAAATGGGTATGCGAGGCAAAGGCCAAATTAGACAGCTTGCCGAGATTGCGTTGCCAACAGTAGCTGTAATCACCAATGTAGGTGAAACTCATATTGAATTATTAGGATCTATTGAAGAAATTGCGGCTGCCAAAGCTGAATTATTGGAGGTTATTCCAGAAAGTGGCCTTATTGTTCTTAATGCGGATAATCATTATGTATTAGAAATGGCAAAAGGGGTAAACAATAGGATAACTTTATTTGGACTAAAACATGGTGATATACGGGCAGAACAGATTCAAAGAGATAGAAATGGTATGAAGTTTACCTGCATATCTTCCCATGGGGATTTTGTAGTATCCATACCAACCGTTGGTAAGCATAATGTTTATAATGCTTTAGCTGCTATTGCCGTTGGTTTTGAACTCGGCTTACAGGTGCAGGACATTCAGAAGGGGATGGACAGTTTTAATGCCAGTCCCATGCGACTGCATATGGAGGAGATGGGTGATTACCTTGTAATTAATGATGCTTATAATGCCAGTCCCATGTCCATGGCAGCAGCGATTGATACTCTTATGGATGTGGCGCAAGATAGAAAGGTGGCTGTTCTTGGTGATATGTTGGAGCTTGGCGAATTTGGTTTAGAAGCCCATCGCCAAATTGGCGAAACAGTCGCGCGGTGCCAGGTTGATGTCCTAGTGACAGTCGGTGAATTGGCAGCTCATATTGCAGCTTCGGCCCTTGAACAGGGAGTAGAGATCGCTGTTGCCTGCAAGGATCATAATGAAGCTAGTATTGCGTTAAAAGAAGTACTTATTCCTGGCGATACTATCTTAATCAAAGGGTCGCGGGGGATGAAAATGGAGAAGATGGTTAATTTATTCTTATGATAATGTTTGTGGAGGTTGATTATGCAAGAATTGTTGTATGCCTTGGGAATGGCATTTATGATAGCGTTAGCGATTGGACCCCTCCTTATTCCCCTACTTAGACGTTTTAAGTTTGGTCAAAGTATTCGGCAGGAAGGCCCTGAACGGCATTATGCCAAGGCCGGAACGCCAACAATGGGCGGGATTATTATTTTAATAGCGCTCATGGTACCTACACTTATTTATGGAAGTAAGAGTATGGAGATCTGGCTGGCTTTATTTGTAACCTTAGGTCATGGCCTAATTGGTTTTTTGGATGATTTTATTAAGGTGGTATTGAAACGCTCTCTTGGACTTAAGGCCAAGCAAAAACTTCTAGGCCAAATTCTTATGGCAATAGCATTATCCTATATTGCTACCCACTATATGGGACGTGGTACGGATTTGTGGATACCGTTATTAGATATAAATATTGATCTTGGACCCTTATATTATTTATTGATATTTTTAGTACTCGTCGGAACTACCAATGCGGTAAACCTAACGGATGGCCTTGATGGCTTGGCAGCTGGTACAACAACTGTGGCAGCCTTGGCTTATACTGTTATTGCTATGAGTTTTGCAAAGCCAGAATTAGCTATCTTTTGTGTATCTCTCGCAGGTGCAAGCCTTGGATTTTTGAAATATAATGCTCATCCTGCGAAAGTGTTTATGGGGGATACTGGTTCTTTGGCCTTAGGTGGTGCCCTGGCTGCTGTAGCTGTTATGACCAAAACAGAGCTGCTGCTTGTCATCGTTGGTGGGGTCTTTGTTTTTGAAGCATTGTCTGTTATTATTCAAGTTATTTCATTTAAGTTAACAGGAAAACGTGTCTTTCGCATGAGTCCTATACATCATCATTTTGAACTATCTGGTTGGTCTGAAATAAAGGTAGTTACTGTATTTTGGCTGACAGGAGTTATCTTTAGCGCCATAGCATTAATTATTTTGGCAGTGAGTCGGGTAGGAGGAATATAATATGCCCTTTAATAATAAGAAGATATTAGTACTTGGAGCCGGTATTAGCGGGATCTCTGTTGCCCAAGTTTTGCAAAAAAATGGTGCTCAGGTAACCTTAAGTGATGCCAAACCAGCCCATCTATGTAAGAGTAAGGATGTTAGTCTTCTAGAGCAATACGGTATAGAATTGGCATTAGGCAGGCAGGATGAAGAGCTCCTTGAGAAGGTCGATTATGTTGTGGTATCACCAGGCATTTCCATTGATATCCCTCTTCTAAAAGTAGCTCAGAAGCGGGGCATTTTGGTTATCAGTGAGATTGAAGTAGCGTATCGTCTTTGTCCCGCACCAATACTGGCAATTACGGGAACAAACGGCAAAACTACGACAACCACACTCCTTGGGGAAATGATAAAAACAATGAATCAAGATGTGGTTGTTGGGGGCAATATTGGTTTAGCTTTATCACGAGAAGTTGCTGATGTTAGTGAAAATGGTTTAGTCGTAGCGGAGTTATCCAGTTTTCAGTTAGAAGGAATTATTGACTTTAAGCCCCATATCGCCGCCATATTAAACATTACTCCTGATCATTTAGATCGGCATCATACGATTGAAAACTATATTGCCATGAAAGAACGAATTTTTACCAATCAAAAAGAAGGCGATTATATTGTACTTAATTATGACGATAGTACCCTCCGAAATATGGAGAGTAAGGTCTTATCTCAAGTATTCTTTTTCAGTTCAGAGAGGGAATTGTTCTCAGGAATATTTATTAAAGATGGAATCATTACAATAAAATGGGCTCAAAAGATAATTCCAGTGTGTCCTATTACCCATATACAACTACCAGGGCGTCATAATATTGAAAATGTGTTAGCAGCTTGTGCCATTGCCTACTTAGCAGGGGTAAAAATACATGATATGGTGCAAACTATACAAGAATTTATTGGAGTAGAACATCGTATTGAAAAGGTTGCAGTCATAAATGAGGTTGTTTATTATAATGATTCTAAGGCGACAAACCCGGAATCTTCAATTAAAGCATTAGAGGCCTTTGATAAGTCTATTATTTTAATTGCGGGTGGTCGGGATAAAAATACAGATTTAACTGCTTTTATGCAGCTGACTAAAGAAAAAGTAAATCATTTGATTTTAATCGGTGAGGCAAAAGAACGATTTCGGATGGCAGCAGAGGCGGTTCATGTAAAAAACATCTATGATGCAGCGGACTTTTCCCATGCTGTATCCTTAGCCCATAAGTTAGCGCAACGTCAAGAGGTAGTATTATTATCACCAGCTTGCGCAAGCTATGATATGTTTAAAAGTTATGAAGAACGTGGTAAAATATTTAAGGCCTTGGTCGCAGAGTTATAGTACACTCTAGTAACTGGTTTTTTTAATGCTTAGCATTCGGCGTTAGGAGGGAGTTGCTTTGGCGGTTAGACCCAAGTCGCTGGATTTTATTTGTTTTTTTACTGTTATAGCACTATTAAGTTTTGGTGTAGTAATGGTGTATAGTTCGAGCGCGGTCTCAGCCTATGTCAACTTTAATGATAGCTACTATTTCTTTAAGCGCCAACTTGTCTGGGTTACCTTAGGAATAATAGCCATGCTATTTACTCTTACCATTGATTATCATGTGTGGCGTAAGCTCGCCACACCAGCCTTACTTGTTACAATCGTATTATTACTGTTAGTTTTAGTTCCAGGGCTTGGGAAGGTTGTAAATGGTGCTCGCAGGTGGTTGGGTTTTAGTTCCTTGTATTTACAACCATCTGAAATTGCCAAACTTAGTATGGTTTTATATTCTTCAGCCAATTTAGCTCGTCATCAAGAAAAGATAACGAACTTTTTAAAAGGTCTTCTTCCCCAATTGGGAATACTATTATTGATTTTTGGCTTAATTTTGAAAGAACCAGATCTTGGAACAGCATTGGTAATTGGCGGGACTATTTTTGTTTTACTCTTTGCTGCGGGAGCAAAATTATCTCACCTTATATCCCTTGGTCTTGTTGGTGTTATTGGTATTGTGGCCGCCATTATTCTAGAGCCTTATCGCTTAAAGAGGTTGTTGGCTTTTAGTAATCCTTGGGCAGATCCTTTAGATACAGGTTATCATATCATTCAGTCCCTATATGCTTTGGGCTCAGGTGGTTTATTTGGTGTAGGACTTGGACGCAGTCGAGAAAAATTCTTATACCTGCCAGAGCCTCATACGGATTTTATTTTTGCAATTTTAGGTGAAGAATTAGGATTTATTGGTACGATAGCAGTCATTTTATTGTTTTTCTTATTTGCTTGGCGCGGTTTTAAAATAGCAATAGCGGCACCTGATATTTTTGGTAGTTTGCTAGCCACTGGCGTAACCACAATGATTGTTGTGCAAGCTCTTATGAACATTGCTGTGGTAACTGCTTCCATGCCTGTAACAGGAATACCCCTCCCATTTATTAGTTTTGGTGGTTCTGCATTGATTTTTACCTTAGCGGGAGTGGGTATCTTACTCAATATATCCCGATATGCTAATGTAAAATAAGGATTGATAATAAACATTCATAGGGTTCAAAGTAAGGGGGAGCAGAGTTATGCGCATTATCATTTCCGGCGGGGGAACAGGTGGACACATCTACCCCGCTATTACTATAATCAAAGCAATACAAAAACAGGTTAAGTTCAGTGAAGTGCTATTCATTGGTACTGAACAGGGATTAGAAGCTGACATTATCCCCAAAGAGGGCTTTGCTTTTAAAACCATAGAGGTTAGAGGTTTTGAACGAAAAATATCACTTGAAAATGTAAAAACAATAGGTAAAACGGTTGGAAGCTTGTGGAAGTCTAGAACCATTATTAAAGATTTCAAACCAGATATCGTTATTGGGACAGGCGGGTATGTATGCGGTCCTGTTTTATTGACTGCCAGCATGATGGGCATTCCCACAATGATTCAGGAGCAAAATGTAATTCCAGGTATTACAAATAAAATTTTATCAAGGTTTGTTGATAAAATAGCCGTAGGGTATGCAGAAGCAATGGCGTATTTTCCGAATAAAGATAAGATATTTGTAAGCGGTAATCCTATACGGGAGGATGTACTATCTGCGACTCGGGAAGAGAGTATTGCTGCTCTTGGTCTTGATCCCAAGAAACGTACTATTTTGATCTCTGGGGGCAGCAGAGGAGCACGCAGCATCAATCAAGCAATGATACAAGTTCATCAGGAGTTTGCGGGCAGAAATGATATACAACTCTTGCATATTACTGGACAAAACGAGTATAATGGCATAGTTGGAAATTTAAAGCAATGTTGTATAGATATAAATAAGGTTGGTAATATTATCATCACACCTTATTTATATAATATGCCTCAGGCATTAGCGGTAGCTGATTTAGCAATCTTTAGGGCGGGTGCTGTTGGCTTGGCTGAACTTACAGCAAGGGGGATTCCTTCTATTTTGATACCATATCCTTACGCTGCTGAGAATCATCAAGAATTTAATGCTAGAACTATGGAGAAACAAGGAGCTGCTATCCTTATTCGGGATAGAGAGCTAGATGGAACGAAACTGATTCATACAATTAAGGAATTAATAAGTAGTCCACAAAAACTTGATGAAATGGCCATTGCTAGTAAGAAAATAGGCTGTCCCAAGGCTGCTGAGAGTATTGGGCAAATGGCTCTTAAAATGATACGATAACAAGAAAATATATTCTGTAACACCCTTGCGCATCTAAGCATACAATAAAACACGCATTAGAGCAGATAGGCAAAAGGGGTGGGCGAGAAGGAGGAGAAATATTTTTGCTAAATGATATTAAGAACATTCACTTCGTCGGTATCGGCGGTGCTGGAATGAGTGCAATTGCTAAAGTTTTACTAGAGATGGGGTATACTATTTCAGGATCCGATCTTACAAAATCTGAAACTACCAATAAGCTTGAAAACATGGGAGCTAAGATATTTGTCGGACACCATGGTGATAATATTCTGAATGCACAAGCCATTGTAGTTTCTACGGCTATTCCCCAAACCAATCCGGAAGTGGAAATGGCTAAGGAAAAAGATATTCCAGTCTATCACCGTTCCGATATGATTGCCCAATTAATGGAACGTTATCAAGGGATTGCTATAGCTGGTGCCCATGGCAAGACCACTACGACAGCAATGGTGGCTGTCATGCTAGAACATGCAGGTATTGACCCTACTGTAATAATTGGTGGGGAAGTGGATTATTTGCATGGCAGTGCAAAACTCGGAACGAGTAAATATTTAGTGGCAGAGGCTGATGAAAGCGATGGTTCCTTTTTAAAATACTCACCCCAGATTGCTGTAGTTACGAACATCGAAAATGATCATATGGATTTTTACAAAACTATGGAAAATATTTTAATTACTTTTAAAAAATTCCTACATAACTTACCACGTGAGACGGGGTTAGGTATTTTATGTTTTGATAATGCTCATATCCGTGATTTGGCGATACATTTAGATCGAACGTATATCTCTTATGCAATTGAGCATGATGCCCAATATATGGCTCGTAATCTTCGTACGCAAGGCGCCGTTACCACCTATGATGTTTATCAAGAGGAAAATTTATTAGGTACGATAAAAATAAATGTGCCAGGTAAACATAACGTAGCAAATTCCTTAGCCGCTGTAATTATTGGCCTACATATTGGTCTTACCTTTGCTGAAATAGGAGAAGGTTTGTCCCAATTTAATGGTGCTAAACGTCGCTTTCAAACAAAGGCTCGGATAAATGGCGTTTGGATTATAGACGATTATGCCCATCATCCCACCGAAATTGCAACGACACTACTAGCAGCGCGTCAAACAGAGCCGAAACGGCTAATTTGTATATTCCAGCCTCATCGCTACTCAAGAACTCAATTTTTACGAGATGAGTTTGGCCGTGCCTTTTCATCCTGTGATCTATTGATTATGACGGATATATACGGGGCAGGAGAAGAACCAATTCCAGGAATTACTGGTGAGACGTTAAAGGAAGAAGTCCAGCGTCAAACGGGTATGCAAGCAATCTATATTCCCGATAAGAATAAAATTGCTCGTTATTTAAGTGAAATTGTTGAACAAGGCGATTTGGTGATGACTATGGGAGCAGGGAATATTTACCAAACAGGTGAAGAGCTTGTTGAATTATTAATGAAATAACAAGGTATTATGTTAAGACTACATAATAAAGATATAAGAAGGTTTTGGTAGGGTGATTGTACTTTTCTAGGAGGGGAGACGATGGAGAAATTTATCGTCAAGGGAGAAGTGCGATTAAAAGGAAATATTAGAATTAGTGGGGCTAAAAATGCCATACTACCCATTATGGCAGCAACCTTACTTTCTTCAGGTGTAAGTATTATTCATGATATTCCTTATCTGAGTGATATTAAGGTTATGGAAGATATTTTAATATCATTCGGAGCTAAAATTACCAGAGAAAACGGTACCTTATTAATTGATACCAGTAACATAGAGGAAAAAGAAATACCTGAACATTTAATGAGAGAAATGCGAGCTTCTGTTTTTCTAATGGGACCGCTGTTGGGTAGATTTCATAGAGCACGGATATCCTATCCTGGTGGTTGTGCTATTGGGCCAAGACCGATTGACTTACATATTAAGGCATTCGAGAAAATTGGTGCATGTGTGCAAGAGGGCTTTGGTCTTATTGAAGCAAAAGCAGATCAGTTGGCAGGTAATGAAATCCATTTTGATTATCCTAGTGTAGGTGCTACTGAAAATGCCATGATGGCTTCCGTATTGGCAAGCGGACTTACTGTTATTCGAAATGCGGCAAGAGAACCTGAGATCTATGATTTACAGGTGTTCTTAAATAAAATGGGTGCAAATATCACTGGTGCAGGTACAGATACGATTCAAATTTATGGTAGTAAGAAGCTTATACCAGCAGAGCATACTGTAATGTCTGATCGTATCCAAGCCGGAACGTTTCTCATGGCAGCGGCAATTACTCGTGGTGATGTTCTAGTAGAAAATGTGTTATCGGAGCATTTGTTTTCTGTCATAGACAAACTAAAGGACATGGGTGCAGAGGTCCGTGCAAAAGAAAAATGTATTCGTATAAAAGCAGGTAAGTTGCATGGGGTTGATATTAAAACCTTGCCTTATCCAGGATTCCCAACTGATTTACAAGCCCCAATGCTGTCCTTAGTTACAATTGCGGCAGGAACGAGTATTATAACGGAAACTATTTTTGAAAATCGTTTTAAGCATGTAAATGAATTAATACGCATGGGAGCTAATATCAAGGTGGAAGGCCGTACCGCAATTATTCGCGGTATACCGAAACTCACAGGGGCTGTTCTTGCTGCGACGGATTTAAGAGCAGGTGGAGCATTAGTTCTTGCTTCCTTAGCAGCGCAGGGAATCTCTGAAATTGAGAATGCATATCATATTGATAGAGGTTATGATGTGTTAGAAGAAAAATTGCAAAGTTTAGGTGCTCACATTACAAGACGGAAGATGGACTAGGGGGATTATAAGATGAAAGAGAAAAAGATTGCTGTAGTAATGGGAGGACCTTCAGCCGAAAGAGAAGTGTCTTTACATACAGGGGCAGGAATTTTGGCTGCTCTTCAAGAGAAAGGATACAATGCAGTAGGAATTGATCTTGACCCTACGCATTTTGTAGAGCAACTGAGGGGAAATGGCATAGAAGTGGTATTTAATGCTATTCATGGTCAATATGGTGAAGATGGAGTATTGCAAGGAGCCCTTGAACTCCTAGGCATTCCCTATACTGGGTCTGGGGTACTTGCTAGTGCTATGGCCATGGATAAAGGGATTTCTAAACGAATCTTCTTATCGGCAGATATTCCGACACCGCGATCAAAGCTATTTACTATGGCAGATCGAGTAAGAGATTTACCAACAGAAATTCGAGCGGATTTTTCCATTCCTGTCGTTGTAAAATCGGCATCTCAAGGTTCTAGCATTGGCGTTGTAATTGTTGAACAAAGTGAGAAACTAACGGAGGCAATTGAGCAGGCTTTTCAGTATAGTAATACTATTTTGGTCGAAGAGTTTATACAAGGTAGAGAACTTACCGTTGCTATTTGGGGCAATGAAGCACCTGAGGTTCTGCCTATTATTGAAATTGCACCTTTTTCAGGATGTTATGATTATCACTCCAAATACACGAAAGGTGCAACTCAGTACATTGTACCCGCTAAGTTGCCTGAGGATACGGAATGTATTGTGCAAAAAGTTGCCTTAGAGGCTTTTACCAAGCTAGGCTGTCGCGGTATTGCCAGAGTGGATATTATGCTTGATAAAAATAATAATCCTTATGTACTAGAGGTAAATACCATACCTGGCATGACGGCAACGAGTTTAGTACCGAAAGCTGCAGCCGCTGTTGGAATAACATTTGCTGATTTATGTGAACGCTTGCTTTGTATGGTGGATTGCAACTAAACCATATCTTGTTGAGTGCTAGGGGAGGTCTATAGACAGCATCCATTGATGCTGTCTAATTTTTCTATTGTATATTTGGTAGAAAATATTGTATGATTAACCTTATAGCTATCTTACTGAATTTCATGCAAGGAGTGATGTCATGGAACAACCAGAGGAATTTCAATATCGGCCCAAAGATAAGCCCTTACTTGCAAGTCGCTGGTTTATGGGGTTGTTGTTCATGCTTATTTTATTTATTACAGGATTACTATTTATTAAATCATCTTATTTTACAGTGGGGTCAGTAATTGTGGAAGGTAATAAATATATATCCATTGAAGAAGTGTATCGAATTGCCGATATTCCAGAATCTATCAATATCTTTAGTTTGAATACTGCCAATATAAATACGCGGCTCAAGAATGATTTGAGAATTGCAGAAACAGATGTATCTCGCAAATTTCCAGGAACGATTGTTATTCATATTAAAGAGCGCAATCCTATGGCATACGTGGCGAGTAACTATGGCTTTGTCGAAATCGATAAGCAAGGTGTAGTGCTAGCAGTATACAAAAATCTTAAACAAATTAAAGTGCCAATGATTACAGGTGTTCGATTAGAACATGAATATATTAGTGATACAGTAGCAAATCCATCTATTAAAAATATTTTAATGTATTTATCCCTATTAAATGAAGTTACATTAAATCAGCTATCTGAAATTAATATAAAATCACCAGAAGAGTTTGTAGTATATACTATTAATTCTATACCGATTCGTTTAGGAACTGGTGAGCGTTTAGCGGATAAAGCAAAATTAACGAATGATATATTACACGAGCTAAGTGACAAAAAAGTAGTGGTTGAATATATTGATCTTACTTATGCCTCACCAGTAATTAAATTTAAACAATAAGTAGTGAAAAAAATTATGATAGGAGGGGGAAATTTGTTACCTATTAGACAGGGGCAAGTTGCCATAGCTTTGGTGTGCGCAGTGCTAGGATTTATGTTAGCAGTACAATTTCGTACAACACAAGGAATTAAATCAAGTATTCCTTTTCAACGAATCGAAGATTTATCCCAGCGGTTGAGTCAGGCAGAAAAAGAGAGAGATGTACTATTAAAGCAGCTCTATGAGCTACGCCAGACACCAGGCCTGCAATCGGCAACCAAGGAAGGCGAAAATATTAAAATGGGTGCTGGAGTAGTTGCACTTGAAGGAAGCGGCCTTGTTATAACCGTAGATGATAGCAAAAGGTTATCAAAAGCCGGAGATAATCCTAATTTGTACTTAATTCATGATGAAGATATTCTTAAAGTCATTAATGAATTATGGGCTGCCGGAGCAGAAGCCATTTCTATAAATGAACAGCGATTAATTGCGACTTCAGAAATACGTTGCGCTGGACCAACCTTATCGGTAAATAATACTCGATATTCACCTCCCTATGACATCAGGGTCATTGGTGAACCGCAAACATTAGAGAATGCTCTAAAGATGCGTGGCGGTGTTATTGAAACATTACAATTTTGGGGAATCCAAGTAACGGTCAAAAAACAAGAAATTGTACAAGTACCCGCCTATAAAGGGACATTCCGCTTTGAATATGCTAAACCAGTAAAGGAGAGTGGTGAATAATGGTTCTCCCCTTATTGGGACTTATTATTGGTATTATTGCTGGAGCATTTTTCCCTTTAACCATACCTGTTGAATATGCAAAATTTATGTCAGTAGCATTACTTGCTTCCCTTGACTCCGTATTTGGCGGACTAAGAGCTGGAGCGGAAGAAAAATTTGATAATACGGTATTTGTTACAGGCTTTTTCACAAATGCTTTAATGGCAGCAGGCTTAGTATACATTGGAGAAGGATTAGGGATTGATTTATATTATGTAGCCTTGCTAGCATTTGGCTTAAGAATATTTCAAAATCTTGCCATTATGCGACGGTATTTTCTTAAAAAGTAGCTTTGCTTTTTTGAATGAGTAATTATATAGGACTTTTGGTATATCTTATTAGGATGTTGGTATTTTTATTTGAATAAAAAAAGGAAATTTAATAATTATGTTGAATTTAATGGGATGATTATAATTTGTACTAGGCGAGGGAATACATGGATAAGAGACACATCGTTGGGATTGATGTAGGAACGAGTACCGTTAAAGTATTCATTGGAAAGATGGATACGGATGGAAGTGTTCTAATCGTAGGTAGTGGCATCATGCCAACCGTAGGTTTTGAAAAAGGTATCATTACAGATGTTCAAAAACTTGCGATGTCAGTCCACCAAGCAGTTGAATGTGCAATGTTAGCAACGAATATTTCTGTGAAAGATGCTTATCTTGGCGTTGGCGGTTTAGAGCTTCATTCAATAAGTAGTACGGGCAGTATTGCTCCAGCAATTACGGATGCCATTACTCATGAAGATATTAACCGTGTTTACCAAGCTGCTATAGTAGCAGCTGTACCGGATGATCATGAAGTTCTGCATATGTTACCAAAATATTTTATGGTTGACAAAGAGCGGCAGATAAACATACCGTTACAGCAGCCATGTACTCAATTAGAAGTTGAAGTACATATTGTGACCATGCCTAAAATAATAGTAAATACGTTGGTAGATGCTATTGAAAAATTAGGTGTCGAAATTATTGGCGTAGTAGCAAGTTCTATTGTAACGACACAAGCATTATTTGCAAATGGTCTACAAAACTATTTGTTTGTAGATATTGGTGCAGGTACGACAGAATTAATACTATATCGTGATAGGCAAATTGATTTGTCTGCAACTTTGCCCCTAGGTGGAGATTATATTACAAGTGATATCATGAAAGGTTTTGATGTTAGTTATATCCATGGGGAAGAGATCAAAAAATATTATGCAAAACTGGACAAGAATTTACGAGGGCAAAATATTACGCTAGATTGTAACGATTATGGTACAACGGATAAACAAATTTCCTATGACTTTTTATATAATATTATTGAAAGTCGTATTGATGAGATTGTCTATTTAATAAGTGATTATTTAAAAGGAACCTTAGGAGAATATAATATTGAAAAAGTTTTTCTAACGGGAGGTTGTGGAGCAATGCCTAGCGTTGGTGATAGCATGGAAAAAGTCTTTGAAAGGCCCGTTGAAGTGGTAGCTACGAAAGAACTGCTTCATGAATATGCTAACCCCATGAATGTTGCTTGTTATGGAGTTTTAAAATATGCCATAAACCATATGCCTACGACGCAAGTTAGTAGTAGTCATCCTTGGGGATCTTTTTTGAGTAAGTTTAAGAAAATATTTAAGAGTTAAAACATTGGGACGAATGAGGGGGAAAAATTTAATGTTAGAATTAGATATGGACTTAGATCAGTTTGCTGCCATCAAAGTTATTGGTGTTGGTGGTGGTGGAAATAATGCGGTGAATCGTATGATTGCGGCTGGTCTTAGTGGGGTAGAATTTATATCAGTAAATACGGATGCTCAGGCATTAATGCACTCCCATGCTCCTTATCGTATACAAATCGGAGAAAAACTTACGAAGGGACTGGGTGCTGGTGCTAATCCTGAAATCGGAGAAAAGGCTGCCCAAGAAAGTCGTGAAGATATCATAAAAGCCCTAAGGGGAGCGGATATGGTCTTTGTCACAGCAGGAATGGGAGGCGGTACAGGAACAGGTGCAGCTCCTATTGTTGCAGAATGTGCCAAAGAAGTGGGAGCATTAACCGTTGGTGTTGTTACTAAGCCTTTTTCTTTTGAAGGACGCCGCCGTCAAAGTCAGGCTGAGCTTGGGACTGCTAAATTAAAAGAAAAAGTAGACACCCTTATTACAATACCGAATGATCGTTTGTTGCAAGTTGCAGATAAACGTACATCCATGATTGATGCTTTTCGTATTGCAGATGATGTTCTCAGACAAGGGGTACAAGGCATTTCAGACTTGATTGCAGTACCTGGGCTGATTAACTTGGATTTTGCAGACGTTAAAACCATTATGACAGATACAGGTTCAGCATTAATGGGAATTGGTTATGGTTCTGGTGATAATAGAGCAGTAACAGCAGCAGAAGCTGCTATTAAGAGTCCGCTGCTAGAGACTTCTATTGAAGGTGCTAGAGGGGTTCTCTTGAATATTACGGGTGGATCTAGTTTAGGATTATTGGAAGTGAACGAGGCTGCTGCTATCATTTCTGATGCTGTTGACCCAGAAGCAAATATAATTTTCGGTGCTGTCATTGATGAGTCCTTTCAGGATGAAGTACGTGTTACCGTAATTGCGACAGGATTTGATGGTAAACCTCTTACCATGAATACAGGAAAAAGCGAAGCTACTGTCATAGAACCATTTAAGGTTCGTGACTTAGATATTCCAGCGTGGATGAGACGATAAGACTAATTTTCTAAAAAAGCGTATGAAAACATTTGTTTTCATATGCTTTTTTTGTTTGTTTTTGCATAAGATTTTCATAAAGGAAGTACCATGATTTTACAAAAAAATATGAGTTGGTTTGCTATAATGAGAGTATCTCATATGGCAATACATAATTTAATAGGAACAACATGGCAGAATGTTTATGATCTGAGGGAGGCAGCAATCGGGTTGAAAATTATAAATCGTTAGGTAGGTTATGTGGATGACTATATACGCGGATATGTTATTCATTATAAATATTATAATGAATAGTATCCTTTTACTTATGACAGCTTGGGTAGCAGGGATTCAGTATAAGATCTGGCGCATTGTAACTGCTGCTACTTTAGGGAGTTGTTATGTCTTAGTCGGTTTATTGCCAATCATGAGTCTCAGTCATCATCCTATGTGTAAGGTAATCATGTCGTTGCTATTGATTTTAGTGGCATTTGGTATGAAACCCAAACAAACAGTTCTTTTGCTTACGGGCTTTTTTTATATTGTGGGTTTTATTCTAGCAGGCGCAGTACTAGGATGGATTTATTTTTGGCAAACCAGTAGTTTAGAGAGAGCTAGTATGTCTCTTTCTCAGTTGTCCTGGACCCAATTGTTTTTGGGAAGTAGTGCAGGGGTAGTGTTGATCGTTTGTAGTTTACGACGTATGGTGACAAGGGTGGCGAACCAGAGTAATTGTTATAAGGTGAAAATTGAATATGAAGGACGGAGGATTGAAGTCATTGGTCTCCTCGATACAGGTAATGGATTATATAGTATTGCGGGCCATACCCCTGTAATACTAATCAACTACTATAAGCTACGAACACTGTTAAGTACACAAACGGTGCTGTTTTTAGAAAAAAATACGCCAGATATGTGGCTTACAAATTTAGAACAATGTGAAGACTTAGTATGGCTTTCAAAAGTGCAAATCATTCCATATCGGGGAATTGGCAGTAAGAGCATGTTAGTAGCCTTTCGCCCTGATGAACTCACTCTATACAATGGGGAGGAAAGGATAGAAATAAGTGATGTCTTTATTGGAATTTATAGCGGTATGTTATCGGGAGATGGGTCCTATGAGGCCTTGTTACATCCTCAGATGCTACAGGGAGTAAATAAAAAAAAGGGGGCAGGCATATGCGCATAACATGGCCAATCATTAAATTAGCAATCAAACTTAAGATGATTGCCATTTTGCAAAAGTTTGGATTTTTAGAGGCGAATGAGGTTTTTTATGTAGGCAGTACAGAAGTTCTGCCACCCCCATTGAGTAATGACGAAGAAGCTTTTTTACTTATCCGCTTACAAGATGGTGATAATACAGTACAAAGTGTTTTTATCGAAAGGAATTTACGCTTAGTTGTGTATATTGCTCGCAAATTTGAAAATACAGGAGTAGGCATTGAGGATTTAATCAGTATTGGAACGATTGGCCTCATAAAGGCTGTGAATACTTTTGATCCTGTTAAGAAAATAAAACTTGCGACTTATGCTTCACGCTGTATTGAAAATGAAATTTTAATGTATTTAAGGCGTAATAGTAAAACTCGCTCAGAAGTATCTTTTGATGAACCCCTTAACATTGACTGGGATGGTAATGAATTATTATTATCCGATGTACTTGGCACTGATAATGATATTATCTATAAATCACTAGAAGAAGAAGTTGATAAAACCTTATTGCATACTGCCATGAATAAACTATGCGGGCGAGAACGGAGGATTATGGAACTCAGATTTGGTCTGAATGGGGATGGGTTAGAGCGCACACAAAAAACGGTGGCTGATATGCTGGGGATTTCCCAATCCTACATCTCAAGACTAGAAAAAAGAATTATAAGACGGTTACGTAAAGAAATTACTCGTATGGAATGAGTCCCATAGGGAAGACTTGGTAGAAACCAAGTCTTTTTTCATGCATAAAACTTGCTAACCATGGCAATAATGCTCATGTAGGGTAATGAGTTTTTATGGTTTGGGAAACTTATGGGAGGTATGTAAATGATTATTAATAAGGTGGAAATTTGTGGTGTAAATACAGCAAAACTCCCGGTGCTTTCCGCTACAAAAATGCGTGAACTGTTTGTAGTACTACAAAATGGTGAATTATCCGTACGGGAGCAATTAATATATGGAAATTTACGTTTAGTTCTAAGCGTTATTCAGCGATTTAATAATCGGGGTGAATACGTAGATGATTTATTTCAGGTTGGTTGTATTGGTCTTATGAAAGCCATTGATAATTTTGACCTTTCCCAAAACGTTAAATTTTCTACATATGCTGTCCCTATGATCATTGGCGAGATTCGCCGCTACTTACGAGACAATAATCCCATTCGAGTGAGCCGCTCCATGCGTGATATTGCCTACAAAGCCTTACAGGTTCGAGACTCCCTTGTGTGTAAACATTCTCGAGAACCTTCTATTAGTGAAATTGCTGAGGAACTTAAAATGCAGCGTGAAGATGTTGTTTTTGCTCTTGATGCCATTCAAGAACCTATCTCTCTATTTGAACCTATTTATCATGACGGTGGTGATCCAATTTTTGTGATGGATCAAATTAGTGACAATAAACATTTAGATTTTAATTGGTTAGAGGGAGTAGCCATTAAAGATGCCTTATATCGCTTAAGTGATCGAGAAAAACATATACTGAACTTGCGTTTTTTTGAAGGAAAGACACAAATGGAAGTAGCGGATGAAATTGGTATATCCCAGGCGCAAGTCTCACGGCTAGAAAAAGCTGCCATTGGACATATGCGTAAATATATTTAAGAACTTTTATTCTTTGTCCCTCATATACTGTATGGAACAAGCAGATGTAGGGGGTAGGAATTCATGTTAAAAACATCCGATCTTAGAATTAAAGAGGTAATCAATACCATCGATGGCAAACGATTAGGATCTATCACGGATATTGAAATTGATATTGAAAGTGGTAGACTAACGGGGATTGTAGTGCCAGGTAGTGGGAAATTTCTTGGACTATTTAGCCGTAACGAAGATGTAGTAATACCCTGGGAAAAGATTAATAAAATTGGTTCTGATGTGATTTTGGTAGAAGCAATCGGATTTTCTGAAGGAAAACAGCTAGAGTGAAAAAGAAAAACAGTAGCATGGACTCTTGAGGAATTCAGAGTACATAGATAATCTACCTTGTTAGAGCTGAGAAGCTGTGCCAACCTATTTGTAGGATGGCACAGCTTTTTTGCGGAATCAAGAAAGTATAACCCTTTCTTGATTCCAAGCAAGGGCAACTAAGGATTGGCGTAAGCCAAGTTTTCTTAATGGAAAAACTCTTAGAAATAGTCGAGTATTTTGCAGGGATTAGGAATTTTATAACGAATTTTGAAAATACAGAAAAAAATAACATATTTAAAGTAGGCCATATAGGAATAAGTAATAAATTAAATTATAACTGACAAGGAGATTATCATGAAAAAATATAAAATCACTCATCCGCAACAGAGAATAGTTTATACAGAACTACAAACACCTAATACCGCACTAAATAATATTCCGTGTCTTGCTTATTTCCCTCCATCTTCTACAGAATTATTACAGAAAGCTATCGAATATTTTATAGCAAATACGGATGATATAAATGTACGCTTTGTCATTGATGACAATAAGGATATTATGCAATATATTAGTAACTCTACAGAAAAGAGTGTAGATGTATTTGATTTTACCCAGCAAACCGATATAGCTATTGAAAAATTTCTTATTGAGCTAGCGGCAAAGCCCTTTGCATCAATTTTTGATGCACCATTATATTATTTTGCCATTATAACAACAGCAGAAAAGACATTGCTATTTTGCAATATTCATCATTCTATTTCTGATGGAACGGGTTTGCAGATCATATTAAAATCCATTTCAGCCATATTTGCAGCATTAGAAAATAATGAAGAGCCTGTAGTGGCAACATCCAATTCTTTAAAATACATTGACTTGGAAGAGCAATACTTACATTCTAGGGATTTTATTCAGGATAAAGAATATTGGCAAGAAACGTTGATGGATTTATCCATGGTTCAAGATAAACTGCCGACAACCGAGAGCGTAGATGGTAAAACGAAAAGTATTATATTGCCAGCTCCCTTCGTAGCACGCATCAAGGAATATACGGATGGTTTGGCAGAGTCTATATCACCCTTTGTATTTATGCTTACAGTATCTAGTGTATATTTAGCAAGAATGTATCGGTCTCAAGGCTTTTTATTTAATATGGGTTATGCAAATAGAGTCTATGAAGAAATCAATGATTCGATTGGAATGTTTGTGAATATGGTTCCTGTTAAAGTCACATTTGATTTTGACCAAAAACTTTCGAAGACTTTCCCTTTTGTAAAACAGAGCATGAAAACAGCGCTACGTCATTCTCAATATCCTTTTGATGTACTGATGAATGACTTGGCAAAAAAGGGGGAAGATGTAGGAAGTCTGCTTGATTTTTCAATTACAACGCGAAAACATCAATTTGTGGAGCGTAACGCTGCTTCAGCCCCCTTTGTATTGCGTGTTAATTTGGTAGAAGGGGATGGCTTGCTGGGGTTGCAAGGCTTTCAAATCGAATATAAAACAGCATGTTTTACTGATGTTACCATTGAAGGAATCATGCAGGGTATACTTGCTATGCTTGAGGATGTGATTCAAAATCCTGATAAAAAGTTAAGTGAGCTTACCTTGGTTTCCCAGGAACAAGTAAAAAAAATAGCATCTTTTAATGCAACGCAAAAGATGTATGACAATCGGTGTACCAGTATTGTAGAAATGTTCAAACAGCAAGTGAAACGCGTACCAAATAACATAGCGGTGGTATTCGGCGAAAATACATATACCTATGAAATGCTTGATGAAATAACTGATAAACTTGCCAGAAAGCTAAAGTCACTAGGAGTAGGTAGGGAAAAAGCCGTTGGTATCTTGATTGAGCGCAGTGAATATATGGCAATCTACCCCCTTGCCGTACTAAAAGCAGGTGGTGCCTACATGCCCCTAGATTACACTTTCCCAACAGAAAGATTGGAATTTATGATCAAGGATGCGAATGTTACCATCATTCTTTCCGAAGATGAAATGGTGGAGAGATGCCTTCCTGATTATGATGGTGTAGTCATAAAAACCGTTGACCTTGCTTCTATGGAAGTTAGTAAGGAAATACCACTAGAGATTCCAGCCCCTAATGATATGTTTGTAATATTATTTACATCAGGATCTACAGGTATGCCGAAAGGATGTATATTAGAACAGGAAAATATTGCGAACTATTGTAAGTGGTATCAATCCTATTATGCTGTAAGTGAAAATGACAGGTCGGCAGCCTATGCAAACTTTGGCTTTGATGCATCTATGATGGATTTATATCCCTTTATAACCTGTGGTGCTTCCGTATATATTATTCCCTCAGGGATGCGTTTGGATTTTATTAAATTAAACCAATACTTTGAGGAACATCATATTTCCATTGGGTTTATGACCACCCAACTTGGTATGCAATTTGTGGAAACTTTTGACAATAAATCCTTGCGCGCTCTTACCATTGGGGGTGAGAAACTATTTACCATCAAAAAACCATCATATAAGTTGTACAATGCTTACGGACCTACCGAATGTACCATTATTGCAACAGTCTATGAAATTGTGGATGACTATGACAGTGCAATTATCGGTTCGCCTATTGATAATTATGAATTATATATCTTAGACAGCAATATGCAAGTAGTGCCTATCGGCGCTGCTGGTGAACTTTGTATTGGCGGTGCTGGCGTCAGTCGCGGCTATCTAAATCGTGAAGATTTAACAACAGAAAAATTTATTATCTGGAATGGTAAACGACTGTATCGTTCTGGCGATTTGGCAAAATGGAATGATAAGGGTGAGATTGAATTCGTCGGTAGAATCGACGGTCAAGTGAAACTGCGTGGACTTAGAATCGAGCTAGGTGAAATCGAAAGTCAGTTCTTAAAGTTTGCCGGGATTACAAACTGCGCTGTTGTGGTTAAAGAATTGGGAGGAACACAGCATTTATGCAGCTATTTCACGGCCGATAGTGAAATCCCTATCGAAGAGCTAAGAGAGTATTTATTAGCGCAGCTTGCAACCTTTATGATTCCTACGACTTTTACAAGAATGGAAACCATGCCCCTTACACCCAACGGAAAGCTCAATAGAAAGGCCCTACCAGATCCCGTTATTGAACAACAGGAAATCATAAAGCCTGAGACAAAAATACAACAGCAATTATTTGCTTTGATCGCGACCGTAGTAGGTACCGAGGATTTTGGTATTCATACGGATTTGTTTACTGTGGGGATGACTTCCTTATTGGCCATCAAAATAACCGTATCCATTTATAAAGAGTTTAATGTAAATATAAAAAGCAATGATATTATCAAAAGTAAAACCATTGTCAAGTTAGAGGAAATGATTCAAAAGGCAAACCCTGAGCAATTTGAATTTCATGAAAAAAGAGAGTTTTATCCCTTAACAGAAAACCAAATGGGAATTTATTACGAATGGGAAAAAGAACCGGAGGCACTCCAATATAACATACCGATTGTACTTGAATTTTCAAATCATATACATAGCCAAAGGTTACAACGAGCAGCAGCTTTGGTTATTAATGCTCATTCTTATTTAAAAACCTATCTGGCCTTAAAGGATGGGGCTCTAGTACAGTGTGCAAACGATTATGCTGAGGCGAATGTGACAGTACAGTCAGTGACGGAAGAGGAATTTGACAGGATTAAGAATAATTTTATAGCACCCTTTGACCTATTTAAAGGTCCTCTTTACAACATTGCTATTTACTGCACTCCTAAACAAACCTATTTGTTAGCAGATTTTCACCATATTATTTTTGACGGCAGTTCCATGCAACTATTTATAGATGACTTGTCAAAAGCCTATGGTGGGGTAGAAATTACAGCAGAAACACATACAGCCTTTGCTGTGGCTCTCGATGAGGAAAAAGCGGAACAAAGCCCCGCTTATTTAAAAGCAGAAGCGTTTTTCGCTAGTAAATTATCAGCCTGTCACAGTACACAACTACCAAAATGCTCAGAGGTAGAAGGCCATGGCACCTTAAAAAATGTAGCCGTGAATGTAGATAAAAGTTACATTGATGAGTTTTGCAAGCAGTATGGCATTACACCTAATAATCTGTTTCTAGCGGCCTTGAATTATACACTTCATCGTTATACCAATGAAGCCGATGTTGTCATAACTACAATTTCAAATGGACGAAGTGAAAGTAGGCTTTCTGCCATCATGGGGATGTTTGTTAAAACCTTGCCTGTAGTATCACGGCTAGAAACGGGTGAACAAACCCTTGCTTTTATCAAAAGAACCCAACAAGATATGTTTGACACCATAGAAAATGAGTTGTATCCCTTTACTAAGATGGCCGCAAAACATAAATTGGTGATGGAAATTAACTTTGCCTATCAAGGTGGTTTGATAACAAAAGTACCATTTGAAGATGAACTTGTAGCCATTACGTCATTAAGCCTTGAAAAACCCAAATTTCCCTTGGCAATTGGTGTCAATGTACAGGGGGGAAGCTATCAAATTGTTTTAGACTATGATGATAGCTTATATACCCATGAATACATTGAAAACTTTGGCCTTGCCATTGGGCAGTGTGCGCAAGGGATGGTGCAATCTCCCACGGCTTCTCTTGAGAAAGTATCCTTGCTGACGAGGGAACAAAAACTGTTACTAGATAGCTTCAATGAGACAGGTGCTCCATTTAAAGAACAAACCATGATTGAGGTCTTTGGAAAATCTGTGGAAACATATGCTGATAAGACAGCGCTCGTTGCTGTGGATCAGAGTATGACTTATAGAGAACTCAATCGGGCCGCCAACCCAATTGCCAATGCTCTCATTGCCCAAGGGGTTAAACCTGAGGATAAAGTAGCATTTTTGTTGCCGCGGGATAGTCGGCTTATTTGTAGTATCTGGGGAATTATAAAAGCAGGTGGTGCTTATATTCCCATTGATCCAGAATATCCAATGGAAAGGATCAACCATGTTTTAACCGACAGTGATGCGAAATATATTATTACGACAACAGAAAAAAATCGGGAGATGCATTTTGATAATGCCTTACTTATTGATGAGTTATTGCAGTATCAAGAACAGGAAAATCCTAGAGTAACCATTGATCCAGAAAATTTATGTTATATTATTTATACTTCTGGCTCAACAGGAAAACCGAAAGGCGTAATGATTGAACACCGCAACTTAGTGCAGTATGTTTTACCTTTTGCAAGTAATCTATATATCAGTAGCTTTGTTAAGTGTAATACGATATTATCCCTTACTACTGTATCCTTTGATGTGTTTGTGGAAGAGGTTATGGTAACCCTTTCCAACGGTTTAACCTTAGCCTTTGCCGATGAAGGTAAAGTAAATAATCCCCTGTTATTAGCAGAGTTCATTGACAATAAGAAGATTGACTTTATGGCTATAACCCCGTCCCTAATCATACAATATTTAGAAACCAAAGAATTTGCCCATGTGTTGCGTAAGGTTAAAGTAATTAGTTGTGGTGGTGAAAAGTTCCCCGCAAACTTTTATCCCCTGCTGCGCGGACTTACCGATGCGGTTATCTTTAATATCTATGGACCAACAGAAGCCACAATTTCTACCAATGCAAAGGTCTTGACGGGGCAGCAAATAACAATTGGTAAGCCCTTTACCAATGTTACCTTGTATGTGGTTGATAAAGACTTCAATAGGCTGCCGATTGGGGTAATGGGTGAATTACTAATTGGTGGTAAAGGGGTAGGGCGAGGTTATCTAAATAGACCAGAACTAACGGCTGAAACCTTTATTATGTACAATAATGAAAGAGTATACCGCTCTGGTGACTACGCAAAATGGACAACAACAGGTGAAATTGAAATCTTGGGCCGCATGGACAACCAAATAAAGCTCAGAGGCCTGAGAATTGAGCTTGGCGAAATAGAGGCCTGTCTCAATGCCTATGACAATATGATTACAAGCGTTGTTGTGATCAAAAAGTTACAAGGTGTAGAGCATTTATGTGCTTATTACACTGGAAAAACCTCCATTGATTCTAGTAAACTACGTGAACATTTGGAAGAAAGTTTGACTCAGTATATGGTTCCTACAACCTATACACAACTAGAGCAAATGCCAACAACCCCCAATGGAAAAACAGATGTAAAGGCCTTGCCGGACCCCATCATCATCCGTGAGGAAATCATAAAACCGCAAACAAAAGTGCAGGAGCAACTTTTTAACGTGATTGCCCAGCTCTTAGGCACAACAGATTTTGGCATTAACACCGACCTGTTTACGGTGGGCATGACTTCACTGACGGCTATAAAAATAACGGTGGCAATTTATAAAGAGTTTACGATTAACATTAAAACCAATGAAATTATCAAAAGTAAGACTATTGTAAACTTAGAGAAATTGATTCAAAGTACAGCACCAGAGGAAGAGGAAACCTACGAACGGAGAGAGTATTATCCCTTAGCAGAAAACCAAAGAGGAATCTACTATGACTGTGAGAAGCAGCCTGAAGCATTGCAATACAACATACCTTATTTGCTGGAGTTTTCAAGCAATATCAAGTCGCAAAAGTTGCAAGAGGCAGGGATACGGGTTATAAATGCTCATCCTTATCTTAAAACTTATCTTGCCATAAGAGATGAAGAAATCGTGCAAATGGCAAACTCAAGTGCTGAGATACTTATCCCAATCATAAAAATTAATCAAGGGGAACTAGAAAATCGCAAGAACAGTTTTGTTAAACCCTTTGACTTGTTTAAGGGACCTCTTTACCGAATGGAGATTTATTACACCGAGGAGCATACCTATTTATTCGCAGACTTTCATCATATTATTTTTGATGGCAGCTCCCTTGATATTTTCTTTGAGGATTTGGCAAAAGCATTTGGCGGTGTAGAGATTGTAGCTGAAAAATATACCGCCTTTGATGTGGCCCAAAGGGAGATAGCGGCAATAAATAGCAAGGCTTATTTGCGGGCTGAAGAGTTTTTCCATAATAAGCTTTCTTCTCGTACCATGACCCAACTGCCTAAAGGCACAAGCGGACAAGGGGATGGGGTGCTACAACATATAGATATACAGGTGGACAATACTGTCATTGATGAGTTCTGTAAAAATCATGGAATTACGCCGAATAATCTATTTTTAGGGGCCCTCAGTTATACATTGCACCGTTATACGAATGAAGCCGATATTGCCATAACCACCATTTCAAACGGCAGAGGTGACAATCGCTTATCGACGGTCCTAGGAATGTTTGTGAAAACACTGCCTGTAGTTTCCACCATAAAAACAGAGGAACAGATACTTGATTTCATTAGAGGAACGCAACAAAATCTGTTTGATACCATGGAAAATGAACTGTATCCATTCACTAAGATGGTAGAAAAATACAAATTAGTACCGGAAATTAGTTTTGCCTATCAAGGCGGCTTGCAATCAACCGTCTTCTTTGGCGAGGAAAGGGTAGCATTCCAGCCCTTAAGTCTGCAAAAGCCAAAGTTCCCTTTAGCCATTGGTGTGGAAATACAAGGAGACGGTTATCATATTGTGCTAGCTTATGATGATCGTTTATATACCTATGAAGTTATTGAAACCTTTGGTTTGGCCATGGGACAATGTGTAAAAAATATGGCTATCAATGCTGACAAAAAGTTAAGGGAACTGACTTTAGTTTCACCAGAAGATAAAAGTAAGCTATTAAATGATTTTCAGGGAGAATATTTGGCCTATGATAAAAATGCTACCTTTTTAGATTTATTTGCTGAGCAAGTAGAGCAACGACCTGATGCCATTGCCTTGGTAGATATAGCTAGCAATTTAACATATGACCAAACCAACTATTCTTCGGATGAATTGGCGAAAAAAATAATAGCTTTAGGCGTTAAAGCCAACTCTTTCATTGGAATTATGTTACCCAGACAAAAAGAATTTATGGTAAGCGTACTTGCTACTATGAAAGCCCGAGGGGCATATCTGCCCTTAGACAGTAGCTATCCCAAAGAACGAATTGACTATATGCTACAAGATAGCGAGGCACAAGTTTTAATTACCCAAAGAAAACTCTTTGAGGAAAAAGGTGGTTACGATAGTTTTAGTATAAAAAATGTTGTATTTATTGAAGAAATTGATTTCGTAGCTGGGGCAGATTGTACTAGGGATGTGAAGTTAACTCAACCAATGGCAGAGGACTTGGCGTACATGATTTACACCTCAGGATCAACAGGCAAACCTAAGGGTGTAATGATTCCTCACAAAGCATTGGCAGCATTTTTGGCATGGCGGGGGAGGGATTATGCGCTAACTTGTGACGATAAGATGTGTTGCCACAGCAGTTTTAGTTTTGACGCATCCGTATATGATTTATTTGCACCCTTGGTGAGTGGTGGGCAACTACATATCATTAGTGACGACATGCGGTATGACATGGCTGGTTTATATGAGTATATAGGACGTAATAAAATAACTCATTGTACTTTTGCCACACAATTTGGTATGGAGCTATTACGCCAATTTGATGTAACACTAAAAACCATTACATTGGGAGGCGAAAAACTACAGCATGTTCCCAAACGAAATGTAAAGTTGATCAATGGTTATGGTCCGACGGAATTTACCATATCCTCAAACTATTATGAAGTCAATCAAGAGGAAGCATATGATAACATACCCATTGGCAAACCTGTAGCTAATTCTTGGGCTTATGTTGTAGATCGTAACAACTCCTTATTGCCCATAGGAATGCCGGGAGAACTTTGTTTATCTGGTCTTCAAATCGCAAACGGTTATTGGAAGAGGGAAGAACTTACCCAAGAAAAATTTGTAGATAATCCTTATAAAACTTGTGATGAGAATGCCAAGATGTATCATACTGGTGATTTGGTTCGTTGGAATAAAAATGGGGAACTGGAATGTTTGGGGAGAATTGACAGTCAAATAAAACTTAGAGGTTTTCGCATTGAGCTTGGGGAAATAGAAGCAGCAATTGGGAATTTTAATCAAATCATTGCCAGTGTGGTAGATGTCAAAGAAATCAACTCCGCACAGCATTTATGTGGTTATTTTACGGCACATACACAAATTGATGTTAATGAATTAAAAGAATCATTGAGCCGTCAGCTCACGGAATATATGGTGCCAACCCTACTGATGCAACTAGATAAAATCCCACTAACGCCCAATGGCAAGGTTGATAAAAAAGCACTGCCAGAGCCTGAGCTGGTAAATAATAATGAATATGTCGCGCCAGGGAGTGAGCTAGAGGCGAAGCTGTGTGATGCTTTTGCTACAACTTTAAACCTAGAGCAAGTGGGCATTATGGATAGCTTTTTTGAGATTGGCGGCACCTCCCTGCTGGCGACCAAAGTCGTAATTAAAGCCATGAATGAGGATATTAATATTAGTTATGGCGACGTGTTTAAATATCAAACGCCACAAAATCTCGCTCAGTATGTTATGAATAAAGTGGAAGATAGTGGTGGTGGGGATGCCATCACTAACTATGACTATACTGCTATCAATCAAATACTGCCGCAAAATAGGTTGCCACAAAGTCGAGTAATGGCGACGGAGGTACTGGGTGATATTTTGTTAACTGGCGCCACTGGATTTTTAGGAATTCATATTCTGCGTGATTTCTTAACCAATTATAATGGCAGGGTATATTGCCTAATTCGCCCTAAGACCAATATCGCTACTGAACAGAGATTAAAAAGTTTATTAGTGTATTATTTCGAGCAGGATTATAGCGAACTGTTTGGTAATCGTATTTTCGTGATTGAAGGTGATATTACGGATACGGAACTACGCAGTAAGATAAATGTACAGGTGGATACAGTTATCAACTGTGCGGCGAATGTAAAACATTTTGCTGCCGGCAATGCCATTGAAAAGATAAATGTTGACGGTGTTGTTAATCTCATTGATTATTGCCTAGGGAGTGGCTCCCGGCTAATACAAGTGTCGACCACCAGTATTGCTGGCGATAGTGTTGATAATGTTCCGCCCGTTGACACTGTGATTAGTGAAGCCAAGCTTTATGTGGGACAAAGTTTGGACAATAAGTATATTAACAGTAAGTTTCTCGCAGAACGATATGTCTTAGCGGCCGTTGCCCAAGGGCTACAAGCTAAAATTATGAGGGTTGGCAACCTAATGTCCCGGGATGCAGATGGCGAGTTTCAAATTAACTCTCATGGCAATGCCTATATGGCACGATTAAGAGCCTATAAGCTATTAGGCAAGTTCCCCTTGTCAGCAATGGGATATGAACAAGAATTTTCGCCCATCGATAGCACGGCAACGGCCATATTGAAATTAACTGAAACCAACAGTGATTTCACCGTATTTCATCCTTGCAATAACCATATTGTATATTTAGCGGATGTTATCTATGCCATGAAAGAATATGGATTTGCCATTGATATTGTAAGTGATGAAGAATATGCAGCCTGGGTACAAGAAAAGATGCAAGATGAAAAAATGGCCAAAGTTCTATCTGGAATTCTAGCCTATAAAAATAGCAATACCAGCCAAAAGATTAGCTATTTAGGAAGCACCAATAAGTTTACGACGAATGTGCTGTATCATTTAGGCTATAAATGGCCTGTCACATCAGAATCCTACATTAAGAAGGCCATTGAAGCCTTAGACGGACTAGGTTTTTTTGATGAGTAAGCGGTTATGACAAAATCATAGGATAGAGGAGAATGAGGTATATGGAAGGCATAGTAAATGAACAAGGGGAACTAGAGGGAAGGATAGAATACTTACCCATTCAAGAATGGTTTATGAAGAACGGGATGAAGGAGAAGAACCATTTTAATCATTCCTTTCTGATTCACGTAGCAGAAAAAATAGACAAAGGGCGATTAGGGCAAGCATTGGAAAAACTCAATCAGCAACATGATATGCTAAGGGCCATATTCCGTGAAAGCCAGCAAAGCTATCGAAAAACTAGTAGGCCAGCAGAAATTAAGGAATTGGACGTAAGTGGGAAAAGTGAAGAGGAAATCGATGAAGAACTAACGAATTGGCAGAATAAATTTGACATAGAAGGAGGGTATCTATGGCAAAGTGGGATTATAAGAGGGTATAAAGATGGCAGTGAACGGATTTATATTGCCATACATCATCTGGTATTCGATGCAGCAAGTTGGCCGCTAATCCGTGAAGATTTGAAAGATTTATATGAAGGGAAAGAAATGAGGGAAAAAGGGAGCAGTTATCGTCAGTGGGTAGAAGGGGTCAAAGAGTGTGGGAAAAGAGCAACCGCAGAAGAAAAACAATATTGGGAAAATATCAATAGAGAACAAGGACAACAAGAAACTTGGTGGGGTAAGCTTGTAGAAGATCGGAATGGAGAACTCAAAGGAACAGGGATGGAATTTAATGCAGATGTAACGCAAAAGTTGCTGCAGGCAAGCCGCGAGGTATACAACTGTGAGGTCAATGATTTGTTAGTAAGTGCACTCGGTTATGCCCTTTATGAAGTCAGCGGAGAAGAACGAAACTGGATTACCATGGAATGCCCTGGAAGAGAAGCCATAGACCAGGGAATTGACGTGAGCCGAACTGTCGGATGGTTCACGACCATGTACCCAGCGGAATTAAAAATCGGTAAGGATGTAAGAGAAACAATCATTGAAAATAGGGAAGGAAGAAGAAAGCTTCCATACAATGGAATTGGGTATGGGGCCATTCATGGTTATGACAAGCTGCCAACGATTCTTTTCAACTATTTAGATTACCTAGGCGGAACCACAGAAAACAGCTGGCAGATCGGTTTCCCAGAGAAAAGCGGCCAAGGCATGAGTATGGATAATAAGTCAGGGAATATAATAGACTTTAATGGCTTGAGAATAGGGGGGAAAATACGGTTTTCCATAGAAAGTTATCTAAGAGCAGAAAAGCATAAAGAGTTGTGTGAAGTTTTTAAAGGAAAAGTAGAAGAAATAGCGTCCCATTGCTAAGAAAAGGGGATAGGAATCGAAACTGTGATTTACTTGTTTGATAATATTGCTAGTTTTTCAGATGAATTATTTTGGCGTAGTCTAAAGGTTCTTCCAGAGAAGAGAGTAGAAAAGGCAATGAAGTTTAGAAAGATGATTGATCGGAAGCTATCTGTCATTGCCTATTTACTATTGGTGTATGGATTAAAAAAAGAGTATGGAATTTTTGAAGAGCTGATATTTGGATTTAGAGAAAATGAAAAACCCTATTTAACAAATTATCCTGATATCTTTTTCAATATTAGCCATTGTAAGTATGGAGTAGTATGTGCAATCTCCCGGCAGGAAGTGGGCATTGATATTGAGGGGATAGAGAGTTATGACGATGAAGTAGCAAAATATATTTGCAATGATGAGGAATATAACAATCTTATACATTCCAAGAATCCTGCGGTAGAGTTCTGCAAATTATGGACCGTAAAAGAAAGTGTTTTAAAATTTACAGGGGAAGGTATTTGTACAGATTTAAAAAGCGTATTACATAATCTACATGTTACATTTGAAACCCTATGTTCAGGGGATGAAAAGTATGTAGTCACAGTGTGCGAAATGAAACAGTAGAAAGGAAAAGTTAACAGCATGAAAAAAGATTTATTAGTAAAAAAAATGTATTATAGTATGTTACAACCTACACTGATTACAAACTTGGTTATTTCGGTTGCAGCTTTTTCTGATTCTATGATTTTGGGAAACTTTTTGGGCGAGTCGGCCCTTTCTGCCTTAGCGTTTGTTATGCCCGTTTTTATGTTGATGAATATCTTTATTATTATGATTGCTGGGGGCGGAGCAGTAGCTGTTAGCATAGAGAATGGTAAAGGCAATAAGGAAATGGCGGATAAGCACTTTAGTATGACACTGATAATGGCAGTGGCAGTAGGAGTGATTTTTTCCACAGTTTGTTTGGTATTCATGGATCCCCTTATTTATCTCTTGGGGGCAAGGGGAGAAATGATAAGTCTTGTAAAAGAATATCTGACGATCTTCGTGTCCATCGTTGTTTTATTTTTCTTGTGTGGCTCTCTACAACTTTCTGTACGCAATGCTGGAAGACCAAAGCTGTGTATGGTAGCAACCTTAACGTTTATTGTAATGAACATCGTGCTAGGGATTGGATTTGTTGGTTTTACCAATATGGGAATTGCTGGCGCTGCCTGGGGGATGATGATCGCTGAATTGACCAGTCTTTTAGTAGTGGCATCGCATTTTTTTACAAAAAAGAATCATATGCGCTTTACATTTAATATTAACCTAACGTCATTTTTAACAATTGTAAAAAATGGTGGAGGTACTTCTACCACTTATATCTATAAATTTTTCACAATCTTGGTATTCAATAACATAATCATGGGCGTGGCAGGCGTTCCTGGAATGGTTGTTTATTCGGTTATCACTAATATTTCCAGCATTGCCCTATCAATTTTTGAGGGGTTAAGTCAAACCATACAGCCTATGGTAAGTACATACGTTGGCGAGAAAAACAACAGTGGTATACAGGACATCATGAAATTGGCAACAAAAAGTGCATTGGTGTTGTGTGGTGGAACAATCGTATTGTTAGAAATATTTCCTCAAGCTATTGCTAGAATTTTTGGGATAACAGATGCCGTGATTGTTGCTAGTGCAACAGAAGGAATACGAATTTATAGCATGTGCATGATTTTTACTTGTTTTAATGCGATGATGGGCTATTATTATCAATTTATTCAAAGACAAAAAATAACGATTCTTTTGATTGCAGTTCGAGAACTAGTGGTATTAGTGCCATGTGTAATAGTGTTATCCTCACTTTGGGGCTTAAATGGAATTTGGTTGGGTTTTGTGATTACTGAGGTCATTGCCATGGCAACTTGGCTGATGATGGCGAAGGTAATCAGTAAAAAATCTCTTGGAAAATTATCAAGTGTCTTATTGCTTGATAAGGAAAGAGATGAAAAGGTATTGGTTTTGAGTATATTGGCAGAGGAAGCAGAGGTTTTTAAGGCAATCAAGGAAGCCGATGCTTTTTTGCAGAGCCATCATGTAGATGGGAAAAGGCGTAACAGGCTGATACTAAGTATTGAAGAAATTGGGATGAATATTGTAACGCATAATCAAGAAGCAAAAAATAAGATTATAGAAATTCAAATATCTTTAGGTGATGAGATTGACTTAATCATTCGCGATAATTGTAAAACATTTGATCCCACACAATGGGATGGGCAAAAAAATGCACAACCTACTAATTTGGGGTTGATGCTTGTTAAAAACAGTGCGAATGCCTTTGAATACCTGCCAACCATAGGGTGCAATCGAGTTATGCTGAAATATTAGGCAAATGAAAAACATTTAGCCGCCTGCCTTTTTTAGGTAGGCGGCTTTATACAGTGGTTTACTCAGCAGATTGTTTGCAGTAAACTAAGTATTTTTTAGATTTATGGCAGGAAAGGCATAACATAAACGTAGAATAATGAATAAAAGAAAATATCTAGTATTTTAATCTTTCAACTGCTGATAATAGTATGATAGAATGAATGAGCTATCTTTATGTGCGTTAGCTATACTATTGTATTTTTAAATAGGATTATACATTATTTTGCTATAGATATTACCAGTTTTGAACGGAAAGTTAGGACATTGAATTTATGTGAAGTGAGGAATCATAGGATATGAAAATCAAAAAACGAGATGGACGTGAAGTTACATTTGATGAAAATAAAATAACGGAAGCTATTTTTAAAGCTGCTAAAGCAGTCGGCGGAGCCGATAAACAGCTGGCTATGGAATTAACATTAGATGTTTTAAGACTGTTAAAACAGGAATATACCAGCGGTATGTTTGGAGTAGAAGAAGTACAAGATGCTGTTGAAAAGATTCTAATTGAAAAAGGACATGCCAAAACCGGGAAAGCGTATATTCTATATCGAGATAAACGAACCCGTATTAGAGATGCTCAATCTTACTTAATGGATGCAGTTGCTGAAATATTAGTAGAAACCAATCGTGAAAATAAAAATATTCCCAATTCTCCTGCAGCTAAAATGCTGCAGATCGCCAGTGCTGCTAGTAAAGCGTATTACTTGAATCGATTAATTCCTGAACCTATGGCAACGGCTCATCTGAAAGGCGATATTCATATCCATGATTTGGAGTTTTATGGTACAACCTTGACCTGTGTACAAATTCCCTTAGGTAAACTACTAAAAAATGGTTTTCATAATGGACATGGCTATATCAGGCGCCCAAAGCGACCAGCTTCAGCGGCAGCACTAGCGGCCATTATTTTGCAAAGTTCTCAAAATGATATGCATGGCGGACAATCCTTTGCCTTTTTTGATCGTGATATAGCCACCTTTATGCATAAGGTTGACGAAGAAGAAGTATATCAGGCTATGGAGGCCTTTATTTATAATCTGAATTCCATGCATAGCAGAGCCGGGGCACAAGTTCCCTTTTCCAGTGTTACTGTTGGGACAGATATTACTCCAGCAGGGCGGATGGTAACGAAGAACCTCTTATTAGCTTATGAGAAAGGGTTAGGACGTGGAGAAACGCCTATTTTCCCTAATATTATTTTTCGCATCAAGAATGGAGTCAATTTTAAAAAGGGTGATCCTAATTATGATTTATTTAAACTTGCCATTCGTGTAGCATCCCAGCGCCTCAATCCCACCTTTAGTTTTGTGGATTCCTCCTTCAATAAAGGTTATGACGATCAAGTTACCTATATGGGTTGTCATACTAGAGTAATGGAAAACCGGTGTGGCGAAGCGGTAACTGACGGGCGGGGCAACTTAAGTGTGACCACCGTTAATTTACCAAGGTTAGCCATCAAAGCTGAACGCAATCTAATGAAATTTTACCAAAGCCTATCGGATCTAGTGGATTTAATTTGTGAACAGTTATTTCATCGTTATGAAGTGCAAGCAAGCTTAAAAGTAAAAGATATGCCATTTTTAATGGGGCAGGGCTTATATTTAAATTCCGAAAAATTAGCACCAAATGATACCATTGGTGAGGTAATAAAGAACGGGACCCTCTCCATTGGCTTTGTTGGCTTAACAGAAACCTTAATTGCTTTGACAGGCTATCATCATGGAGAAAATGATGAATCTCAAATATTAGGTGAAGAAATTGTAGCCTTTATGCGTAATAAAGCGGACCGAGCTGCCGATAAATATAATCTGAATTTTAATCTTTTTGCTACACCTGTAGAAGGTTTAGCAGGAGGATTCGTAAAAATGGATTGCAGTGAATTTGGCTTGATTCCAGGGGTAACAGATAAAGAATATTACACAAACTCCTTTCATGTACCGCAAGATTATCAGATGGGTATGCAGGATAAGATGCGCATCGAAGGAGTGTATCATAAATATACCAATGCCGGTCATGTGAGTTATGCGGAATTTTCAGCACCGCCTGTTAATAATCTTGGCGCTATCGAAGATATTATTCGTTATATGGGGAAATGTGATATGGGATATGCAGCCATCAATTTCCCAGCAGCCTTTTGTGAGAACTGCAGCTATCTTGGAACCATGGAAACGGATTGCTGCCCTAATTGTAATGCTTCTAACATTCGTCGGGTGAAGCGTAGTAATGGGTACTTAAGCATCATGGAAGAACTACCCGAAAGTAAGCAGGAAGAAATAGAATAAGGCGCGGTAATAAAAAACTAGGTTACAGGAGTGATGTTATTGACTTGGCATTTAAAAGAAAAATTACAAAAAATCATGGCTGAGGAACAAGGCACGATGGTGTTCCCCCCAGGTTCTCGCCATGGTTTTGCATTAGTATATCCCAATACCTATCATGTGGGAATGTCTAATTTGGGATTTCAAATTATCTATCAGCAGATTAATGGTAGAGGGGATACGGCTTGTGAACGACTATTTCTGCCAGATCGAAAAACGGAACCAGAATACATTCGTACCAATACGCCCCTAATGACCATTGAAACCCAGCGCTCATTGTATGAATTTCCTCTAATTGGCTTTGCCTTAACCTTTGAAATGGATTATTTTAATGTGGTGCAAATTTTATCATTAGGTAAGGTTCCTGTGCTTGCTAGTGATCGGGGGGAAAACCACCCCTTTGTAATCATTGGTGGTCCTTGTGCTACCTTTAATCCTGAGCCATTAGCAGACTTTGTTGACATCTGTATTATTGGTGAAGGAGAAGAAGTCATACATGAAGTCTTGGATACTTATTATCAAGGGCGAAAAGAGGGGCTAACCCGGCAGGAATTATTATTTCAGTTTGCGCAAATTGAAGGCGTGTATGTACCTTCTTTTTATCAGCCAAACTATAACGAAGATGGAAGTATTAAAACCATTTCAGTGGCAGAGGGCATACCCTCTAAAGTAGGGCGGCGTTTTGTTGCTAATCTAGATCAATACGAAGCACAAACGGTTATTGTAACGTCAGATACGGAATTTAGAGATATGTTTCTGATAGAAGTGGCGCGAGGCTGTGGAAGGCATTGCCGTTTTTGTATGGCTGGTTATTGTTTCCGCATGCCTAGAGTTCGGTCATTGGATAAATTAAAGGCGGCGATTACTAGAGCAAAAGAATATCGCAGCAAAGTTGGTCTAATGGGAGCTGCTATCTCAGATTATCCTGAAATTGATGCCCTATGCGCTGCTGTTTTAGACCAAGGAATGTATATGTCCGTGGCTTCGCTACGGGCGGATACTTTGACTGATGGGCTTGTAGAGGCATTGGCGATTAGTAAGCATAAAACCATTACGCTGGCACCTGAGGCTGCGAGTATTCGGTTGCGGCGTATTATCAATAAGAGTATTACGGATGAACATTTATATGATTCCATAAAAAAAGCAGTCGATGGAGGTATACCACATATTCGTTTGTATATTATGATCGGTCTGCCGTTTGAAGAACAAGAAGATATTGATGAAATTGTTACGCTGGCAGAGAAAATCAAAGATTATATGGAATCCTTAGGGAGCAAAGGTAAGCTGACTCTGAGTGTTAATCCTTTTATTCCCAAACCCTTTACTCCCTTTCAGTGGATGCCCATGGCTCCTATGAATGTAGTAGAGAAAAAGCTTAAGTTTATTGAAGGGGGGTTGCGGCAACGGAAAAATATTGAGGTGTTGGTTGAATCCCCCAAAGAAGCCTATGTGCAAGCTGTTTTTGCTAGGGGTGATCGACGCTTAGGCAAGGTATTACTTGACGCGCAGCAGCGTGGCGGCATGAAAGGTTTTAAGCAGGCCATGAAAAGCAATATGCTTCGGGAAGATGAGTATTTGTATCGTAATCGAGAAGAACATACAGAAATACTGCCTTGGCAGTCCTTAGATATGGGACTTGAGCCTTCCTATTTACTAAAAGAATTAAAGCAAGCTAAATTAGAAGTATTTACAGCGCCGTGTGCAAAAGGATGTACCCGTTGCGGTGTTTGCAAAGAATAAAAGAGGTGCACTCATGGAGCAATTTATTTTACGCTATAGTGAGAACGGCTTATGGTATGGCACTTTTACTCATTTTGATAGATTAGGGATTAAGCATGGTATATCCACCAGGCTAGGCGGGACAAGCAACCAGCCCTTTTCATCTTTAAATCTTGGTTTACACAATGGTGATCAAGAAGAGCAGGTTATTTGTAATCGCCAACTCTTTTGTCAGGGACTAGGGGTGTCAGCTGAAAAAGTTGTTACTGCTCAGCAGGTACATGGGGATAGGATCGTGGTGGTTACTAAAGAACATATTGGCAGAGGGGCAACTCGTTATGAAGAGGCTATTGCTGACACGGATGCTTTAATAACCAATATCCCTGATATTCCCCTGCTATTGTTTTTTGCTGATTGTGTACCTGTATTAATTGTTGACCCTGTGCATCAAGTCATTGGTATTGCCCATGCTGGCTGGAAAGGAACGGTAGATCTAATCGGACAAAAGACCTTGCTTGCCATGCAAAAGCATTTTGGTACTAACCCAGAGGAGTGTTTAGCAGCCATTGCACCCTCCGTTGGACCCTGCTGTTATGAAGTGGATGATATTGTCATTCGCAAATTACAAGAACCCTTTAAAAATTGGGGAACACTCATCACGCAAAAAGACGACAAGAAATATTTAGACTTATGGGAAGCCAACCGTCAGCAGTTAGAACAAGTGGGTATGAAACATAGTAATATTGTTGTAAGTAAGATATGTACGTCATGTAATAAGGAATTATTTTTTTCCTATCGGGCAGAAAGTGGTTGCACTGGTCGTATAGGTGCGATGATTGTCTTGTAAGTAAAATATAGCTTACAAGGCTTTTTTTTTAGGTCTAAATTCCTAGTAATTTGTCGAAAGATAGGTCTAAATTCCTTTTGTCAATATATTTTTTAACTTAGGGATCTGTGACGAGAGGAAATTTATGTTTATGCGCGAATAATAACAGAATGGAGGGTTGACCATGTGTATAGCAGGAAATTTAGCCCAGATCAGAGAAAATATTATAATTGCAGAAAAAAAGGCAAATAAGATACAATTACATGGATACGAGTATGTTAAGCTAGTTGCCGTAACTAAAAATCATAGTGTACTTGCTATGGAAGAAGCCATTGCTGCTGGAGTTGTATCCGTCGGTGAAAATCGAGTACAAGAAGCTTTGGGTAAAGCCGCTGATTTAAAGGCGGCAGTGGAATGGCAGCTCATTGGGCATTTGCAAAGCAATAAGGTTCGCCAAGCTGTGTCTTTATTTGATTTGATTCAATCCGTGGATAGTCAGCGATTGGCTGTAGAAATTGATCGCGTGGCAGGTAAGCTAAATAAGCGACAAGATATTCTTTTGCAAATTAATGTAGCAAAGGAAGAAAGCAAATACGGAATAGCAGCTACCGACCTTATGGCTTTAGGGCAATTTATTAGTAATTTAGAACATGTACGATTATGCGGACTTATGACAATTGCTCCATTTTATGAACAGGCAGAAATGGCTCGCCCAATCTTTCAGGAAATGTATCAATTATTTATGGAATTAAAGGCTGCTAACCTAAAAAATACTAATATTCAGTGGCTTTCCATGGGAATGACAAATGATTACATAGTGGCTGTGGAAGAAGGTTCAAATTTGGTACGTATTGGTACTGGGATATTTGGTCAACGGGATTATTAAGGGAGGTAAAATTGAGATGAAATTTATGGAGAAAGTCTGGGGCAGTCTAGGCTTGTTTGAACCAGCGGAAGTAGAAGAGGAGCCAAAAGAGAAAACAGAAGAAGTGGAGTTAGGAAAAGGGAAAAAGAGTAATAATATTGTAAATCTGCCGACAGCCCAAAAGCAGATGAAAGTGATGGTTGTTGAACCCTTTGCTTTTGATGATGCCCAACACGTAGCAGATCATTTAAAGAATCGTAAACCGGTTGTGGTAAATTTTGAAAACTGTGATAAAGAAATTGCTAAAAGAATGATTGACTTTATTAGCGGCACTACGTATGCTCTAGGTGGCAGTATTCAAAAAGTAGGCAATAGTATTTTCTTGTGTGCTCCTAATAATGTTGATGTTGCTTATACCCCGAATGAAGAAGGGGAAGAAAAAGATTTTCTACCATGGACGAAATAACAGTTAGAAAATGGAGGATATATGTTACAAGGCAAAAAGATAAGTTTTATCGGTAGTGGTGCAATGGCGGAAGCATTAATTAGCGGTATCATAAATGCAGGATTGGTGCTACCCAATCAAATTATGGTAAGTGATATTTCTAAGCAGCGTCTTGATTATATGCACGATAAATATGGAATTCATACAACTGCCAATACCCAAGAAGTTGTGAGAGAGGCAAATATACTGTTTCTAACCATCAAACCTCAAGTCATGACTGTTGTTTTAGATAGCATTGCACCTTATATAGCACCGAGTACTTTAGTGGTATCCGTTGCTGCAGGAATTAGAATTCAGGAATTGCAGGAAAAATTGCCTCGCATTCCCATTATAAGAGTTATGCCTAATACCCCTGTAGCCGTTAATGAAGGTATGTCAGTAGTAGCCCTTGGTGAACATGCAGGGGAAGAAAATGGTGAACTCGTTTTGTCTCTCTTTTCGGCAGTAGGCAAAGCTCTTCGCATGGAAGAAAAAGATATGGATGCCGTAACGGGTCTATCAGGGAGTGGTCCAGGTTATGCCTTCGTACTAATAGACGCCTTATCCGATGCTGGCGTAAGGGTCGGATTAACGCGGCAAAATGCAGTAATTATGGCGGCCCAAACATTACTTGGAGCTGCGAAAATGGTTTTAGAGACAGGAGAGCATCCTGCAAAGCTTAGAGATATGGTTACGTCACCAGGGGGCACCACCATTGCGGGTGTTCATGTACTAGAACAAAAGGGTGTAAGGGCTGCACTAATTGATGCAGTACAGGCAGCTACCAACCGCTCACAGGAAATGGGGAAAAAAAGCTAATGAGTGAACGGGAGAAAATTTTACGCTATTACAGGGCTAGTGGTGATGGTGATTTAGCGGCAAAATTACTAGATGCCGCAGAAGCTACGCAGCGCAGTCGCAAATATAAAATCAGTGAATTTCTAGATCCTTATGGTTACAGTATTGCAGAGACCATCCTTGCACATTATGGCAACCTAAAATTAATGGGAAGTGGCGGCTATAGTGGGGCAGAACGGGTAAAAGCTATTTTTATCAATGAAGAATTTCGCGGATCGCCGGAGATGGATGTACAAGCCTTGGCCGTAAAATGGGATGAACGCTATTATGAGTTAACCCATCGCGATGTGCTTGGGGCTTTAATGGGCCTTGGCATTAAAAGAGAAGTAGTTGGCGATATTATCATGTGTGGGAATGGTTGTCAAATCATTATTGATGCATCCTTAGAAGCCTTTATGACTGAGAATTTTAAGGAAATCGGTGCAGCGCCGATTTCCTTAAGTAAGCTAAATTTGTCAGAGATTGTACCGCGTGAAGAAAAAGTGAAAGAAATCAAAACAACGGTAGCCTCTTTGCGGCTAGATGTGGTAGCAGCGGCAGGTTTTGGTACTTCTCGCAGTAAAATGTCAGATGAAATTGGTCTTGGTAAGTTAAAGGTAAATTGGCAGGATGCAAAAAATAGCGCCCAAGGAATAAAAGCAGGAGATATTATCTCTATGCGCGGCCGCGGGCGGGTTGAAGTAGCAGAAGTCTTAGGGCAAACCAAAAAGGGAAGAATGAGTATGTTATTGAAGCGATTTATGTAGATAAGGAGGGGTAATAGTGATAACACCATTAGACATTCATAACAAAGAATTTAAAAGAGGCTTTCGAGGGTATAATGAAGAAGAAGTGGATGAATTTCTAGATCGCGTCATCAAGGACTATGAACAGCTCTACCGGGAAAACATTGAAATTAAAGAAAATTTAGATCGCCTTAATAGTAAATTAGAACATTTTCAACATATGGAAAGTACATTAAATAATACTTTGATTATCGCCCAAGAAACAGCAGAAGAAGTTAAGCTGAATGCCAAAAAGACAACGGAACTTATGATTAAAGAAGCAGAAGTGCAAGCCCAGCGTATATTAGATGATGCCTCGAATAAAGTCAGACGTATGGTCAGTGAGTATGAAGGACTGCAAAAACAAGATCAAATTTATCGTATGCGTATGCGTAATTTAGTACAGGCGCAGTTAGAAATTTTAGGTGAAGTCATCGAAGAGTAATGTTTGACTTAGGATAGCTCTTTCTGTATAATGTAGTAATGACAAGGGATACATAGTTTATCACGAGAAACAACCTCTCGTCCCTTAGGGATGGAGAGGTTTTATTTTTTTTGGAGGTGTTATTTTGGATTATAGTAAAACCCTTAATTTGCCGCAAACAGAATTCCCTATGCGCGGTAATTTGCCGGAGAGGGAACCAAAGTTATTGGAATACTGGGAAGAACAAAATATTTATGGAAAACGTACATCGCAGACAGATAAACCAAAATTTATATTACATGATGGGCCTCCTTATGCCAATGGTAATATTCATATTGGTCATGCTTTAAATAAGATATTAAAAGATGTTATTCTTAAATATAAGTCCCTACAGGGCTTCAATACACCATATATCCCTGGTTGGGATACTCATGGTCTGCCCATTGAGCATGCTGCTATAAAAATTCTAGGGCTTAATCGTCATGAACTCAATCCTCTTGATTTACGCCGAGAATGCCGGGATTATGCCTTGAAATTTGTAGATACCCAGCGGGATGATTTTAAACGGTTAGGCGTTGCAGGCAAATGGGACAACCCTTATGTAACGCTGCACCAAGAATATGAGGCTGCTCAAATCGAAGTCTTTGGTGAAATGGCTAAAAAAGGTCATATTTACAAAGGCTTAAAATCCGTATACTGGTGTACTTCTTGCGAAACAGCACTAGCAGAGGCTGAAATTGAATATGCAGAAAAAAAATCTCACTCCATATATGTTAAGTTTCCATTGGTGGATGGGAAAGATGCGTTGCCTGCTGGCGTAAATGCTGAGAATGTTTTTGCTGTCATTTGGACAACTACTCCTTGGACTATGCCAGCCAACACGGCCATCGCCATTCATCCTGAATTTGAATATGCATGGGTAGAAAGCCAAGGAAATGTCTATCTTTTTGCCGTAGAGCTTCTTGAAGCTGTGGCTAAGGCTAATAAGCTGGAAGAATATACAATCCTTAAAACCATGAAAGGTGCTGATTTAGCAGGCGTTATCTTTGCTCATCCTTTCATTGAACGTCAATCACCCATTGTGTTAGTGGATTATGTTACCTTAGAACAAGGTACCGGTTGTGTTCATACTGCACCAGGACATGGTCCTGACGACTTTGAGACGGGTATTAAGCATGGACTGCCTATTATTAATCCTGTAGACCATGCTGGGCGTTTTACAGCTGAAGGTGGCATTTTCCAAGGTCTGCTAGTGCATGATGCAGATGTTCCCGTCATTAAAGAACTAGCAGCTCGTGGTCGACTCTTAGGTAAAGGGAAAGTTGCCCATCAATACGCTCATTGCTGGCGTTGTAAAAATCCGATAATTTATCGAGCGACAGAACAATGGTTTGCTTCTGTTGATGGTTTTAGAGAAGAGGCACTGAAGGCTATTAAAGAAGTACAATGGGTTCCTACTTGGGGTGAAGATCGTATTCATAACATGGTAGCCGATCGTCATGATTGGTGTATTTCTCGTCAGAGAATTTGGGGTTTGCCGATTCCTATTTTCTATTGTGCAAGCTGTAATGAACATGTCATTAACGATACAACCATCACCGCCGTTAGAGATTTATTCCATAAGGAAGGCTCTGATGCTTGGTGGGCTAAGACGGCTAAAGAAATCTTGCCAGCAGGCTTTACTTGCTCTCACTGCAATCATGATACCTTCCGTAAGGAAACAGATATTATGGATGTATGGTTTGATAGCGGTTCTAGTCATGCGGCTGTTCTTCGTCAGCAACCAGAACTTGCTTGGCCAGCGGATTTATATCTAGAAGGCAGTGACCAGCATCGTGGTTGGTTCCAGTCATCCCTATTAACATCCGTTGCCACAAAAGGAACAGCTCCTTATAAGGCTGTGCTTACTCATGGTTTCGTTGTAGATGGGGATGGACGCAAAATGTCCAAATCCGTTGGTAATGTTATTTATCCCCAAGAAGTCATCAATAAATATGGGGCCGATATCTTGCGCTTGTGGGTGGCTTCTGCTGATTATCAAGCAGATATTCGCATTTCCAATGATATTTTGAAACAATTATCAGAAGTATATCGTAAGATTCGTAATACCTTCCGTTATATTCTGGGCAGTGTAAGTGACTTTAACCCAAGTACTGATAAAGTGAGTTACCAAGAGTTACAGGAAATTGACCGATGGGCATTATTACGCCTTGAACAAGTCCGGGAAAAAGTTACTGCAGCTTATGAGGAATATGAATTCCATCTTATTTATCATACGGTACACAATTTTTGCACCATCGATCTAAGTTCTATCTATTTGGATATTTTAAAGGATAGAGTGTATACGGCAGTGCCTGGTTCGGTAGAACGTCGCGCAGCCCAAACGGCTATGTACGAAATCCTAAATACCCTAGTAAGACTTATTTCCCCAGTACTAACCTTTACTGCAGAAGAAGTATGGCAACATCTTTCCAAAGAAGAAAATATGCCAGAAAGTATACAGCTAACAGACTGGCCAGTTGCTCATAGTGAGTATCTTGATACTGCTCTTGAAGCAAAGTGGACAAATATCCTAGCTATGCGAGGCGAGATTACCAAAGTATTAGAAACAGCTCGTCGTGATAAAGTGATTGGACATTCCCTAGATGCTAGTGTTACAGTGTATGCTGATGGCGAAAGTTTTGCCCAATTAACAGCCATTAGTAAGGACCTGGCAAATATATTAATTGTCTCTAAGGTTACAATCCTTGAAAATACCCAACAGGCGCCAGAAAATGCTAGTAAGATTCCTGCTATGGCAATGGCCATCCTTGTTTCCCAGGCAGTCGGAGAAAAATGTGAACGTTGCTGGATTTATAGTGATACAGTAGGTGAAGCAGAAAAACATACTACCTTGTGTCAGCGTTGTGCTGGTGTGGTTGAAAAGTTATAAAGGTATAATAGCAAAATAACGCGCAATTTGCGCGTTATTTTGCTATTATCATAGTTTTGAACTTTTCATTGAGTGTACTTGGCTAGGCTTTAAGGAAAAAGTCAATATTATGTAATTTTTTATAAATATCGCTCATAGAATGATGTGTTTTTATAAAGGACTAATGTATTAAAAATATATTGACAGAGGACATTTCCCGCAATATAATAGTTTTAAGTGGCAAAAAATGAGTAGTCATGTGTATATTATTAATTTTTAATTTGAAAACTTGTAAACTAAGAGTTGAGAAGTGTATACATAGGAGAACGGAATTTTACAATTGTCGCTGACTGTTTTTTGGGAGACGAAATTTATTTTTAACAAAAGGGGAGATGACATTATGTTGAAGAAATGGCTAGCCTTAACTGTTGGCACAGTAATGTTAACTGGTTTGCTGACAGGGTGTGGAGGAACGGCAACAAGTAGCAATGACAAAGAAATTAAGATAGGAGCTAACATAGAGTTAACTGGCGGTGTCGCTGATTATGGAAAGCAAACTCTTAATGGTATGTTATTAGCAATTAAAGAAGTAAACAATGCAGGTGGAGTCCTTGGCAAAAAAATTGTCCTTGTACAGGCCGATAATAAATCAGAAGCCTCAGAAGCTGGAAATGCCACTACTAAATTAATTACGCAAGATAAAGTTTCAGCGATGCTAGGGCCTGTTACCAGTTCCAATACGCTAGCTTCGGTGCAGATTGCCCAAGATAATAAGGTTCCTCTTATTACGCCAACCGGCACGAATGCAAAAATAACAGTTGATGACAGCAAAAATGTAAGGCCCTATGCCTTCCGTGGTTGTTTTATAGATCCATTTCAAGGTGTTATAATGGCAAACTTCTCTAGTAAAACATTAAATGCGAAAACTGCAGTAATGTATATCGACAGTAGTTCTGACTACTCTAAGAATTTGGGTGAATCCTTTGAAGAAAGCTTTACAAAAGTTGGCGGAAAAGTAATAGGAAAAGAAGCTTTCTTACAAAAAGACCAAGATTTTAAAGCTGCATTAACTAAAATAAAATCTATAAATCCAGATGTTATCTTCCTTCCTGCATATTATGAAGAAGTGGGTAAAATTATTAAACAGGCGCGTGAGATTGGAATTACTGCACCAATCATCGGTACGGATGGCTGGGATAATGCTAAAATAACTGAAATTGCAGGTCCTCTAGCATTAAATAATACCTTTTTCAGCAATCACTATTCCCCAGAAGATAGTGAGAAGAGAGTGACTACATTTGTTGAAGCCTACAAGAAAGAATATAGTGAGGCTCCCAGTGCTTTTGCAGCACTAGGTTATGATACTGCACTAATGTTAATTGACGCTATTAAGCGTGCTAACAGTGCAGAACCAGCTAAAATTAGAGATGCTCTAGAACAAACGAAAGACCTGCAACTTGTAACAGGAGTCATGACATTGGATGCAAATCACAATCCGATTAAAAGCGCTGTTGTCATCGAGTTAAAGGATGGAAAACGCACGTTTAGAGAAAAAGTAAATCCATAGAATAAAAGGCCCCTAATTTAAAACCCACCATGTCTCTTCTATAGTTGAGAGCATGGTGGGTTTTGTCATTGTCATCCAGTGGTATTAACCCTCTGTGGTAATTGGCAGGCGAACTTTAAGGACAGCATTCATTTTTTCAATCACTTTATCTAATGCGGTTAAAGATACGGATTTATTGCCAATTCCACCAATCATTGAACTGTCTGATGCAAATTCGGTGAATTTTCCGTTATATAAGTATTTGTTATTTTTTAGGTCAATAATTTTTATGGGCACTATAGCAGTAATGTCGATACCATATGTAAAGAAGGTAATACGTTCTTTTCTTACAAAAGGCTGTAGCTCAGCAAATAACACATAGTCAATATTTTGCCCCTTGAACACTTCTATAATATCAGTACGTTCAGCAGTTGTTATATCTGCTATTCCAGCTTTATTTAAGAGTTCAATATAACGTCCACCAGGGATAACATTGTAATTTTTTAGTAAAGAGTCGAAATTCCCCTTCATTTTATTGTTAAGTTCATCATCATAGGTACTCTTGGCATTGTTAACATAGAGAAGGGCGACGGTAACTTTCGTAGTTTCTGCTTTCTGAACATCAGCTGTAGCTGCCTCTGCTGCAAAACCAATATTTGCAATGAGAAGTAGGGTAAATAAACAGAGTAACATTTTTTTCATAGTGTATACGCTCCTTTAATATTGTTTAGTAGAAAATGACATGACAGCTATAGTATATAGTGGCATTTTATGTATTTCAATCTATTTATTTAAATAATTATGTACACGAAAGACTGGATTGGTATTTCGTGTGCATTGCTACTGTTATTATAAAAAGAAATAAGTTCGCTGACCTTTTAGGGAATTTTTTATAACATAGGTACAATAAATATTAATTTATTTGTAAATTAGAAGGAATTTTGTCATTTAAATGAAATTTATAAAATAGGAACCATTTATGTTGCATTGCTCTATTTATTAACGAAGGACAATTTGGGAGGATTTATTAATGATTGTTAATCTTCAAAACGAATTAGAAGCTATAAGAGGAACTACAATAGAAAATCTGAACACATTTCAAAATGATTTACCACACAGTTTAATAACCGGTTTTATTGATAGGCAACATCCTTCGAAACAAGAGTATTTACCAAAGTTATTGTTAAATGATGAATAATGTGCTTGTTTAGGGTTCTTCCGTAATTAGCCGTAATGATTCAATGTTGGCCAATGTATAAGTTTTGCTTTTAACAACCGAATGCTGCATCGACCATACATAACTCGTTTAACCATTTTGATCTTGTTATTG
>Ga0074198_1000142_pt1 | contig 101706 bp, 88 predicted proteins | sample EPASupsiteSAE323_FD_64527 | JGI IMG/M metagenome (GOLD analysis project Ga0074198, IMG submission 64527) | Bioremediated contaminated groundwater from EPA Superfund site, New Mexico - Sample SAE3-23 | ecosystem: Environmental > Aquatic > Deep subsurface > Groundwater > Contaminated ... | reverse complement strand
CTTCGCTACTAACCACATTAATCCTAAAATATAGCTTTCTTCTGTGAGGTTTTGAGAGAACATATATTAATATGTTTATCTCTATAATCCAGTGGCGATAGCTGTGGGGCTCCACCTGTTCCCATACCGAACACAGTAGTTAAGCCCACATACGCCGAAAGTACTTGGTTGGAAACGGCCTGGGAGGATAGGTAGTTGCTGGTTAGAAAAAACACTCATTATGTGAGTGTTTTTTCTTTTGTCTGAAAGTAGGCTATGAGTTAGTCAGGGAGGGTCTAATGATGTTAGCATTGCGACGCTAACGAAGCGACTCACGAAAAACTTTTAATAAAGTTTTGGTTCGCTGCTTCAGTTAAGCCCTTATACGCTGAAAGTACTTGGCTGGAAACGGCCTGGGAGGATAAGTAGTTGCCAGTGTTCCTGAGATTGGTGAGAAAATGAGCAGTACTGGGGTACGCGAAGTGAGCGCGCGCAGAAGTAACGACTACGCCGATGGATAGCTAAATAAACAAAAAAAGCTGAGATAAAATATCTCAGCTTTTTTTTATACACGATTACTGCAGTTTAATACATTTTTAATTTTATGCTGTACCATATTTTTAATAGCTTCACGAGCAGGCTTTAAGTATTGGCGAGGGTCGAAATCACCAGGATGATTGGCGAAGTGTTCGCGAATGGAAGCTGTCATGGCAAGACGTAGGTCAGTATCAATATTAATCTTACATACGCCAAATTTTCCAGCAGTGAGAAGCATATCTTCAGGTACACCTTGCGCCCCCGGAATATGTCCACCGAATTGGTTACATTTTGCTACAAATTCAGGCAGTACGGTAGATGCACCGTGTAGTACTAATGGATAGCCAGGCAATAGATTGGAGATTTTCACTAGGCGTGCAAAGTCAAGGCTAGGTTCTCCCTTGAATTTATAAGCACCATGGCTAGTACCGATGGCAATCGCCAATGAATCACAGCCCGTACGTTCAACAAATTCTACCGCTTCGTCAGGATCAGTATAGGTAGCATCTTTGGTATTTACATTTACAGCATCTTCTATACCAGCTAGTTTACCTAGTTCTGCTTCGACTACAACGCCGTGAGCATGAGCATATTCTACTACTCTTTTTGTTAAAGCAATATTTTCTTCAAAAGAATGTTTTGATCCGTCAATCATAACAGAACTAAAACCACCATCAATGCAAGACTTACAAATTTCAAAATCATCGCCATGATCAAGGTGTAGAGCGATAGGTAGACCAGTATCTTCCATAGCTGCTTCTACTAATTTTGTAAGATAGATATGTTTAGCATATTTACGAGCACCTGCTGAAACTTGCAGGATAAGTGGAGCTTTTTCTTCCTTGGCAGCATCAACAATGCCTTGAATAATTTCCATATTGTTGACATTGAAAGCACCAACAGCATACTTTCCCTCATAGGCTTTTTTAAACATTTCTTTTGTACTAACTAATGGCAAGAGAATCCCTCCTCAATAGTGTTATAATATGGCATTTATGTTATTATAACATAGAATTGTTGACAATAATATATATATTTAAGAATAATCAATAAACTATTGTATAATGTATTTTATTATACAGGGGTAAGGCTAGTCATTATTTCTCGTATATCAGTTGGGAGTGGGCTTTCCACATGAATTTCTTTTCCTGTGATTGGATGAGTAAAAATGAGCTCTGCAGCATGAAGTGCCTGCCGTCCGATACGTTCTCTTGAACCACCATAGAGATCATCACCTAAAAGGGGATGACCAATATAAGAAAAATGCACTCTAATTTGATGGGTTCGGCCGGTTAATAGTGTTACCTCGACCAAACTAGCATGGTTTAAATGTTTTACTACCTTATAGTTTGTTATAGCCGATTGTCCGTTTTCATCTACCATCCGTTCAATAATACTACTCGGATGCCTAGCAATTGGGGCGTCTATTGTTCCTTCCCCTGGTGTTACTATGCCTGTAGTGATCGCTAAATATTGGCGATGAATGTTTTTTATATTGTTATGGGATAGCAGATGTTGAATATGTGGGTATTTAGCGATTAATACCAAACCAGAGGTATTACGATCTAATCTATGTATAGGATGAAAGTTATATGATACCTGTTTTACATGGTAATAATACATGAGAGCATTTCCAAGAGTTGCAAAATGCTCTGAAGTGGTAGGATGAACCAGCATACCTGCTGGTTTATCGATAATTAATAGATGGTCATCTTCATAACAAATATTAAGTGGCAACTCGGTAGGGATAATGGAACATTCCTGGCTCCAATCTGCGGTGATAACATCTCCAGGAAATACAACTTGATGTATCGAGGCAGCTTTATCATTTACAACCAGGGTTCCAGAATGCTTAATTTTTCGCCAAACGGTAAGTGATAATCCCATATGGCGGCGTAAAAAATCTTGAATTGATATGGAAGTTATAGTTTCAGGAACTAAAAAATTTAACATAAGGGCTCCTTTTAGACACATTCATTTATAGTATTCCTGAAAATATGTCATATATTCTAAAATTACAGGTATACTAATTAATTTCGCCATAGAGAGTATTGATTCCTTTCTACAGAAAAAAAGACAATCAAGTGATTGCCCCTTTTTCTTGGAGTAGGCTTATAGTAATTTCTGTGCCATTATGATTAAATTAGAAACATGCTCTCGTTCCATGGTTAAAGATTCTTGAAAGTAGTCATTCATAGGATTGCCCCGTAAACTAAAAATATGTTCTAAGCGCCGATGATGACGAAGTAGTGTTAGCAATAAAAACAGTAAAAATTCACGATGTATACAGAATTCTCCTTCCGCTGGATTATCTTGAATTTCTCGTATTTTTGTGCTATATTTTTGCATGGCAGCATTCATTGCTTCATCATGCATGCATATTAGATGGATAATGTCCATATAAGCATCCCAGTGATTTACTGACATTTCATCAAGACTATCACGTGTGGTATCAGTGGCCTGTTCCGCTGCCTCTAAAGTAGTATACATTAAATCAAGTTGTTCAATTGCCTCGGCGTGTAACATACTAATATGCTCTAAATCCATTGACATTGGTTTTCTCGTGTGTATTCTTTTCAAAAGAATAACCTCCTTACCACTAAGGATTTTGTCTCAGTTTATGCTATGAATGAAGAAAAAGTGCAAGTGCTCGGAAAGAAAATTAAAAATCAATGTGATTTAGGACCAATGAATCGAAGCATTTTGATTGGAACCATCATAGAGAGGGGTTTACGACGCATACAGACATTAATAATAATAAAATCGCAACCTACATGACATAGAGTACCACAGAATGATTCTTGGCGGCATATACGTGCATCAACGGAAAAAATGACATCGTCGCCTAACATACAGAGTAGGCGATCTCTAAAAGAAGTTTCAGGATATGCATATGCTTTAGGTGGCATACATTCATGGTGCATCATTTTTTGATCCATAGGGGTGCAGCAGTCATCCATTTCATCATGATACCAATGTGGATATTTGCCATCCATAATTTCGATAACCTCCTTTGCTGATAATTTATTCGAGTATCTGATATATCATATGAAGAGCAGAAACATAATGACACTATATAAATTGTCTATAAAAAGAAATTTTGTTGTAAAAACATGCAGGAAAAAGTCTTTTTAGTTCGAAGTTATAATTGTTAACTGCTTAAAATGAGGTGATTAGGATGGAATTAATGCAAAACTATAATATTGTCCTTTTAGGATTTTTAGTTTGGTTAGTGATTGCTCCGAGAAGGAATAGTACACGATATGGTGAACTTTTTTTGGCATATATGACGACCTTATTATTTTCTGTAGTTGGAAGTTCAGAACTTATTATGGTTAAGCCGGTTGCTTTTTTCTTCACAGTTGGGGGTGTCATTGCATTTTTCTACATTTTATTGCGTAAGACTGTTACAATAGTAATAAGAAAATAATAATATAAATGGAGGTCATAACATGGCTAAGGATTGTTCTTTCGATGTTGTTTCAGAAGTAGATTTACAGGAAGTAGATAACGCTGTTAATCAAACGATTAAAGAGGTTGGTCAGCGTTTTGATTTTCGCGGCAGTAAGGCTACTGTTACCTTAGAGGGTGCGCAGATTAAGGTAGTTGGTGATGATGATCATAAATTAAAAAATGTGATTGAAATTCTGCAAGCTAAAATTATTAAACGTGGAATTTCTTTAAAAAATTTAGATTATGGAAAGGTAGAAGCTGGTTTTAGCGGAACAGCACGGCAAATCGTTACAGTAAAAAAAGGTATCGATAAGGAAAAAGCCAAAGACGTCATTGCTTTCTTAAAGAGTAGCAAGCTGAAAGTACAGGCACAAGTGCAAGATGATCAGGTAAGGGTAATAGGAAAAAATAAAGATGACCTACAAAATGCAATAGCGCAATTACGACAAAAAGATTTTGGGATAGATTTACAATTTGTCAATTTTCGTTCGTAATAAAAAAAGCTTCCGTTTTAACGGAAGCTTTTTTCATAAAATATTGAAACAAAGGTATTAGGAATGAATATTAGTGGTTGTCATTTGTCAGTCCCATCAAGTCCAATACTTTGAGGCTTAAACTAAGGATAATCGATACAATAGTGGCTAGTGCCATGCCTTTCATAGTTACAGTACCCAATGTAACACTAGCACCGCTAATGCCTAGTATGAGTACGATAGAAGTTAAAATTAAATTCCGTGCTCTACTATAATCTACTTTCGATTCTACTAATATTCGTATACCAGAAGCTGCAATGACCCCAAATAATAGAAGGGATACACCGCCCATAACGGGAACTGGAATACTTTGGATTGCTGCAGAAAGTTTTCCAACAAAGGAGAGGACAATGGCGAGTACTGCAGCGCCGCCAATAACGTGGACACTATATACTTTCGTAATGGCCATAACACCAATATTTTCACCATAGGTAGTATTTGGAGTTGAGCCAAAGAATCCTGATAAAATGGTAGAAAGTCCATTGCCTAACAAGGAACGATGTAGCCCAGGACTTTTAGTCAAATCTCGACCGACGATATTGCCAGTGACGACTAAATGACCAATATGCTCGGCGATGACGACTAAAGCCGCAGGCAGGATAATTGCTATAGCATTGAAATTAAATTCAGGAGTATACAGTGTAGGAACAATAAACCATGGTGCGGCAGCGATAGGGCCTAAATCCACTAATCCTAAGGAAAAAGCAAAGGCATAGCCAGCGAGAACACCAATTAAAATAGGAATGATAGCAAAGAAACCGCGAAATACGATGGAACCAAGGACTGTCACAGCTAATGTAAACATGGACACCATAATAACATTCGTATCTAGAACTTTAGCTGTTAACCCTGCCATATCACCAGCAACAGGTGCTAACTCTAATCCAATAACAGCAACAATAGCCCCCATGGCTGCTGGCGGGAAAACCGTGTCAATCCACTTTGTTCCAACGATGCTAATGATGAAAGAAACGAGAGAAAAAACAACACCAGCAGCAATGAAACCACCTAATGCAGCATTATAACCAAATTGCGGTAATATAATAAATACTGGTGAAAGGAAAGCAAAGCTTGAACCAAGGTAGGCTGGGATTTTTCCTTTACAAATAAATAAATACAAGAGTGTGCCGATTCCATTGAATAATAAGATGGTTGCGGGGTTGACCTTAAATAAAATAGGAACAAGCACAGTAGCACCAAACATAGCAAAAAGATGCTGCAGGCTTAGAGGGAAGGTTTGAAGTAGGGGAAGTTTTTCTTCGACTTGAATAATGCGTGTATTCATACAATATCTCCTTAAATTCCTTTGGCACACAATAAAAAAACTCTTACCAGAGCAAGAGTTTAGAAGGCAATACAGACAAAGTCTGAAAAAGACTAATCCGTTGTGTACCTTATTAGTCTCTCTGGACTAACTTAAAGGTTATTTTATCAAAATGTAACATATAATATTCAGTTTGTCTATAAAATTTATTCATAATTTAATAGGCATATTTATTTTTTTAGTTTACAATAAGAATAGGGAAAAAAATTCCTGTGATCAACAAGGTGGAAGGTAGGAATTTATGGTATGGCAAATAAAATAGATAGTAAGAAGGGAAAACCAATAGCCGGCGGAAGAAAAGAAAAAGTCTATGTGGATGAATTGCTTTTTCGTCATGTTGACCAAATGGAACGCTGGCGGCAGGAATATGAGCATCAGCAGGCAATTGAACAGAGATTGGCGGAAATAAGCAAATTTACTTATGAAGAAGTTGATTATATTCCCCAGCTTGAACGTGTTGTTTTTGAAGAAAAAGAAATACCTGATTTTTCATATCTATTGGAAGAGGCCCGTATAACAGAGGAGGCCAAATTCTTCACCCCTATTCTTACACATGTAGGATTATTGATTGTTTTTGTGTTGCTATTGATAATGACAAATCATAGTATACTCTTATGGCTTTCGGGCACTGGTGTAGTTACCTTGCTTGCGTTACTATTTATGTTAATTGATAAACGAAATCGTTCGATTAGTAAAGTGATGTTGGACACGGAAAAGGAAATTAAAAATAGAATTGAATATCAAAAGAAGAAAATCCTAGAAGAAAGGAAAAAGCATGAAGAAAATGAGGATGAACGTATAAAAATAATTGAAGATTTATTAAAAGGTGAAGTATCCTCTGTACTTGCTAAAATTGAAAATGTATTGTCGAATGTTCATTTTTACTTCAATTTATGTATAGATATAGAATTGTACAAAAGAGTACCTGCCATAAAGATATGGTTGCCATCTAAAAGTTTGATCCCTTTGCAAAGTTGTACACTTAACTCATCAGGACGACCACTTTATGAAGAAAAAAATATGAGGGCCATCAATCGTCAATACTTAGAGTTATGTGCTGGAATTATAATAAAAACAATGGCGGTTATTTATTCTCACATTCCAACATTTGATATTACTTATGTATATGGTATGTCTAAGGAAAGCCAAGGCATTGAGTGTTTATTTGCATGCAAATTGGATCGTGAAACTCTCATCGCAGCTTGTAGTGGATCAAGCGGGCTTGCTGCACTGCAAAAAGCCGATGCAATGTTTAAATGTGATACTTCACTAGAGTTACTACCTATTCATGATGATCCTCCCGAGGAGTGGGGAAAAGTAGTAAAACAGTTAGTGCGGAGTATACAAGTGAATATATCTAAGTAATAAGAGAAATAATTATTAAAAAAAAACACAAACTAAAAAGGAGTTTTTGTTTTGTTGGCCAATATATAGATTATAGACTAAGTATTAAAGATAAGAGGGGGATTTAATTATGAAAATTGCTGATGTAATTCAAAGTGCTGATTGGAAGAGTGAAAAACATGCTCCAGTGATTGAAGCTCCAGAAACAATCAAGGCAGGAGAAAGACTGACTGTAGATTTATGTGTAGGAAAAGAAATTGCTCATCCTAATACTACAGAGCATAATATTCGTTGGATTAAGCTATATTTTAAAGCTGACAATGGTAAGTTCCCATATGAGGTTGGCACATTTGATTTTAGTGTTCATGGCGAATCTGTTGATGGGGCAAATAAAGGTCCTGTATATACTGAGCCTGTAGCTAAAGCGGTGATAAAACTAAATAGTTCAGGTACATTATTAGCAACTTCCTATTGTAATATACATGGGTTATGGGAAAGTTCTAAGACGATTACCGTTGAAGAGTAATAAATTGAAAGCCTGTTCCCTTGAAAGGGAATAGGCTTTCAATTTATTAAAAAGCCAAAATTTTCAATGTATGTGATCCATTGATTTTAGGCAATATAGAAACAGAACCTAATAAAAATTGAATGGAGGTCTTGCGTTATGTCTAGGAGTAAAAAACCTGTAAACCCTGCCGCGCAAAAGGCTCTCGATCAATTAAAGGAAGAAACAGCAGCTGAAATCGGATTAAAGGACTACAAAAACACTTATAAAGGAGCCTTGACTTCTGCCGACAATGGTCGAGTGGGTGGCCAAATGGTGCGCAAAATGATTCAAGCACAAGAAAATCAATTTAGTAGTCAAAAATAAAATAATGTTATAAAATATAAGCAGACTAAATGTCTGCTTATATTTTATAACATTATTATTCAATTCAAGCAGGATTTTTGTAATAAGTAGGGAAATTTATACTAGTTTGAGAATATTAAAAGGACATCAAGGGGGATTTTTAATGACGAATAGTGTTGCTGCATCACATGCGAAAGGCAAGTGTGCAAAGGATAAGATTTTTGGTGCGAATGCTGCTGCCAATAAAGCTGTTAGTAAATATGGCAATGATAAGGTGGTTAATGCCACTCTAGGTGCTTTTATGGATGAACAGGAAGTATTAACATGTATTCCTACCGTTGAGGCTGTTTATAAAAAATTACCAATAAAAGACATAATCAGCTATGCTCCTATTGCGGGCTTACCTGATTATTTAGATGCTTTCATTAATTTAACCTTTGCCGACAATAAGCCAGATGCTTATATTGAAGCCGTGGCGACAGCCGGCGGATCTGGTGCGATTCATCACACAATTTGGAATTATTCAGAGCTTGGTGATACCGTCTTGACATCCGATTGGTATTGGGGACCTTATAAAATACTATGTGAAGATGGTTTACGCAAATTAGATACTTATACGTTGTTTGATGAACAGCAAAAATTTAATATTGCAGCTTTTAGTGCCAAAGTAAAGAAAATGCTGGCAAAACAAAATAATTTAATCGTAATTATTAATACACCAGCTCATAATCCTACTGGCTTTAGCTTAACAGATAGTGACTGGGATAAAGTTTTAGCGTTGTTTACAGAATGTGCACAGGATACCAGTAAACGAATTATTCCTTTAATTGATGTTGCCTATATTGATTATGCTGGTGAAAAAAATGCTTGCCGTTCCTTCCTGAAAAAAATGGGTGGTTTACCATCAAATGTACTTCCTATTTTAGCATGCAGCATGTCAAAGGGGTTTACAATGTATGGACAACGTACGGGTGCTATGATTGGAATTTCTTCAGACAAAGAAGTTATAGAAGAATTTAAGAATGTAAATCAATTTACTAGTCGAGCGACCTGGTCAAATATTAATAATGGTGCTATGAAACTAATGGCTGTTATTTATCAGGATAAAAATATTTTAGCTCAGGTTGAAAAAGAAAGAGATCAGTATTATGCTTTGATTCGTAAACGTGCAGATATTTTTATGCGTGAGGCTCAGGAAGTAAATCTACATATGTTACCTTATATTGCTGGATTCTTTATTACTATTCCTGCTAAAAACCCTGATGCCGTATGTAAAAAGTTACATGACGATAACATATTTGCGGTTCCCCTAGCAAAAGGTATTCGTATTGCGGTATGTGCTGTAACATCGGCGAAAATGACAGGTATGGCTGCTAAAATAGCCAATGCCATGAAAATTGACCAAGCATAAAAGACTACTCATATTAAGGAGAGTGAATGATTTTGTTCGCTCTTCTTTACTACTAAGTAAAAAGAAATTTGTTTTTTTAGAAAATTTCAATTTGCAGTAAAAGTCCAACTTTAGGATAATGGAGTAGAGAGCATTGTTTTATGGTGCTATAGATGATATAGTATTTTAGGATATACAATTATGAATATTGGATATTAGAGAGTGGTTTTACATATACTCTAATGAATTTCGCTAATACTGGAAAATGGGGGATAGAATATGTTCAGTTTTAAATCAAAAGAAGATGAGTTTTTTAAATTATTTGTGGAAAGTAGTAATGTCTTACGGCAAGGAGCTTATGTGCTGAAAGAAGTCATGACTGACTATACCCAACTAGAAGAGAGAATGGAGCAAATTTCTAAGTTAGAACATGAAGCCGATGATATTAATGATGCCATCATTGATAAACTAAATCAAACTTTTATTACACCCCTTGATCGAGAAGACATCTATTCGTTAGCAACCATGTTGGATGATGTTGTAGATTTTCTCCAAGGAACGATGCAGCGTATGGTGCTTTATAAGGCGAGTAAACCAACAGTAGGTGCTACTGAGTTAGCCAGCTTGTTAGCCGAGTGTACCGAAGAAATGGTGTTAGCATTTGCTGCTCTTAAAAATATTAAGGGTAACCAGCAACAATTATTAGATATTGCCAAGAGAATTGGAGAACTCGAGAGTAAAGGGGATCATATTTATCGCCGAGAGGTTGCACTGCTCTTTGAGACATGCCCAAATCCAATTGAGGTAATAAAATGGAAAGAAATACTGGAACATATGGAGGATGCCCTTGACCATTGCGAAAGCATTGGAGATTTATTACGAGGCGTGGTTATGAAATATGCCTGAGATATTAATAATTGTCGTTGTTCTTTTGGCGTTAGCCTTTGATTATATTAATGGTTTTCATGATACAGCCAATGCCATTGCTACTTCCGTGTCTACAAGGGCACTGACACCGAGAGTAGCAGTATGGATGGCTGCCTTTCTAAACTTCCTTGGTGCAATGTATAGCACAGGGGTAGCAAAGACCATCGGTGGTGATCTTGTTAAATCAGCGCAGATGGTAAATGAGCATATTATTATTGCTGCTATGGTGGGGGCAATTTTTTGGAATTTAATAACTTGGTTGATGGGTATACCTAGTAGTTCTTCTCATGCACTAGTAGGCGGGGTAGTCGGTGCTGTTTTAGCTTCAACAGGTTATGAAGCATTAAAAATTGAAGGTTTAATGAAAATAGTTGCTGCTCTTATCTGTTCGCCAATTGTTGCCATGCTGACAGGGCTACTCATTATGTCTCTATTGTTTTGGATATTTGGCAGAATGTCTCCTTCACGTATTAATCCAAAGTTTAAGCGTCTGCAGATCGTAACAGCTGCAATGATGGCCTTTTCCCATGGATCAAATGATGCACAAAAAGCCATGGGTATTATCACATTAACTTTAGTGAGTACAGGATATTTAAGCTCTCTTGAAGTACCGCTATGGGTTAAAATATCAGCAGCTACTGCTATGGGACTTGGAACAGCAGCTGGCGGTTGGCGTATTATTCGCACCATGGGTACTAAGATATTTAAGTTAGAACCGATTAGTGGTTTTGCTGCAGATCTTAACTCATCATTGATTATATTTGGTGCAACATTATTACATTTGCCCGTAAGTACAACTCATGTAGTTTCTGGTTCAATCATGGGTGTAGGTACTGCAAAACGTATTAGCGCTGTACGTTGGGGTGTAGCACAACAAATGCTAATGGCTTGGCTCTTAACCATTCCATGTACAGCATTGGTGAGTGCTCTATCATATAAAGTTCTTTTGTTATTCTTATAAAATAAGAATAGGTATAATATAATACATAGAAATGAGCGGCAAATATGCATTTATGCTTATTTGCCCTAATTTTTGATTCAATTATCAGATTAGTATATATATTTAAGCCGCAATTATCCCTAATGGAGTGAATTTACTGAATCAAGATATACAGGAGGAATGTTTATGAAAAGACATATTACTGTTACTTTTGTCGATGGGAAATCTTGTCAATATGAATCGGGGGTTAATTTATTACAAATTAGTAAGGATGTACAACATTTGTATGCAACACCAATTGTTGCAGCAAATATTAATAATGAAATTAAGGACTTACAGTTTTGTGTAACTTTTGATTGTACGGTTACATTTTTTGATTTGTATACTGAAACAGGGATAAAGGTATATCAGCGCAGTTTAACTTTTGTCATGATTGCTGCTGCTCATGAATTATTTCCTAATGGGAAAGTGACTGTTGAACATTCTCTAAGTAAAGGATTATACTGTGAGCTACATATTGGAGAAAAAATTACAAAAGATCACTTAGAGGCTCTAGAAAAACATATGCGAGTCATAGTAGATGAGAACCGGCCTATTACTATGAAAAGTTTACCGATTGCCAAAGCCATTGAATTATTTAAAACTGCTGGACAAGCAGAAAAATTAAAACATATTCAACAATTAAAACGCGAACGGGTTAGAATTTATTATTGTGGGGAGAGTTACGGCTATTTTTATGGTACTATGACACCGAATACTGGTGACCTTAAGGTTTTTGAAATAAAACAGCATGCATCAGGTTTTATTTTGCGGTTTCCACATAAGGAAAACCCTAATCAATTGCCAGTATTTACAAACCAGTGCAAATTATCAGAGATCTTTCTAGAGGCAGAACGCTGGGGTGAAATTTTACAGTGCGGGTATGTAGCAACTCTAAATGAATATGTACAAAATGATAAAATCCATGATATTACGAGAGTCGCTGAAGCTCTACATGAGAAAAAGATAGCTCAAATTGCAGATTTTGTATCAGAGCACAAGGAAGTGCGGGTTATCCTAGTAGCAGGTCCTTCCTCTTCTGGAAAAACTACCTTTGCCCAAAGATTGACGATACAACTCAAGGTGAATGGTTTGCGACCAGTGGCCTTATCCTTAGATGATTATTTTATTGATCGTGCTAGAACACCACGGGATGAAAAGGGTGATTATGACTTTGAAGCCATTGAGGCTATCGATTTAGAACTGTTTAATGAACATTTAATTCGAATTATGAATGGTGAAGCTGTAGAAGTACCAACTTATAATTTTCTCATTGGTCAACGGGAATATTGTGGGCATGTTATTCAGATTGATAAGAATCAGCCACTTATCATTGAAGGAATTCATGGTCTTAATGAAAGGCTAACGGCTGCAGTGCCACGTGAACATAAAATTAAAATTTATATAAGTGCTTTAACTCAATTATCCATTGATAATCACAATCGCATTCCAACGACAGATACCAGACTGATTAGACGAATTGTCAGAGATAGTCAGTTTAGATCTCATGACGCTTTAAAGACTTTGAAAATGTGGCCATCGGTAAGGAGAGGGGAAGAAAAGAATATCTTTCCATTCCAAGAAGATGCCGATATTATGTTTAATTCAGCCTTATTATATGAACTAGGTGTGTTAAAAAAATATGCTGAGCCTTTATTAGAAAAAATAACACCAGAATGGCCAGAATATTCAGAGGCAAAACGTTTGTTAAAATTTCTAAGCTATTTTGCGTCAATTGAGGATAATGAAATTCCATTTAATTCTATTTTGCGCGAATTTATCGGATCTTCCTGTTTCGCTAAATAAAGTAAGACTTGGTTTTACGCAAAAAAAATGCTAACCATATTGGTTAGCATTTTTTTATTAACGGTTTTTGGAAAAATATTTTAGAGCTACTTCAGGGAAGAGTGCATAGGATAGTACATCTTCAACGGAAGCATTAGGATATCCTTTTTCAGCAAGTTGATCACGTAGGAGATCCATTTGTGGAGCAATATCATCCGCAGGACGATAATCAATGATTTTTTCATCACCAATGATTTTTGCACGAACAGATTCATCAACTGGCATTGGAGTTTTACCATATTTACCACGAGCCAAATCTTTGATTTCGCGTGGTACCATTTTATAGCGCTCGCCAAGCATTACATTGAAGGTTGCCATGGAACCAACAATTTGGCTAGTAGGAGTAACTAATGGAGGATAGCCAAGTTCAGCACGTACACGAGGCATTTCTTCTAGTAATTCTTGGTATTTATGTTCAATACCTTGTTCTTTCAATTGGTTGAACAAGTTAGATAACATACCGCCAGGAATTTGGAAGTCAAGAACATTTGTATCAACATCAAAAGAAGTTTTAAGTTTAAAGTCTTCCGCCAAGTTTTTCTTAACTTCTCTGAAATGAATGACAGCATCTTTAAGAGCATGACGATCAAGACCTGTGTCGTATTCAGTACCCTCTAAAACTGCAATCATAGTTTCAGTACAAGGCTGAGAAGTACCAAGAGCAAATGGTGACAATGCACAGTCTACTACATCAACGCCAGCTTCGATAGCTTTTAAATAAGTCATGGAACCCATACCGCTTGTGTAGTGAGTGTGAAGTTGAATTGGCACGTTTACTGCGGCTTTCAATGCTTTTACTAAGTCATATGCAACATAAGGTTTGAGTAGGCCGGACATATCTTTAATACAGATAGAATCAGCGCCACGTTCAACCAATTGACGAGCAAGAGTAAGATAGCTTTCAACAGTGTGATAAGGGCTAATGGTATAAACACATACACCTTGTACATGAGCGCCTGATTCTTTAGCAGCTTTCATGGCTACTTCCAAATTGCGAACATCGTTTAGTGCATCAAATACACGAATAACACCAATGCCATTTTCAACCATTTTCTTAACGAAAGCTGTGACTACATCATCGGCATAATGATTATATCCAAGAATATTTTGACCTCTAAGCAACATGGAGATAGGGGTCTTTTTCAAATGGCTTTTTAGGGTGCGCAGGCGCTCCCAAGGATCTTCATCTAAGAAACGCAAACAACTATCAAAAGTAGCTCCACCCCAAGCTTCTACAGCAAAGTAACCCATATTGTCAAGGCATTCCAACATAGGTAGCATTTCATTGATACGCATGCGAGTTGCAGCAAGTGATTGATGACCATCCCGTAAAACTGTTTCCATAATTTTTACTGGTTTTCTAGACATATGTATCCTCCTTTTGTTTTGCACTACGATTCTGTCAAAAATTATATTATAAATAATATAATTTGGAAAAAGTTAAGTGTTTCACACAGAATCCATTAGTTAAATATATAACAATCTCTGACGAATATAATTTTACAGTATTTAAACTGCTTTTGCTAGTAGTTTATGAATGTTTTTAATAGTATATTGTATACAATGACAAATGAAGGAATAGAGTACCGTTGTTAATTTAGCTTTCGAGCTAATAATTTGACGATCGGACTTGGAGTGGATAAGGTGGTACTTTCATATTCATGACCAAGATGCGTTAAAATTGCATATACCTGGGGATTGTCGGCAGGTGTATGAGCGGGAGCTCTTTGACCATAATCTGCAACGCATTCGCGCCCTTTTTCAGGGGCAATTAAGCAGCCAGGTCCGCCGACACAACCGCCTTTGCAAGCCATACCTTCAATAAAGTTAGCATTTAGTTCTCCCTTACTAATTTTTTTTAGTAATGCGAGACAATCAGGAATACCATCGACAGCAATGGGGACTAATTTCTGAGAATGGTGTGGCAGTAATTTTTCTAGAGTCATAGCTACAGCAGTACTAACTCCTCCGGTATGACCGTAGATTCGACCACCCTTAGATGCTACGGCCTTTTCATAGTCTTGTTGCTGAGCAGGATTGATATTAGTTGCTTCGAAAATAATAGACAACTCTTGGAAGGTCAGCACATGATCAATAGCCCCTTTTACATCAGGCAGCATGAACTCTGATTTTTTGGCAATACAAGGGCCAATGAAAACTACTTTTGCTGTTGGATCAAGTTCTTTAATAATTCTGCCAGAAGCTATCATTGGTGAAACGGATGGTGAAATATGTGAAATTAAATGGGGGAATTTGTTCTCAATTAGTTTTATCCATACAGGGCAGCAACAACTGGTAAACATGAAGTCATGGTCAGTTTTTACATGATTTTCAAATTCAAAAGCCTCTTTCATGGTTAATAAATCCGCATATAATGCTGTTTCTAGCACATCTGTAAAACCAAGGGCTAATAAAGCAGAACGTAGTTTTCCAGGAGTAACATCCTGCCCGAATTGTCCTGCAAAAGCAGGAGCGATAGAAGCATATACAGGGCTAACTTTTTGTTTCAACAAATGAATGAGCGGAATGAATTGGGACCTCTCTCCAAGTGCGCCAAAGGAACATGAGCTAACGCAGTGACCTTCTCCAAAACATTTTTCCTGGTCAATTTTTACTTTACCAAAGTCATCACGGGTAATGGCATGGAAGGGGCATGCTTTCTCACAACTGCGTTGCCCTTCAGGACAAATTCGACAGGCATCTGGGTTGGCGACGATGATTGGTTCATTGATCATACCCATGAGAATCTCTTCATCATAATCATGAACAACAACTTCTTGGTTATGAGGGAGCAAACCCATGGCCATACGAATTTGATTGACGATATAGCCACGTGTAGTTTGATCCTGAATTTCGGTGGATACTAGGTTGCAAAGCTCTTCTCGTTGTTCAAATAATGTACCATTCCAAGCAGCTTTGGCGACATGATATAGGATACGTGATTTGAGAGTAGCGGCATTTGAAATAATAAAAATACCTCCCCACCTTATATTCTTGCAGAAAAAGAAGGATTTATGTATGGTTTAGCCTTGTGGTTATATAATATATTTGATATTCTACCCTTTGGCTTACAAATTGATTCTTAAGTAAGGAGTATCGTTATGCAACAAGAAATGAAAGATGGAAATAATTTAAAAAAGGATTTAGGTTTAGTTCCCACTATGGCTTTGGTTGTTGGGATGGTTATTGGTTCTGGGATTTTCATGAAACCTGGGAATGTTGTTTTGGCTGCTGGAGATTCTACATTTGCTTTGCTGGCTTGGATACTTGGCGGTATAATCACCTTAGCAGCGGGTTTAACTGTTGCTGAGCTCGGAGCACAAATTCCGCGAACAGGAGGATTATATACTTATTTGGATGAAATTTACGGTGAATTATGGTCCTATCTGTATGGTTGGATGCAGACTATAATATATGGCCCTGCTACAATCGGTGCTTTAGGTTTATATTTTTCTTCCCTCCTGATACCGTTTTTTGGTATTAGTGAAACAGTTAAGCTACCAATTGCCATAATTACAGTAATTTTTCTCACAGCAATAAATTGCCTAGGTTCGAAATATGGCGGATTTATTCAGACTGTAGCAACCGTTGGAAAACTTATTCCGATTGCTTTAATTGGGATTTTCGGCTTGTGGAAGGGGAATGGGCAAATACTGGGTATGACTAGCGGAAACAGTACGTCACTTGGCATGGGGGCTGCAATTTTAGCGACCCTATGGGCATATGATGGTTGGATTGGTGTCAGCTTTGTAGCTGGGGAAATGAAAAACCCAGCCAAACAATTGCCGAAAGCTATTATTATAGGACTGAGTACTGTGATTGCTGCTTATATTATGATCAATGTTGCTCTTTTTCATATGCTTCCTGCAGCAGAGGTAGCCAGTTTAGGGAAGCTTGCAGCAAGTACAGTGGCTGGCTTGCTATTTGGTGAAATAGGCGGCAGGCTTATTAGTATTGGCATTTTAGTATCTATTTTTGGCGCTCTTAATGGTTATATTCTAACAAATGCTCGGGTTCCTTATGCTATGGCTCTTCGTGGGCAATTGCCAGCATCTTCAATCTTATCAAAAGTTCCTGAGGCTTTTGGTACACCCGTAAATGCTATGATTTTGCAAGTGATACTGGCCAGTATGCTGATGGTTGGTTGGGATCCGGATAGTCTTACGGATATTGCCATGTTTATCATGTGGGCTTTTTATATATCAGCCTTTATTGCTGTATTTATATTACGAAAGCGTCAGCAAGGTATTATAAGGCCCTATAGTGTACCTGCTTTTCCTATAGTACCTATCATAGCCATTAGCGGAGCAACCTATATTGTTGCCAGTATGTTAATGGATAAGCCAATGCAGGCTATGATGGCAATTGGCATAACCGCTACAGGATTACCTGTATATTGGCTACTGAATAAGAGAAAAAATAAAGTGTAAATTAGGCGAATGAAAAATACTATATTGTGGATACTAGTAGTGAATATATTTCAATACGCCCTGCACTACAAACAACTCTCTCAAGAGGGCATTGTGTATTAAGGTATGATCACAAATACAAGGAGTGAGTATGTTATGACAAATCCTATTGTAAAATGCGTTGTTGACCAGTGTACCCATTATATGCCTGGTGATCAATGTATGGCAGCTAAGATTAGTATCTACAATGAAGAGGATACTGGAGAATCTGAAACCTCTAGAGATACCCAGTGCAAGTCCTTTCATCATCGCAAAACCATGGGAGATATGGTAGGGGCTCTTCATAATGCCAATATTGGCGGTACTGTATCAGCCGCCTTTCTGGATGGTACACAAGTAACACCTGTCGTAGAATGCTTTGTGAATAAATGTAAATATTGGCATGGGCACAACTTATGCAATGCTCATCATATTGATGTCATTGGGGTGAATGCTGCCAAGACAACGGATACGGATTGTAAAACATTTCAAGAACACTAGGAAAATCTTCATAAAAATACCGAAGGCTACGAGTAGCCTTCGGTATTTTTATGAAATAGTTAACTTAGTGTTTTTCGTGACAGCCGCACCCACAATTGTGAGTATGTTCATGTTCTTTTTGAGAATCAAGGTGCACTTTTACTTGATTTTTGATATTATCAATATAAAGGCGGCGTAATTTAGCTTGCTCTGCACCTTCGTCTTCTGTTAATTCCCCTGCTCTTTGCTTTTTTGCTAATTCATTAATTCTAGCAATCATTTCTGCTGTTATCATAATAATAGAAACCTCACCTTTTAGTAATGTTATTTTTCCCTCTAAAGAAGGAACCATACTAAAAAGTTTATATAGATATATAATAATTGTAAAGCATTAAAAAAAATATTTAATAAAGGGTGGAAAAAATGCGTGATTTAATTATTATTGGCGGTGGGCCAGCTGGTTTAACATCAGCAGTGTATGCTGCTCGTAAAAAAATGGATACTCTCTTATTAACAAAGGAATTTGGCGGTCAATTGATGTGGACGAGGGAAATTGAAAATTATATGGGATATCAGTTTATCAGCGGGCCAGAACTTATGGGTAAATTTGAAGAACAAGTGAAACGTTTTGCTGTTGATACCCAATATGAAGAAGTAACTGGAATAATAGTACAAAGTGATGGCACATTTATTGTAAAAACGGAAGAGGGTGAATACCAAAGTAAAACGGTAATTGTGGCATCGGGCAAACGCTCAAGGCGTTTAGAAGTTCCAGGAGAAATGGAATTTGCAGGGCGAGGTGTAAGTTATTGTGCAACTTGTGATGGTCCATTATTTGCGGGCAAAATAGTAGCGGTAGTGGGAGGAGGAAATTCTGCCGTTCAAGCTGCCATTGAGTTAGCCAATGTATCTCCAACTGTATATCTGGTATCGAAGAAAGATTATATTGCCGATCCCATTCTGCTAGATAAAATGCAGGCGGCTAAAAATATTATTGAACTTAAAGGGTATATTTCAGAAGGCATTTATGGGAAGGATGTTGTCGAAAAATTAATAATTCGTAATATCGCTAATGGTTTGTCTCAAGAAATAGCAGTACAAGGGGTCTTTGTCGAAGTTGGTTTGCAGCCTAATTCAGAATATGTTAAGAACTTGGTTGAAGTAAATAATAAGCAGGAAATTATTATCGACTGCCGTACCCAAACCCATATTCCAGGATTATTTGCGGCTGGTGATGTGACCAATGGCCCTGATAAGCAGATTGTTATTGCTGCTGGAGATGGTGCTAAAGCCGCCTTAATGGCTTATGAATATTTATTGCATCAAGAGTAAGAGGCTATTAAGGTAGGTTCGCTAACGTATTATGATCCTAAAATTACATATTTTTCGCTCATAATACGTTGACCTATCCTGGCAATTGTCGGAAAATAGAAACATTATATTAGACCATTGGCTTTTATGACAGATGCTGTATAATAAAGTAGGCAAGGTGTCTTTCAATCACTGATAAAGGTACCGTTGAATAAGAAAAGTTACTCTAATATGGTAAAGAATATAGGTGGAGGATGATTACATGAAAGCGGTAATTACAATTGTTGGTCAAGATCAAGTTGGTATTGTAGCTATGGTTAGTGGAGTGTTGGCAGCAAATGGTGTAAATGTATTAAATATTAATCAAAATATTTTAGATGGCTTTTTTAACATGTTAATGATATCGGATATATCCCAAAGTAAGGTGAGCTTAAAAGAATTACAACAAATTTTAAATGAAAAAGGACAAGCTATTGGTCTACAAATAAAAGTCCAGCATGAAGATATTTTTCGGATTATGCATCGTATATAGACTTTAGGGAGGAAAATGAATGTTAACAATACAAGAAATATTAGAAACCAATCGAATGATTGAAGAAAACAAGCTTGATGTTCGTACCATTACTTTAGGTATTAGCTTACAGGATTGCGCTCACCCGGATCTAAAAATATTCTGTCAGAATATTTACGATAAAATCACTAGAGAAGCACAACACCTAGTGCGAACTGGTGAAGATATTGAAGCCGAATATGGGATTCCTATTATAAATAAACGGATATCTGTGACGCCTATTGCTATAGCTGCAGGAAGTTGTCGTACAGATAGCTATGTGCCAGTGGCCCAGGCTATGGATGCTGCGGCAAAAGCTGTGGGTGTTAATTTTATCGGGGGCTTTTCTGCTCTTGTAGATAAAGGGTATACCAACGGTGCTAAGATACTGATTCAGTCGATTCCAGAAGCGTTAGCCCTTACGGAACGGGTATGTTCTTCTGTCAATCTGGCCTCTACTAAGTCAGGAATCAATATGGATTGTGTACGAGAAATGGGACTCATCATAAAACGGGCCGCCGAGCTCACTCGTGACCGAGATGCTTTAGGGTGCGCCAAATTGGTGGTTTTCGCCAATGCTCCTCAAGACAATCCTTTTATGGCTGGTGCTTTTCATGGTATTGGTGAACCTGAGACAGTCATTAATGTGGGCGTTAGCGGTCCTGGGGTTGTGAAATGTGCTTTAGAAGAAGTCAAAGGGCAAGATTTTAGTGCCATTGCAGAAACCATCAAAAAGACTGCTTTTAAAATAACTCGCGTGGGACAATTGGTAGCGCAAGAAGCGTCACGGCGTATGGGGGTACCTTTTGGTATCATCGACTTATCCCTCGCACCTACACCCGCAGTTGGTGACAGTGTAGCTCATATCCTAGAAGAAATGGGTTTAGAAAGCTGTGGCGCTCCTGGTACTACTGCTGCTTTGGCCCTTCTTAATGATGCTGTAAAAAAAGGCGGTCTTATGGCATCGTCTCATGTTGGCGGTTTAAGCGGAGCATTTATTCCTGTGAGTGAAGATGCTGGTATGATTGCTGCTGTAGAATGTGGCAGCTTAACCTTAGAAAAATTAGAAGCTATGACGTGCGTTTGCTCCGTTGGCCTTGATATGATTGCTGTACCAGGGGATACTTCTGCCGCAACCATTTCAGGTATTATTGCGGATGAAGCTGCCATTGGGATGATTAATAATAAGACAACGGCAGTACGCATTATTCCTGTGCCAGGAAAAAAAGTAGGTGACTGGGTTGAATTTGGCGGTCTTTTAGGCCATAGCCCAATTCTAAAGGTAAATACTTTTAAAAACGATGATTTCATTGCCCGTGGTGGTCGAATTCCTGCTCCAATTCGCGGTTTGACAAACTAGTTGTACAGATTTACATATAAGGATAGCTCTTTTCTTAGTAAGGAAATTGTTATCCTTATTTCTTTAAGCTGAATAAAACAGGGGGTATGATATGCGCATTACGAAAGCAAGAAAAGAAGAAATGCTGGCTATTTTAGAAGAGCATTATCGTGATACTACCACCGCCCTCCAGTATTCCACGCCTTTTGAACTACTCATTGCCGTTATTTTATCGGCTCAGTGCACGGATAAGAGGGTCAATATCATTACGGCTCGTTTGTTTGCTGAGTATAATACACCGGATAAAATATGGGGAATGGGCCAAGAAAAGCTAGAAGAATATATTAGGGACTGTGGTTTATTTCATAGTAAAGCTCGTAATATTATGGCTAGTTGTGAAATACTATGCAAAGAATATGATGGACAAGTACCAGAACATTTTGCCCAGCTTATTACCTTACCAGGTGTGGGGCGAAAAACAGCCAATGTAGTACTGAGTCAATTGTTTAATATTCCAGCCATAGCCGTAGATACTCATGTTTTTAGGGTATCCAATCGATTGGGACTGGCAAAAGGGGAAACGCCGCTGGCAGTAGAAGAGGGGCTCATGAAAGCCATTCCGAAAGAAAAATGGAGTGGTGCCCATCATTGGCTTATATGGCATGGTCGGAATGTTTGCAAGGCCCGCAAGCCTCTTTGTTCTACTTGTCCGTTGATTGGGGTATGTCCTAGCAGGACATTTTAGAAAATACAAAGTGGAAACAAGGGTTAATGATGATATAATATTAGAGGTTTACAATAGACTCATAGTAATTTATTTATAGGGGGAATTTTTATGTCACGAAAAATAGTAGGTATGTTATTGATCATTTTAATGCAGGTGCTGTTAGTTGCTGGGTGTTCAAGCAGTCCTAGCGCTCCTAACACTCCCGTAACACCTGAGAATACGTCAAATCAAACGACAACGAAAAAGAACAGTGTGGCTAATTTTGAAACAACGAAGGGTAACTTTACTATTGAATTATTCGAAGATAAGGCGCCCATTACCGCTAAAAACTTTAGTGATCTTGTAACGAAGAATTTTTATGATGGGCTGATTTTTCATCGTGTTATTGAAGGTTTTATGATTCAGGGCGGGGACCCTAAGGGAAATGGTACAGGTGGTCCTGGCTATAAAATACCCGATGAATTTCATCCAGAATTGAAACATAATGCAGCAGGCGTAATTTCTATGGCAAATGCTGGCCCTAATACTGGCGGTTCACAATTCTTTATTACCCTAGCACCTACGCCACACTTAGATAAAAAACATGCTGTTTTTGGTAAGGTAATTAGTGGCATGGATGTTGTACAAGCTATTGGTAAAGTTAAAACGGGGTCAATGGATAAGCCTGTAGAAGATGTTATAATAAAGAAAATCACCATCGAACAACCGTAAGGTTATTTCATGGTATATACGTATATTGTTCAGTGCGCTGATGGCACTTTATACACGGGGTGGACTGCTAGCTTAGAAAAACGTCTTGCTGCTCACAATGCAGGGATAGGGGCTAAATATACTCGTAATCGCCTGCCTGTAGCACTTGTATACTGGGAGTGGCAAGAGAATCAAAGTGCTGCGCAAAGGCGTGAGGCTAGTATAAAAAAGCTAAGGCGAAATCAAAAATTTGCTTTAATTCATGAATTTAGCAATCGATAGTAGGGATATGAGTGGAAAATCATATCCTTTTTCTTTGACACAATCTCCGTTACAAGCTACAATAATAAAGAAAAAATTTAAGCAATGCAGGTGAATAGATTGAGCGTATTAACAGTAGAAAATGTAACACATGGTTTTGGGGCCAGAAAGATTTTGGAAAATGCATCCTTTCGACTCCTTAAGGGCGAACATGTTGGGTTAATCGGAGCAAATGGTGAAGGTAAATCTACCTTTTTAAATATTATTACAGGTCAATTGATGCCAGATGAGGGAAATGTAGCATGGTCAAATCGGGTAACGGTTGGTTATCTAGATCAGCATAGTGTTCTTACCAAGGGCAAAACCATTCGGGAAGCCTTGCGAGAAGCGTTTCAATCCATGTTCGATTTGGAAGCGGAAATGATAGGTATTTATGATAAAATGGGAGAGGCTTCTCCTGAAGAGTTAGATAAAATGATGGAAGATGTAGGAGAAATTCAGACCATTCTTGAGACCAATAGCTTTTATATGATTGATGCTCGAATTACTGAAGTCGCCAATGGCTTGGGACTCGGTGAAATTGGCCTTGATAAAGATGTAGCGGATCTGAGCGGTGGGCAACGAACGAAGGTGCTGTTAACAAAGCTATTGCTGCAGAATCCAACAATTTTGCTGCTGGATGAACCGACAAACTATCTCGATGTAGAGCACATTGAGTGGCTACGACGGTATCTAAAAGAATATGAAAATAGCTTTATTTTGGTTTCTCATGATATTCCATTTTTAAATGATGTAGTCAATGTTATTTATCATGTGGAAAATACGATATTAACCAGATATACTGGAGACTATGAGCAATTTCAGCAACTGTATAATATCCGTAAAGGGCAAGAATCAAAAGCTTATGAACGGCAACAACAGGAAATTGATCGTTTAGAAGATTTTATTTCTCGTAATAAAGCCAGAATTTCTACTACTGGTCGAGCCAAAAGTCGACAGAAACAATTGGAAAAAATGGAAGTATTAGAAAAACCGCGAGAAAAGATGAAACCTGTTTTTGGTTTTAAGGAAGCTAGAACACCAAGTCGTATGATTGTACAGGCTGAGCATTTGGTATTAGGCTATGATGAACCGTTAACCAGACCTGTTAATATTACCCTAGAGCGGGGACAAAAGGTAGCCATTCGTGGTGTAAATGGCTTAGGTAAAACAACCCTATTAAAAACAATTTTAGGAAAAATACAACCTATCTCTGGACAGCTAGAATTGGGTGATTTTCTTCATCCAGGTTATTTTGAGCAGGAATCAACTGAGCGTAACACCAAGACTGCTATGGAAGATGTGTGGGCTGAATATCCTGGATTATCTCATTTTGAGGTGCGTCAGGCACTCGCAAAATGTGGTCTAACCAATGAGCATATTACCAGTCAAATGATGGTCTTAAGTGGTGGGGAAAATGCTAAAGTGCGCCTTTGTAAGCTCATGCTCAGAGAATGCAATTGGATTGTACTAGATGAACCAACCAACCATTTAGATGTCGATGCAAAAACAGAATTAAAACGAGCTCTTACAGAGTTTAAAGGTACTGTACTTTTAGTATCTCATGAACCAGAGTTTTATGAAGACTGGGTCACAGATATTTGGAATGTGGAAAATTGGACAACTAAAATTATTTAAAATGGTTGTTACTATTAGTTGGAGGCGATTATGAATAGTGGGGTCATCAGGGGCTTGACCGTATTGTAGTAGTTGGCGATAGTGATGTATTAGAACGTACTGTAGCATATATTAATAAAAAAAATTAAGAAAAATCCTGCTAGCTTAGCGTTTGATACTAAGCTGGCAGGATTTTTTATCCTATTAGGATTTAGTTGGCAATGAATTGGTACTTCCTCTTCTTCGAGAGTGGTTCCTTTTATACCAACACCTCCTATTTTTCAACTAACAACTTTATTGTGTAATTCGAGGTGTTAGCGTGTCGATAAAATATAAAGGCGTATTTACAGGAATTTTGTAATCTTTAGCGAATTGTTCCCAATATATAGTTTGATTTAAGCAATGATTGGAGGACTGGTCTGATATGTTACAAAAAATCATAGTATTAGTGGTTGCTTTGTGCTTACAATCAACCATATCCTATGCTGCAAGCATAGAGTTTCGTGAAGGTGATACAGGTAAGGACATTGTAACGATTCAGGTTAAATTGAAAGGACAGGGCTACTTTACCAAGAAAATTGATGGTAATTTTACAGCAGAAACTACGAAAGCTGTCAAAACATTTCAAAGAGAAAAAAAATTACCTTCGAATGGAATTGTGGATGAAAAAACCTATATGGCATTACTAGGGAAGGGAGTAATAGGAAAAGGAGAGTCTTCCACTGATAGGAATGGGAAGATCACAGATACAGCCTTAAAATTGGTTGGTGTTCCCTATAAATGGGGCGGGATAACTACTAAAGGATTTGATTGTTCTGGTTTTGTTTGGTATGTATTTGATAAAAATAAAATAAGCTTGCCGCGTACTGCTGATGTACAGTATAAAAAAGGAAAAACAGTGACTATTGGCAACTTACAAAAGGGAGATCTGGTGTTTTTTACTACTTATGAGCCTGGTGCGTCTCATATAGGAATATATCTTGAAAAAGGCAAGTTTATTCATGCTTCTTCTAGTCGGGGAGTTATGGTAAGTAATTTATCGGATAGTTATTGGAAGCCAAGATATCTTGGGGCACGAAGAGTGATCTAATTTTAAGAATAATAGAGAAAGTAGGGAAAAATTCCCTGCATTGGCTAGTGATTTCCTGTTTCGGCGGTGATTATTACCTGATGCAGGGCGTTTATTTGAGCATTTGCGGGGAATTATTACCTGCAATACGGGGAATTATTACCTGCCCAAATATTATGTATACTTGAGCTTCGTAAACTGTGACTTTATAGGGGGATTTTATGGAGTTAAAGTGGTATGATTCTTGCAATGTACAAAAGATGACGTGTATAGCAGAGTTAAAAATGTAATATAAAGGAGTGTTTATGTTGGCAGAAGGATATGTAGATCAATTCTCTAAAGTTCAAGGTAAGACTAGCAAAAGAATGTATTTTCTTGATAACTTAAAGGCGTTTGTGATTCTCTTGATGGTAGTATTTCATGTAGGGTTAGGTTACATGTCTCCACCCATTGAATGGTGGTATGTAAATGATACGCAAAAGAGTGGCTTTTTTAATTTATTCGTCATGGAAACCGACGTATATATAATGCCAATCATGTTTTTGCTTGCGGGCTATTTTGCATTACCAGTGTTAATTAAAAAAGGTACAGTTGAATTTTGGCGAGATAAATTTTGGCGTATTGTATTGCCATGGGTTGGTGGCGTTCTATTATTAGCACCGCCGATTGCTTACAGTATTATATTCAGTCGTACGCCAACACCTCCAAGTTTCTTTTCTTTCTGGGGCAATGAGTTTTGGGGTGATTTTTTTCAGCATGCTCATTATTGGTTTTTAGGCATATTAACAGTATTCTTTTTAATTCTTACAGTGCTATATAAATTGAATCCCCATTATTTTCAAAAGTCATTTCAGGGAGAAAAACCATCAAATGGATTTTTCTTATTATTTGTCTTACTGAGTGCTCTGCCTTTTTTTCTCGCAAAATTAGTTTTTCCTTCGGATCTTTGGTTTAATAAATGGTATATTATTTCATTTCAACCCGAGCGTATTGGATTGCTTGCTTGCTATTTTGGCTTAGGAGTTTATGCTTGGAAAAATGCTTGGTTCACTTCAGAAGGCTATAATCCGAAGGTCTTAGGTTGGAGCATGGCAGCCATTATTATGCTGTTTGTGTTTCTTGCTTATCGTATAGCATTTACTTTTGGACCGAATGTTTTGCCAATATATAAAGCCGGTCATGCCTTGGTCTTCTCTGTGTTTTGTCTCACAGCTACTTTTGCTGGAATTGCGGTATTTCATAAGTTTATCAATAGTGATGCTTATTTATGGCGCAGGCTGGCTGCTAATTCCTATATTATTTACTATATTCATCAGTTTATCGTTATTCCCCTGGCTTATACAGTACAACAACTTCAGGTAAATGTATGGCTGAAATATTTTGGCGTTGCAATAACAGCAGTTATTTTGTGTTTCTTAGTATCAGAGTACATTGTTAACCCCGTTTTATCTTTGGGGAAAATAGATAAAAAGAAATAACTGTCTTTTGTCATAAGGAAGATGTATTTATATGCTTGACAAGAGTGTAAACTTTTGTTATATTATCAATAATTAAATAACTACATTAACAACGATGAAGAGGAAGAGTACGTTAGTTGCTTTTTACAGAGAGCCAGGGGTTGCTGTGACCTGGTAATTGTGCTAACCGAAATACACCTGTGAGTTGCAGGTCGAACGTTATATAATAAGTAGACTGTGCCGGACGCCACCGTTATCATAGGCTAGAGTATCGGACTGTGTGTCTCGTACTTGATGATCTGATTGGCTTGTAAGACAAGTAGGGTGGTATAACGGATAATAACATTCCGTCCCTTAAGAGGGATGGAGTGTTTTTTTTATTACACAAAATTAAGGAGGTTTTATAATATGATTATTGTAATGAGTCCAGGGGCAACGAAAGAACAGTTGCAAATAGTGCTTGAAAAATTAACAAAAGTAGGTTTAAAGGTGCATTTGTCAGAAGGTGCAAGTCGCACGATTATTGGTGTAATTGGCGATAAACGTTTTATTTCTGAGTTGCCAATTGAGGCTTTAGATGGCGTAGAAAAAATGGTATCTGTAACTGTGGACTACAAATTGGTTAGCCGTGAATTCAAACAGGAGGATACTATTGTTAATGTAGGTGGCGTGTTGATTGGTGGCAATCATTTAGCAGTTATGGCTGGACCATGCGCTGTAGAAAGCCGTGAACAACTGTTGTTATCAGCAGAGATTGTAAAAATGGCAGGTGCTCAGTTTTTACGTGGCGGAGCGTATAAGCCGAGGACTTCACCTTATGCATTTCAAGGCTTAGAAATTAAAGGACTTGAAATGCTAGCAGAAGCTAGGGAAAAAACAGGGCTTAAGATTGTCACTGAGGTAGTTGATGTAGAGTCTGTGCCTGTAGTAAGCGCTTATGCTGATATGCTACAAATAGGATCTCGCAATATGCAAAATTTCCAGTTGTTAAAAACAGTAGGTAAAACAGATAAGCCTGTCTTATTGAAACGTGGTCTATCAGCTACTCTTAATGAATGGCTCAATGCTGCTGAATACATTATGAGCGAAGGAAATTACAATGTAGTGCTTTGTGAGCGCGGCATTCGCACGTATGAAGAATATACCCGCAATACCTTAGATTTAAGTGCTGTTGCTGCAGTTAAAAATATTAGTCATTTACCAATTATTGTTGATCCAAGTCATGGTACCGGACGTTGGAAATTAGTAGGACCTATGGCGCGGGCTGGCATTGCTGCTGGTGCTGATGGTCTGATGATTGAAGTACATCCTAATCCGGCAGAGGCTTTATCCGATGGTAAGCAATCCTTGACACCTGAGAATTTTAATTTGATGATGCAGGAAGTTGGTAAAATTGCAGAAGTGATGGGTAAGACTTTGGCATGAAGGCCCAGCATATTACAATTGTAGGGTTAGGACTTATTGGCGGCTCACTAGGACTTGCTTTTCACGATATCCCCGGAGTCATCCTTACTGGGGTTGACTCTGATCCTCGCACCTTAAAAAGTGCTATAGAGGGGGGAGCCGTTGATTACAGTACAGATGATTTGATGAAAGGTGTACAAAATGCAGATGTTATTTTCTTATGTACACCGGTTCTTCAGATTATACCGATTGTAAAAAAGATGTTACCTTACTTAAAACCAGGAACTATTTTAACGGATGTAGGAAGTACAAAGGGATTTTTAGCTCAAGGATTATTAGCTCTTCTTCCATCGAATATTCATTATGTAAGCGGTCATCCTATGGCGGGAGGAGAAAAAAGCGGCATAGGGGCAGCCCATAAAGAGTTGTTTAAGGACAAGTGGTATATATTAGTTCCTGATGCATCAACTTCTTCGGAAGCAGTAGAAGTCATAACGAATATCCTTACTTGCACAGGAGCGAGACTTACTACGATGGATGTGGCAGATCATGATCAATATGGGGCAATTATCAGTCATGTACCTCATGTAGCAGCAGCAGCTTTGGTGAATCTTTTGGATCAGTATCCAGACTTAGAAGAAAAATTTAAGCTGGTCGGCGGCGGTTTTCGTGATACTACTCGGATCGCTTCTTCGGATGCAGATATGTGGTCAGATATTTGTATGACCAATGGGGAGCAGATTACAGATAGCCTTCTTCATTTAAAAGCTATACTCGATACTGTTATTTTGGCAGTACAAAAGGGGGACCGTCAGGCTCTTCACCACTTCTTTAAACGTGCAAAAATAAGACGAGATGCCCTAATTACAAAAACAGACGCTCATACTTGATGTATGAGCGTCTGTTTTTATTTTGTAACTCGTTCCCAGTTAGCATTAATCACTAAGGCCATGAGCTTTTTTCCTTCAATGTCTAGATGCAAACCATCGGTAGCGTATTGTAGAGGCAATTCACGGTTAGCGTTCATAAAATAAGGTTCGATATCAATATTGTAGCGCTGTTGTCTAATAAAGTAATTTACAGCGGCAAATTGCCTCTGCCAATCAGGTGCCGTTTCTTCATTGAAAGCTTGATGTATAGCGGTAGGATTAATCGGGGGCAAAGTGAGGAAAATAGGTCGGATTCCATGGGCTAAGCTCTTGTCTCTTATCCAAGTAAGTTCTTTAATGACTTGGTCAGCTTGTATACCGCCGCGCAGACTATTCGAGCCACCCATGACAATAAGAAATTTAGAGTGTACAGGAAGAACATCCGCATTAAAGCGCTGCACCATTGTTTCTGTTGTATCTCCACTTTTGCCTAAATTCATTGTGGGAAAAGCTAAATAGGTTTGGAAGCTATACTCCATATCCGCAGGTGAATAGGAAATCGCTCCGCCGCCATGTGTAATACTATCCCCAAAGGTAGCTGCATATTGCCCAATAGCGGGATTAACAGTAAATGCTTCAGCATCCGAAAATACACCTACTGGTTTTCCGTATTGATCAAGCCCTCGTACTCGCCAATAATAGGTACCAGGGGCAATCAGCGGTTCCTCGTCATAATAATCCATACCGCCATGCACGATTGCTTGACGCAAACGGTATTTGGATGGTTTTACCTCATTGGGGTTTTCTGGAGGGTTTGAGGTTAACTCTACTTCATAGTTTGTTGCACCCGTAATTGGAATCCAAGAATACACGGGATAGAGAGGCATAGGCATATTAGCAGCTTTATATCCTGTATTGGAGATAGGTTTTAGGATTTGGGGAAGGGTATGATCAATGAAAAGTTCGGTAACATCTGAAAATACACCGATAGGATTGCCGCCATAATCCAAGGAACGCACTCGCCAGTAGATAGAATGATTTGGATATTGGGATAAATCAATACTATAGCCATTGGTAAAGACTTCACGCGTAGAATGTACCTGGTGGCGAGAAGGTAAAATACCATTTGGATTTTCAGCTGGGGCATTTAAAAATTCAATTTCATAATAGACGGTTCCTGGTAATATTGTCCACATTAAAAGAGGAACATTAGGTGCAGGAGCGCTTTTTGTATAGGTTGTTATAGGGGTAGGTTTAAGGATAGTATTATCTAATCGAATGGAGGAAATTGGCACAGGGGCAGAATAATATCCTAAGGGTTGATGGAATAAACTATGAGCTGAGACCCTTAGATAGGTATTGTCGGGGAAATTATGATCAATTTTGATCGTATTCTTAAAGGTACGATATTTTGCAATGCGATAAGAAGGAACAAAGGATTTTGCTTCTAGTTCTTCTTCCGGACTATGATGTAATACTTCGACTTCATAGTAGGCAAAGTAAGGAAGCTTTGACCAAGTTAAAATATATTCATTGGCCACATGGGTTACATCAAGTAGTGGTCTATAGCTACTGAAACCAATAGTGTCATCAATTTCAACAATATATAATAGCGTTGTGAGTAGTAAGATTAGAATAAGGATTCGTTTAATAGTGATACACCCACTTACTTAATTAATTAAAAATATAAATCACGAGTGCCATTTTCAATTTCTTTGAGGCGTTTTATAGTTTCTAGGCGCACTTTTTCTTCGGGAATGGTTGCCAAATTTTCAGCAATCATTGCTTCTCCAACAGCTTTCAGGGATTCATCCCCATAGTCAATTAAATATTCCTTAAAGGTTAATAAAGCATTAGGCAGGCAGACATTTTGGATTTCTCCGCTTTTGGCCAGTTGCATAAAGCGATCTCCTGTACGACCTTGACGATAGCAGGCAGTACAATAACTAGGGATGAAGTTTTTCTCGCAGAGCATACGTATAATTTCATTAGGAGAACGATTGTCACCTGTTTCAAACTGCATACTAGCAGTAATCAGTTTATCATCTAGTTGTGTATCTTGATAGCCACCCACTCCGGTACAAGAGCCAGCGCTTATTTGTGATACTCCGTAAGTAAGAAGTTCATCTCTAAATTCTGGATGCTCTCGTGTTGATAAAATAATACCTGTATAAGGCACTGCGAGTCGTAAAATAGCAATTATTTTCTTAAAATCTTCATCTTTAACTAAATGGGGGAAAAGGTTTAGATTTACATTGCCAGCTGGTCTTAGACGAGGTACTGAAATGGTGTGAGGTCCAACGCCAAAGGTTTTTTCTAAGTGCTCAGCATGCAAGAACATAGCGACAGTGTCATATTTATAATCAAAGAGTCCATACAGTACGCCAATACCTACATCATCAAGACCGGCTTTCATTGCTCTATCCATAGCTGTCGTATGCCAGTTGTAATTGCTTTTTGGCCCTGTTGGATGGAGTGCTTTGTAAGTTGGGCGATGATAAGTTTCTTGGAATAATATATAAGTGCCAACATCCGCTTGTTTTAATTGCTGGTAGTCACGAATGGTAGTAGCGGCGATATTGACATTAATACGGCGAATGCTGCCATTTTCATTCTTAATACTATAAATTTCTTTAATGGTATCTATAATATAGTCGATAGAACAATTCACTGGATCTTCGCCAGCTTCTAGGACTAAGCGCTTATGACCAAGCGCTTGAATAATTTCAACTTCACGGCGAATCTCAACGAGGGATAAGCTTTTACGCAGCTGCTCAAGATTGTCACTGCGATAACCGCAATAAGAACAATTGTTAATACAGTGATTCGAAACATATAATGGAGCAAATAAAACGATTCTTGTACCATAGATAGCTTGCTTAATTCGGGCAGCAGCAGCAAACATGGATTCTAATAAGGTAGTATCCTTGACTTCTAATAGTATAGCCACTTCAGCGGCAGAAAGTCCTTTGTATTGAAGAGCTTTGTTAATAATTTCTTCAATGATTTGCTTATCCTGAGATTTGCTTTTTCCTTCAAGAAGTAATTGATTGATTAAATTGTCATTAATAAAACTATCCGAGGTTTGTTCATTTCTATTTATCATACTTTTGACCACCTTTTACGTTAACAGATTATATTCTTTATTAGATATGTATATTATAACGTAAATGCTGTAAAGAACATATAGAAGGATATAAAATTGTCACTTTACGCCTATAAGGTGCATATAATGATACGGAGAATTATAGGAGGTGAGAGGAATGCTTAGCGATGAAGAACGAAAGCATAATATGGATTATGAGAAAAAGCAAACGATAGAATATAGTCATAAACAAGGGGCTCAGATTCATGTACATGCTTATAGCACCCAAGTAGATAGTGAGGATAATCACCAGCATATATTACAGGGGACAAGTGGTCTTAGAGAGAGGGCTGGAAGGTCACATGTTCATCCAATTTGTATCCGAACATCCTTTGAAGATGGACACTGGCACTGGGTAGATATTATGACAGATAGAGCCATAGCTATGCCTGATGGTACCCATACTCACTATTTTTCTGGATGCACCAGTATGGAGGATGGTCACTATCACACTTTTTCAGATGTATCCAATCTTAGTATAGATATGCCCTTAGAGGAGGAAGAACCAGTACCAAAGTCTTGTAAGTATAAGCGTACGGGAGAAGAGGAATTTAATTAATGATGAGGATGACTACTCGCAAGAAGTAGTCATTTTTTTGAGCTAATTTTAAAGTGAAATTAATAATTTTAAAATGGAAAAAAAAATTCCTCAAAAGTAAGGAATAATTAGTTAGGATGTCGAATGTATTTATACTGAAGAAGTAAAGTAAACTATGAGCAAAAAGTAAGTCCTTGAATTAACGTAGCAGGGGGATTTCAACAATGTCAGAGTTATTGACGGAAGAATTTATTTCAACATATCCGGACTTTCCCGAACAGATGAATGAATTAGGGAAATTTGTATATTATCGCACTTATTCTAGGTTTTTGCCAGACAAGAAAAGGCGAGAGACCTGGAAGGAAACAGTAAAACGTTCAGTTGAATATAATCACCAGCTTGCTATTGAGCATTTTAAAAAGATTGGCTTTTCCTACAATAAAGAAGCGGTCAAAGAGGAAGCAGAGCAATTTTTTGATGCTATGTTTCATTTGAGACAATTTTTATCTGGACGCACTCTTTGGGTTGGCGGTGTAGATAGCAGTGAAAAATATCCATTATCAAATTTTAATTGTTCCTTTCTTGCGATTACCAAGTGGCAGGATATGATAGATTTATTTTATTTATTACTAGTTGGTGTCAGTGTTGGCTTTAAATGTACGATTGATATGGCAAAACAACTTCCGTTAATTCGCAATAATCTAGAACTAATTCATTCCCCATATGAACTCTTACCTAAAAAAGAACGTAATGCAATGACAAAATTTGCAGTACGGGAAAATGGTTATGGGGAAATTTCCATAGGAAATTCAAAAGAAGGATTAGTTGAAAGTTTGCGACTGTATCTTAAGGTAGTAACAGAAAAAGAATATGAGGGGATACATACCATTACCTTTAATTATAATTCCATACCATTTTATGGTGAAGAAGGTTTGGGCAGACAGCTTTCAGGTCATGAATCCCTACGAGAGATGTTAGAAGGTATTAACAATGTACTAAAGGGGCAGATTGACCCCTCTCTAACACCATGGGAGATGGTTGATGCCAGTAAAGGGTATATCCGTCTTCGTCCAATAGGGATATTGGATATAGGAAATATGATAGGCAAACACATTATTGTTGATGGGGTACGAAAAACCTCAGAATTGTTTCTAATGAGTGCAGATGATGTTGAGAGTATGTTTGCCAAGTACTGTTTAAATGGCTTTGGGAATGAAAAAGCTTTTGAACGTCATGAACGGATTCAGGAAATGATGACTGCAATGCAAATACCCATTCCTAAGTGGTTCCATGAAGTGGGAATACGTAAATGGGTTGTATCCTATAGCATGGATAAGAAAAAATTCTTTGATAGCTTACAAGAAGCCGAGGATTTTAAAAAAAACGTAGAACCGGCAATGGTAGATTACCCTGCTAATCCAGGAAGGTTATTTCCCCATCGTAATATCTCAAGTAACGCTATTGCTTTTACCGAAAAACCATCTCAAGATATGATGTCTCTTATTTTCGAAATATTGCAAGGACAAGAGGAATTAGGTTTTGTCAACATGGAGGAAATAGCTAGACGCAGACCCAATGCGGAAGGGATAAATCCTTGTGCCGAATTTCTTCTTGATCATAAAGGAGTATGTAACTTAACAACGATTAATATGGTTCAATTTGTTAAGGAGGGTAAGCTTGAAATTGACAAGTTGGTGGAAGCGCAAAAACGATCCGTGCGGGCGGGACTGCGCATGACCTTAGCAACCCTTGAACTTTCAGAATGGGATAACGTACAGCGACGCGATCGTCTAGTTGGTGCTTCCCTTACGGGGGTAAAAGATGCAGTAGCCATGCTTGGATATGATGATCTTAAGGAAGCAATATTGCTAAAAAGCCTTAGTAATATTGCCAGAGAAGCAGGCGACCTATATGCAAAGGAACTGCGAGTGGTTTCACCGTTGCTTGTAACAACAGTGAAACCGGAGGGAACGATATCTTTGATGGCAGGGGGCGTTTCTAGCGGACTTCATTGGTCTTATAGCCCTTACTATATTCGACGTATTCACATGAATAGTACCGATCCATTAGTAAAAACAGCCATGGAACTTGGATGGACCGTCCATTCGAAGGCAAAGGGGAATACTGCAATAATTGAATTTCCAATTGCTTCTGGTGTTAAGGAAGTCAAACATAATATTTCTGCCGAACGGCAGCTTGATAATTACTTTCGATTTCAAGCTGTTTATTCAGAGCACAATAGCTCAAATACCATTACGGTAAAACCCAATGAATGGAAAGAAATAGAAGAAACAGTTTTTGAAAACTGGGATATGTATACTGCTGTTAGTTTCCTTGCTGTTCCGGAAGGCGCTTGTCTTTTGCCAGCATATGAAGCCATTACCAAAGAAAAGTATGAAGAGTTACGGAACAAAATGAAACCCTTTGCACAAGAAGTATTGGAAAAATACGAAATAGGGGAAAATTTTGATTTGAGTAATGATGATTGTGAAGCCGGAGGATGTCCGATTCGCTAATAAAGGGGCCGTCACACTAATTTCTTAGTGCGACAGCCCCTTTAGTTTTCTTTCTTGGGCAAAGTAAATTTAAAGGAATGATTTATGAATTATCTCAATAGTCTATTAGTAATAAAGTAAATGGTGGTGATAATTTGTATGGGAGTACCTAGAATACAAGGTATAGGTACAGCAGTGCCAAAGTACGCTTTAAAACAGGGAGAAATAGAGAAGTTCGTAGCGGCCCTTTTTCAAGAACATGTTGACCATCTTGACCGTTTGTTGCCAGTATTTGAGAGTAGCTGTATTGATACTCGCCATTTATCTAAGCCTTTAGATTGGTATAGTACTGCACATTCTTTTGCACAAGCAAATGCAATTTTTGAGCAGGTAGCCCTAGATCTAACGGAAGAAGCGGCATTACAGGCAATGAAGATGGGGAAAGTAGAAGCAAAGGATATTGGGATGGTCTTGAGATACTGGGGAATTAAGTCCTAGTTGTTGTTTTTTTGCCATATATTGTAGTGCATCTACATCAACTAAAAGAAAGGGAAGAAGAATATGGTCTTTCTTTATGCTTTTATTGGAGTGCTTTGTTTGGGAATTGCACCACTGTTTGGAAAAACCGCTTTGGATAGTGTTACTCCGACCACCGCTTTTGCGATTCGAACAGTCATTGCGGCTCTTTTGGTGGTAACATGGTTAATTGGCTCAAAAACATATCATGAATTATATAATTTATCAACAACATTTTGGTTATTCATAACAGCAGAAGCTGTTTTAGCCGCAGTATTAGGAGACTTGGCTTATTTTTACGCTTTGCAAAAAGGGAAAATTAACCAAGTGGCTCTTATTATGTCCTGCACTCCGTTGATTACCGTTTTGCTTAGTTACTTATTACTTGATGAAGGCATTTCCTTTTCTCTATTACTTGGTGCCGTTCTTATTACAGCAGGATTGATCATTATTAACTATCAGTCATAGAGAAGAATTGCTAAAAATTAATAGATTTTTATTATTGAAAAAGGAAATACTAAGATTGGAGGTGATATTATGTTTTTGAAAAGAAAACGTAATTCAATGATGGATATAGACATGGATATGGATATGCACATGAAATCAATGGTAAAAGTAGCTGTTGCAGGCGTAGTTATGTATCAAGCTGCAAAATTTATGATTAATCAGTTTATGGACCACTAATCCTTATAGCAAGAAAAACGGTATAATTGTTCCTGTTTTGTAGATACTAAGAATGGAAACCTTAATAAAATTAACAGGAGGTTATCGTATGAATAATCAAAAAAATACGACTGCTCAACAAAATTTAAAAACATCCCAAAGTAGTGCAACAAGTGCTACGCAACAAGGAAAGACTACTAGTAGTGCTAAACAACAAGCTAGTAAATCAGAATATGGAACCCTAACTGCAAAGTCTGATGCAAATAACGACTACAAATAATTAGAAAATATGCCGTGGAGTCAATCCACGGCATATTTTTTTTGATACATCTATGAGGTATTAGTCTTGTTGATTATTTAATTGATTTTGTGCAGCGATGCCAAGGCGACTATTGAGTTGGCTGATATGACGATCCATATCTTGTGTCATTTGTGAAAACATTTGTTTAGCAGTTTGATCATCAGTAGATTGTTCAAAGGTAGCATAGGTTCCTTTGGCGGACTCGGCAGCGGCAACTGCTTTTTGTAAATCTTTTTGAACAGTCATGAATATTCCTCCTTTACGTTATAGATAAAATCTACCTTGCTATTATTTCACAAAAGAACTGTTTTTATTAGTCATTACAAAAGATTGACCAAATGTTTATAATGCTCTAAAAAAAATATTAAAATTCATATAGATAAACAGGATTCTGCTGTAGATAGATGGTATAATGAAGAATAGATTCATACAAAAAATATAATGGTTTATAAAATATAAGGTGGTAGTTATTGGACTATTTATTGCAGGGAGGATAATGTTTATGAGTGTTATTTCAAGTCGAATTTTTGATAATAAAATGATTATTAAACTGAAAAATAGGGTATGTGATACATCGGAAGAATTGCTATTTAGTGATTTATTTGCCAAAGTGTTGACCATGTCCATTCAAGATTTATCAAAACGAAAGTCCATACTTTTGAATATATTTAAAGATAAGGATGATATTAAGGAAGAAGATATTAAGCTTCTTATTGAAACCTTTCATTTTTTATGTAAAATGCCGATAAACCTTGTTAGTCGAGTGATCCAAGGCTCCGATTCTTTTGCCAAGGATCCGGCCTTGCTCAATGACTTTATTCAACATTTATATAATTATTGGCGTAATTTTAATCGTTTTATTGTTTGTCATTCTGATGGGGATTCCTTAGATAAAAGACCTTACCGGACCTTTCATGCGACAATAGAGCAACTTAATCATTTGGTGAGGAAAACCTATCGGGACTTACAAATTAATATTACACATCGTCCTAAAGTCTATCGACAAGTAACAGCAGGTGCAGAACTGGCCGCAATTAGCGTAACCGAAAAAGTTCCTTTCCATGGTGAGAATTACAATAAATTAAATACAATTCCTATCATACGGCAGGTATGTATTTATCCGCCGTTAGTACTAGACCCTCCTATGAATAAACGGACGGGAAAATTTAAGCAAATCAACCAAAACCCATTGGATTTAGTTGATATTCATGCTGATGAGTGGCTTTGTTATCCAGCAAAAGTGGGTCCTTTGGTGATTGCTATTTATTTTCATGAACGATTTTTTGAACTGGGTTTTTCCTTATGTAATTTATTTGAAGTTGCTGATGATTGGGAATTGCAAAAACAGCCAGATGCCGTATTTTTATTTGGCGTCCCAGGAAATGCATTAGATGATCTAGCGCCCTTGCCTACTGTGTTTTATGAGGATAATGAGAATGAAATGCTAGTCGCTGCTATTCCCAATCGCGATGAGTTTGGATATTTTGGTTATCTAAAAAAGATGGCGCTTACATTACATAATATTCATATGATGAAAAATGGGAAAATGCCCTTTCATGGTGCAATGGCTAGAATTATTCTTAAAGGGGATAAGGAAGCCAATATCCTGGTTATGGGTGATACAGGAGCTGGAAAATCCGAAACGCTAGAAGCATTTCGGATTCTCGGGGAAGAATATATTCAAGACATTATAATCATTGCCGATGATATGGGTTCGCTCTCAATTGATAGTGAGGGAAATGTTCTTGGATATGGAACAGAAATTGGTGCTTATGTGAGGCTTGATGATTTAAATCCTGGATATGCTTTTGGACAGATCGATAGAGCTATTATTATGAATCCGAGTCAAAAAAATGCTCGTACCATTCTGCCAGTGACCACTTATGGGAAAATAGTCAAAGGATGTAAAGTCGACTTTATATTATACTGTAATAATTTTGATCAAATTGACGAAGAACATCCGATTATAGAAAAATTTATGAGTGCAGAAGAAGCCATTACAGTTTTTCGCTCTGGTGCAGTCATGAGTAAGGGGACAACTACATCGACAGGTTTAGTACAAACCTATTTTGCCAATGTATTTGGACCAGCCCAATATCGTGAGATTCATGAAACCATTGCCAAGAAATACTTTGATGCGTTTTTTCAACAAGGAATTTTCGTTGGGCAAATGCGAACGAGGCTCAGTATGGATGGCTGGGAACGTAAAGGTCCAGAAGAAGCGGCAAGGGAGCTGCTCAATATGATTATTAGTAAGAATGCCTAAAACACTCTATGGAAATCAAAGTAAGAGGTGAAGATATGGGATGTAAGATATTGGTTGTTGATGATATAGCTGTTAACAGAGCAATTATGAAAGTCGCTTTGAATACCATTGAAGATGTAGAATTTATTGAGGCGACAAATGGCCTTGAAGTTTTAAAAATTGTAAACGAACAAGAAATTAGTCTGGTTATTTTAGATTTAGTTATGCCGATAAAAGATGGATTTGAAGTGCTAAAAGAAATGAAAAACACTCCAGGGTTGCAAGAAATCCCTGTGATTGTTTATTCAGGAAACGAAGATACTGAGAGTGTTAGCGAAGCCTTAGAGCTTGGAGCTTATGACTATTTTACGAAACCTTTGCAACCAAGAGAAATGAAGGTGATTTTACCAAGAAAGGCCAAAAATGCTCTTAAAAGTTTTGAACAGCAAAAGATAATCCAAAGTTTAAACTTGAAAATGCAAGTAGATTTATTAATGGCAAGTGTTTTTCAACAATCCTTGTTATGTGAAGAAGTTCAAATGACTAACGCAGTGATGTATGGTAAGTATATTCCAACCCAAGATATTGGGGGAGAGTTTTTTGAATGTACACAAGTTGATGATGCAATATGGTTTATTATGGCAGATGCATCAGGAGATGGCGTAGCAGCTGCGATGTTAACCTCTATGCTAAAAGTTGAGTTTCAGAATTGTATTCGCACCTTAACTTCGCCAGATCAAGTTCTTAAGGTTATGAATAATACCTTTTGCAAAATGACTCAAGGGAATTATTCTCTCACCGCTTTTGTCGGTATGATTCGTGACAATGCTTTTTGGTATTCTAATGCAGGTCAGCCATACCCTCTAGTGTTTCATGCACAGAAACAAGAAATAGAAGTTTTGCGAGAAAATAGTATGATTTTGGGCATGGTAGAAGATGAACAATACCTTCTAAGTCAGATGGAAATTGCACCAGGAGATATGGTAGTCACTTATACGCAAGGTTTGATTGAGGAGAAGGCCCTGAATGATAGCTTAGGAGTATATGATGAGTTGGCAAAGTGTATTTTTGATTATCGACATATGATAGAAAAGGATATAGATGGATTTTTCAATACTATATTCCAATTATTTGGGAATATTTCTCGTGAAAGGGTACGAGATGATATGGCAATGATGCTTTTATGTATGAAATGATAGAGTGTTAAGGAAAAAGCCAAGGCTTCTAAGGTAGAAGCCTTGGCTACTTTACGGAATACCAAGGTTTAGCCTTTCTATTACGTAAAGGTTATTGGTAGAAGACAAATTTTCTTTATAGTAATATCGATTATGGGGAAGATCGTGAGGTATATGTGAGTAAAGAAGTATATGGATATATAGCTGTTATTTCCGCTGCTAGTATGTGGGGGATCGGTGGGGCAGTAGCTAAGTCCTTATTTAATCAGGACGTTAGTCCGTTTTTTCTAGTTAAAATCCGATTACTATTGTCATTTTTTATTTTGGTGGTAGGATTATCAATATACAATCCACGTTTGTTATATATATCTAAACGGGATATATCTTATTTTGCTATTTTAGGTGTTTGTGGTATGGCTATGCTACAGTTTTTTTATTTTCTAACCATTAGCTTGACGAATGTAGCAACTGCTGTGTTTTTACAATACTTGGCACCTGTTTTAATTGCAATGTATACGGTAATATGGGAAAAAGTGATACTCAGCTGGCAACAAAAAACTGCGGTGGTAGCAGCCACCATTGGTGGACTGTTTATTATGCTTGATGGTGGAGGAATACAGGGGATTACCATTGGTGGACTGGCGAGTGGTTTGGCAGCTGCAGTGGCTGCAGCATTTAATACCATCTATATAAACCGTGGGGTGAGAGATTATCATCCCATAACAGCTCTGACTTATTCCTGCGGTTTTGGTGCCGTATTTTGGTGGTTATTGTTGCCGTCTTGGGAAATAGGAGGGGTTGGTACGGAACAGATTTTGATGTTTCTTTATGTAGTAGTATTTTCTACGATTATTCCGTTCTTATTATTCTTTTTTGGTCTTAAATATTTGTCTGCGACAAACGCAAGTGTAACTTCTAGTTTAGAACCTGTAATTGCAGCTGCAGCTGCCTATTTGGCACTGGGAGAAACGATGGGCTTATTGCAGATGCTTGGGGGGGTATTTGTATTGACGGCAGTCTTTATGCTACAGTATAAGAATGTAGTATTACAAGAGTCTGAATCATAATATTTCAAAAAGTATAGTTGAGGTGAATAGAATGCATATTGTACTAGTGGAACCAGAAATTCCAGGAAATACTGGGAATATAGCAAGGTTGTGTGCAGCCACCAATAGTGAACTGCATTTGGTTAAACCCCTTGGTTTTTCCATTGAGGATAAATATTTAAAACGTGCTGGTCTGGATTATTGGGATTTAGTAAAAGTTCATTGTCATGAAAATTTTGCAGAAGTGCTAGCCTTATATAAGGATCATAATTTCTACTATAATACGACAAAAGCTGAAAAAAAATATACGGACATTCAATTTTTAGAAAATGATTTTTTGGTATTTGGTAAAGAAACAGCTGGCCTGCCAGAAGCGTTGCTTACAGCAAACTCTGAGCATTGTATTCGTATTCCAATGGTAGATGATGCTAGATCTTTAAATTTGTCCAATGCTGCAGCGATTGTAGTCTATGAAGCTCTTCGACAACAACATTTTGTAAATCTAAAATAACTGTATTTGAAAGAGAATGGCAGAGATGGTGATAAGTAATGTACGCACAATTTGGTCCAGCCGGTAATCCAGATGCTTTTTATGAGGCTGGAAATAAAGCTTCTGTACAGATGCCAGCGTGGCTCGGGAAAATGCAATTGACTGCTTATGAATATCAATGCAGCCGAGGTGTGAATATTAAAGAGGAAACTGCAAGAGATATTGGCTTTAAGGCTGCAAAGCATAATATTGCAGTAAGCATACATGCACCCTACTACATTAGTTTGGCAACTGAGGATGAAAAAATCATCAAAAATACAGAAAATCATTTCATAAAATCGGTAGAGGTTGCCCGTTGGATGGGTGCTGATCGCATTGTTTTTCACATGGGTGGCCCAGGTAAGCAAGAGCGAGCCGCAGCTATGACGCGGGTAAAACGTTCCTTTTATAATGTGTTAGAACAGTTGGAGAAAAAAGGATTAACGGGTATCAATTTGTGCCCCGAAACGATGGGAAAGCAAAATCAGTTAGGATCTTTATCAGAAGTAATTGAGCTGTGCACTATGTCTGAGAGGGTAATACCTGCCGTAGATTTTGGACATCTGCATGCAGTGACTGCTGGTAAATATACTACAAAAGTCGAAATGGAACAGGTTTTTGATACTGTGGGGCACGTTCTAGGTGAAAAGGTAGCTAACCATTTACATATACACTTTAGTCCAATTGAATTTACAAAAGGCGGAGAAAAGCGGCATTGGACCTTTGCCGATCCTTTTGGACCCCCTTATGCACCACTCGTTGAGCTTTGTGCAGCAAGAGGGTTCACGCCAAGGGTCATTTGCGAGTCGGCTGGCACCCAGGCTGCGGATGCTTTAGTTATGCAGACTTTATATTTTTCATTGCTAAACCAATAATAATATTTTATTTTATTGCATATTATTGTATAATGTATGAATTGTGTGTATTTGGTTAATTATAAAAAATAGGAGGGTATTATTACTATGAATATTTATGATAAGACTCATGCATTAGTGGCTTCCATAAAAGAATCACCAGAATATAAGGATTTTATGGCAGCGAAGGTGGTTCTTGATACGGATGAATCAGCGAAGAAGATGGTAAAGGAATTTATCGCCAAGCAAATGGAATTAGAATATGAGATGATGGGTGATAAGCCAGAAGACAAAGCTAAAACGGCTCAAATACAAGAATTATATCAACTGATTGTTGCCAATAATACAGCGTCTAGTTTTATGCATTCCTATATGAAGTTTCAACGCTTAGTTGCGGATATTTATAAAATTTTAGGTGATTCTGTCGCCGAAGGAATGGATTTTTTTGACAAAAAATAGTAATCACAATGAGGTAGTAACAAAATTAAAACATGTTATTCCCCCATCTCGCTTGCTAATCAATGAGCTGCTTTCTAAACATACTACCTTCAAAATTGGCGGACCGGCGGAATTTCTAATTTTCCCTGCTTCCATAGAAGAAATATCAGAAATCATGACAATTGCCAAAGAATATCATTTGCCAGTTACCGTTATTGGCAACGGTTCTAATATTTTGGTTCTGGATAAAGGAATTAAAGGATTAGTTATTAAATTTGGCAGTGAGATGTCTTATATTCGGCACAAGGATACTACTATTTTGGCTGGCGCTGGGGCAATGCTTGCCGATGTATCTAGCTATGCAGCCAAACAAAGCCTTGGAGGTATGGAATTTGCTGTTGGAATTCCAGGTAGTATCGGTGGTGCTGTGTTTATGAATGCTGGTGCTTATTCTGGGGAAATGTGCCAAATCGTTACAGCTGTTACAGGAGTTTGTACTGCTGGTAAAATAAAGCGTTTTGTAGGATCTGATATTGCTTTTGATTATCGTCATAGCATTTTTCAAGAAAACGGTTGTATAATTTGTGAAGTAGAAATGAATCTAGTGTGGCAAGAACAACCAAGTATTGAAGAAAAGATGAGCGAATATACTATGAAGAGAGAAACAAAACAGCCGCTAGAAATGCCTAGTGCTGGTAGTACCTTCAAACGTCCACCAGGTAATTATGCTGGGACGTTGATTGAGCAGGCTGGACTAAAAGGTCATACGGTAGGTGGTGCTCAGGTATCTACGAAACATGCTGGTTTTGTTATTAATGCAGGTGACGCTACAGCGCAAGATGTGCTAATGCTTATCAAAGAAGTACAGCTTCGAGTTTATGAATATTCAGGGGTAATGTTGCAGCCAGAAGTTCGTATTGTGGGTGAAGAATAGTTAAAGGCTTGGTGTGTACCAAGCCTTTAACTATCTTCTTCTTTCATAATCTTTAGTTTGGCAGGAAATTAAAGAAAATTGTCGAAATATACTGATAAGTGGAAAGGGAGGATGATTAATATGAAATTAACCTTTTTAGGCGCTACAAAAATGGTAACAGGTTCTTCTTACTTATTAGAAGTAGGTACGCAAAAACTACTTATTGATTGTGGTATGTTCCAAGGTTCAAAAAGCATTACAGCTCATAATAGTAATGAGTTTTTATATGATCCCACAGGAATTGATTATGTACTCCTAACTCATGCTCATATTGATCATAGTGGGTTGTTGCCTAAATTGTGTAAATCTGGATTTAAAGGTAAAATTTACGCGACTAAAGTTACTAATGAACTATGTGGGATAATGCTACCTGATAGTGCTCATATTCAAGAATTTGATGCAGAGATTGCCAATCGTAAAGGGCAACGGGCTGGTAGAAAACCAGTAGAACCCTTATATACTATTGCAGATGCTTATGCTTCTCTAGCCCACTTTTCACCAGTAGATTATGATGCAGAGGTACACTTATCGCCAGGAGTGAAGGCCTGTTTTAGGGATGCAGGACATATTTTAGGTTCTGCTATGGTGGAAGTATGGGTAACTGAAGAGGGTAACACAGTAAAACTATTGTTTTCTGGAGATTTAGGTCAACCAGATCAACCGATTATTAAAGATCCTACCTTTATTGATGAGGCAGACTATGTTATTGTAGAATCTACTTATGGAAATCGTTTACATGAAAATTATGATAAAGAGGATAAATTAGCAGCTATTATTAATGAGACGGTGGCAAGGGGAGGCAATGTTATTATCCCATCCTTTGCAGTTGGACGCACACAATCGATGTTATATTATTTGCATAACCTTTTAAGATCAGGGCGAATTCCCGATATGCCAGTCATTATTGACAGTCCTTTGGCTATATCAGCGACGGATATCTTTTTGCATAATACCCAAGACTATGATAACGAGGCCTCTGAAATGTTGTACAAAGAACATGATAATCCTTTGTTGATGCCCCAATTGCGTTTTACTAAGACCGCTGAAGAGTCTAGGACTCTAAATGATTTAGAAGAACCGGCTATTATTATTTCCGCTAGCGGCATGTGCGATGCTGGGCGCATTTTGCATCATCTCAAACATAATTTGTGGCGATCGGAATCGAGTATATTATTTATCGGCTATCAAGCCCAGGGAAGTCTAGGGCGTCGTTTGGTGGAAGGTGCAAAGCGCGTAAAAGTACTGGGTGAAGAAATCAGCGTTAAGGCTACCATTCACAATTTAGATGGCTTTTCGGCCCATGCGGATCAACAACAACTTTTAACTTGGTTGTCTCACTTTAAAACCAAGGTTGCCAATATCTTCTTAGTTCATGGCGAACCAGAAGCATCCGCCTTCTTTGCCCAATTGCTTACAGACAAATTGAATGTTTCCAGTTATATCCCGAACTTAGGGGATGTTGCAATGTTAAATGGACGAGAATGGCAGATCGAAGAAGCTGAGGTTATTAATCCAGCAGCAAAGCAATTGCATGATTATTTGGATGTACTGGATAAAGAATATATGGCACATCGCAAACAACTGGAACAATTGGGTGGTACTGATCAGAGTAAAATTGCAGAAATTATGCGTAGTTTAGAAAAAGTCCATAATTATATGAATAAAACCTTAAATGGACTATAAAAACATAATATTTATTTGCAAAATATGTAGAAAAAATGATATTGGTAATTGACAGTAAGGCGACAGTATAATATAGTGGTTTGTATGCCAAAATAAAAGGGTGCAGTAAAAATAGCATCCTTTCTTTGTTTATTTTTAGGAGGGTTTAATTTTATGAAACGTACTGATTTACGCAACGTTGCCATTATTGCGCACGTTGACCATGGTAAAACCACTCTAGTTGATGCAATGCTTCGACAGAGTAATGTATTCCGTGCCAATGAAAATGTAGCCGAACGGGTTATGGATTCGAATGATCTTGAACGTGAGCGAGGTATTACAATTCTTTCGAAGAATACCTCTGTTATGCATAATGGTGTGAAAATTAATATTGTTGACACTCCAGGCCATGCGGATTTTGGTGGTGAAGTGGAACGTGTTCTTAATATGGTTGATGGGGTACTATTGTTAGTAGATTCTTTTGAAGGTCCTATGCCGCAGACTAAATATGTTTTGAAAAAGGCTTTAGAACAAAAATTAAAAGCCATTGTTGTAATTAATAAAATTGACCGCCCTGACCAACGAGTGGAAGAGGTGGTTGATGAAGTTTTTGAATTGTTCATGGAACTTGATGCCACAGATGAACAACTAGACTTTAAAGTGGTCTATGCTGCAGCTAGAGATGGTATAGCTAAACTTAATATGGCTGATGAAAGTGACAATTTAGAGCCTTTGTTTGAATTATTGATTGAGGAAATTCCAGCTCCACAAGGGGAAGTGGAAGGACCATTACAAATCATGGTTACTACCCTTGATTATGATGATTATGTTGGCCGTATTGCTATTGGACGGGTTATTCGTGGTAAGGTTAACAATGGACAACAAGTTTTAATACTAAATGGTGATGTAGAACGAAAAGGTAAGATTGCTCGTTTATATACATACGAGGGATTAAAACGCACGGAAACTCAAGAAGTAGGCCTAGGTGATATTGTAGCAATTACTGGTCTTGCAGATGTAAATATCGGAGAAACGGTTTGCGATGTGGAAAATGCAGAGGCCTTGCCAACTATTAACATTGATGAGCCTACCTTGGTTATGATGTTTAGTGTAAACAATAGTCCTTTTGCAGGAAGAGAAGGTCAATTTATTACCACTAGACATTTACGTGACCGTCTGTTTAGAGAAGTGGAAACTAATGTAAGTTTACGTGTCAATGAAACAGATAGTGCCGATACTTTTGAGGTATGTGGTCGTGGTGAACTTCATTTGTCAATTTTGATTGAAACCATGCGTCGAGAAGGTTTTGAATTCCAAGTTGGTAAACCAGCTGTTATTTATAAAACCATTAATGGTCAACTTTGCGAGCCAATGGAGTCCTTAACCGTTGATGTGCCTCAGGAATTTATGGGTGCTGTTATGGAGTCGCTAGGTACACGCAAAGCGGATTTGGTCAATATGACAGAAACTGCTGGCTATTTGCGTATGGAATTTGTTGTTCCAGCACGGGGACTTATTAGCTTCCGTTCAGAATTTTTGACGAGCACAAAAGGTAATGGTATTATGCATCACGTATTCGAAGGCTATGCACCATATAAAGGTGATATTCCAGGTCGTACTCGTGGGGCCTTAGTTGCTTTTGAAGCAGGTGAAACAACTGGTTATGGTATTTTCAATGTACAAGATCGAGGTGTTATGTTTATCGTACCAGGACAGCCTGTTTATGAAGGTAGTATTATTGGTGAGAATACTAGAGAAATGGACATGGATGTAAATCCATGTAAGAAAAAAAATGTTACCAATATGCGTACTAGTGCATCAGATGAAGCGTTGCGTTTAGTAGCACCAAGAATTTTAAGTCTTGAACAAGCATTAGAGTATATTAATAAAGATGAGTTAGTCGAGGTTACTCCTAAGAGTATTCGCTTGCGTAAAACTATTTTAGATCGCACTTTGCGAGGAAGAATGCGTAAAAATTCCTAAATAGTACACTATCTAGCAAAAGCGCTCCTAAGGAGCGCTTTTGCTATAAATGTAAGAAGACTATAAATTTTATTTTCTAGAAAAGGTCATTAAAATACAAAAAAAATAAAGTTAAGCAGGAGATTTCATTAATGACGTCGAAGTGCTACCATAAAATGGTGTTTGGTTAGAGATATGTCGGGAGGCGGAAAGAATGGCACTTAGTATGATTGATAAGCTGACAAATTATTTGATGCCAATGGAAGAAGTGACAAACAAAGACTCATCAGTAACACGAAGTGATGCTGCTTATGATCATAAGCCTGTAAATTTTCATGTGCATACAAATCAAGTGATAGCTTTGAAAATTGTAATTGTTTCGCCGGGTAAATATGATGATGTGCGTATGTATGCGGATCACCTAAAAGCAAATGTAGCAGTTGTTATTAATTTTGTAGGTGTGGACTTAGATATGCAATATGCAATTAAGGATTTTATGAATGGTGCTTGTTATGTACTGTCTGGTAGTGTTCAACGCATTGCAGATTCTGTATTTATGTATGCTCCCTCGAATGTGAGTGTTGATAAGGAATTGTATGCTTTTTCTGTGCCCACTTATGTAAAACCTCGCAATGAATAACATCATATAAGTTGATAATCAAGTAACGCCCTAACATTGGTAGGGCGTTATTTGATTTGTATAGCCACGTTACTATGTTTGCTCATTAAAATACGAACGGCAATGTTTGCACGTTGATTGAATTTTATAAAGATGACAATAATTATAATGCTTTACCACATCGTAAGAGTGGTGATGGGAAGTGTAATCTTCGTCAGGGCAAGGAAATTTTGCGCTACAACTATCTAATTGGGGGAATTGGCTGATTGCAGGATCAGGAGGGCAGGGACAAAATTCATGGTCTCTTTTAAATATAGGGCAAAGAAAAATAATGCTAGTAACTGTAAAGTGGGTGCAGTCTAGGAAATTAATAGTGACATCTTCTACGACGGTACATATTTTTGCCACTTCATCATGACTATCTTTTAATAAAATAAAAGCGCAAAATGGAATAGCGTAATCTCCTACATGGGTCGATTGGTCAGAACAATTTCGCGAAAAGATCACTCGGATTAGTTTTTTACCCAAAATAACAAGTTTTTTCCCTACGGGAGTACATATTGTTTTAAAGGAATGGATACACACTTTAAAAGAAATATGCTGAACGGTTCCTACATTCTTTTTTTTTGCGAGGATATACAAATGATCAATTTCACAAAATTCCGTACAAGGGTGATGGGGCGGGCATTTCGGGAAATGGGATATTGGTGTAATGCCAAAAACTTCAATAGTATGATTGCCCATAGCGTTTTCCTCCTTATTAACTATTTTCGGGTCATAATTATCCTATGAAGATAAAAGGCCAGTTGTTACTCCTGATCACGATGGTAGAATATATTATAAAAATAGTGGTTATAGATAAGATGCGCCTTGCATATAGTAAACTACTAATAATAGAAAAAGATGAATTGACATAAGTAGGGGGTGTTATGATGAGAAGACGAGGAAAAAGAAAGGTAAATAATTTTTGGTCATTGCTCAGTTTAATTGTATTAGCAGGTATGTTTTTATTATTTTGCTTGTTTATACCGAATTTCATAGTATCTACTGCTGGATTGATTTTTGTAGGGCTATGGGCTTTTTTGGCATCCTTATCCTTTGTAGCTCATGGAAGCAGTCTGAGAGTAAAAGAAGAGCGGCAATATGTTCCCGTATATGGTATAAAAAAAATTGGGCGCACCCCTATTAAAAAGGTGCACCCAACTAGTTCTATGCGTGGCTTATCATGATGGTGTAAGTGAACTCATTACTTCATCTAAGTTTGTAAGCATATTACTAAGATCATTTTCCGTAATAACCAGTGGCGGCTGGAAGGCTAATACATTGCGGTTTGGTCCATTTTTACCTAATAAGAAGCCCCGATCTTTCATTTTTTCGATAATAAGATCAATTTCTGCGATAGCAGGTATTTTTCCTTCTAATATTAGCTCGGCACCTAGCATCAAGCCTAGACCACGTACATCGCCAATCATAGAATGTTTTTCTTGTAAGGCTAACAACCCATCCTTTAACACTTTGCCAAGCTCTGCGGCCCTAGCAGGGAGGTTGTTGGCGGCAATATATTTTAGGGTAGCAAGACCGGCAGCAGCTGTCACAGGGTTACCACCAAGAGTAGAGGCGCCAGGACGGGTATATACATCTGCAATAGGAGGTCTGGCAGTAAATGCTCCGACAGGTGTGCCATTGGCGAGGGCTTTAGCCATCGTCATAATGTCAGGCTCTACACCATAATGTTCAATCGCAAACATTTTTCCTGTACGGCCAAAACCTGTTTGAACTTCATCCGTAATAAGGAGAATACCATAAGAATCTAAAATTTCTTTCACACGCTTAAAGTAATCAAGGGGTGGAGTGATCATACCGCCATTGCCTTGAATGGGTTCGGCAAACATAGCGGCGACTTTTCCTGAGGTCGCTGTTTTTATGATGGTTTCAATTTCATTGGCACAAGCTAAATCGCATTCAGGATACTGCTTGCCCAAAGGACAACGATAACAATAAGCGTTGGGAGCGAAACTAATTCCGCCTACAGGCGCTGAATCAGTACGCCAAAAACTCAGTCCAGTAAGGCTCATCCCTAGTTTTGTACGACCATGTAAGCCTTGTCGTAAGCTTAGGAACTCTGAACTTCCAGTATAAAGGGAAGCGAGGAGAGCGGCTCCTTCATTAGCCTCGCTACCACTTGCACAAAAAAAAGTTTTTTGTAATTTGCCTGGCGTTACTTGAGCAAGCTGTTCTGCAAGGTTAACAATGTTTTCAGTTAAATAAATAGTCGTGGTATGTTGCAAGGTTTTTACTTGCTCACAAATTGCTTCTGTAATTTGGGGATTGCAGTGACCGCAATTCACGACAGAAACGCCTGAAAAGCAATCCAGGTATTCTTTGCCAGTATTGTCATATAAATATTGCATTTCACCGCGAACCAATTGCATTGGTTCATTGTAAAAATGATATACACAAGGGATGAGGTATTCGCTTTTTTTGCGTAAAATTTCTTGAGGTCCAATATAATTACTCAAAACTCTACCACCCTTCAAATTATTATAGCAATCCATCTACTTTAGCGAGAAACGCGATAGCGAAAAGCACCTAACCCTAATTCCCGAGGACTGACGGTTGCCAAGGTATCGAGGAGTGCTGTATCAAATACATAAGCAGACTTTTGATTCGTGATTTTATCTAATTCTTGGCGATAAGTAGCAGTTAGCAGCCCGATAAGCTTAGGACTGTAATACTGCCCTTCAATACGATAATGTTGGATTCCTTGGAAAGACTGCAGATGAGGCAGTAAACATAAGTCTTTAGCAAAGAGGATATGACTACGGTTGTATTGGTCAAGCATAATAGGGTGCTGCTGTCCTGCTGTGTCCAGTAAAGCGTAGTGTCGAGTGTCAAGAGTTGGTTCATACATTTGCTCTTGCCTACCAAGAAGGGCTCCAGGGATAGAGTGATCTGTTACCATTGCCGAGAGGGCTCCATGGACAATGAGTTCGATTGGTAAGGAACTTTTTGCAAAGAGTTCCATGATTTGCTCGTAAGTGGCTTCTAGAGAAACGGTGGCTTTTCTGATTCCAATATCAGTTAATAACTTGGCGGATAAGTGGTTAAAGATATTGAAAGAAAAATCAGCTTGTATTGGTAAGTTAGAAAGCTGGTGGGCTAAACGCAGTGCTCCAATATTACTGACCATGATTCCATGGGGTTTTATTTCATTCATGCTAGTAAAAAAATGTTCTAGTTCTCCGCACTCTCGCTCCATTGTAATGCGAGGAGTACTTACAACCACCTTAGCATTATACTGCTTCGCTTCCTCGATGGACTGGGCTATTGTGCTTAGTGTCCAAGGAAGAGATGGCTTTGCTGCTTCACCGCCGACATAAATGATTGCTGCCCCGTTTTGGCAAGCTGCAGTAACCGATGCCAGATCTGCAACGCGTACAGCCAGTTCGGGGGGGGCCTCTTGTATGGATTTGGCAGTAGCTAGAGGTTTAATAGTAGGATTTTTCATATCCGCTTCTCTTACTGCTTGGCTAAAGAAGCGCGGTTCTCGTTCCCCGCTATAACCGATGGAGTTTGGACCAGGGTTTCCAAAGGCATAACAAGTGGAGAAATCTCGAGCGCGGCTATCTTGTAAGTCCTGCCAGTCTTTAAGGTTTGGAGTATAGCCAGTAGGATCCGCTATGTAATTATCAATAGCACGGCGGTATACTTGTACAATGTTTTTCACAAAGTCGGCAGTGCGCATGCGGCCTTCTATTTTAAAGGAACAAACACCAGATTGGATGAGTTCCGGCAAATTCATGTATAGGCACATATCTTTCATTGCTAATTTATAAGGACCTGGATCTTGGTCCGACACTGTTTTGCCAGTTGTCATATCAATAAGTTGATAAGGCCAACGACAAGGCTTTAAACAACGTCCCCGATTGGAGCTTTGTCCAAAAACCACTCCCGAGTGGAGGCATTGTCCGCTATGAGCGATACACATATCTCCATGGATAAAATATTCTACTTCAATACCGGTGCGTTCCTTTAGCAGGGCAAGCTGGTCAAGAGACATTTCACGATTTACCACAACCCGTGTAATACCATAATCTTGCAAGGTGCGTACCGCGTGTTCGTTATGTGTATTCATCATAATGGAAGCATGAAGGGGAACGGTAAGATTCATTTCGCGGGCTAATTCCAAAATGGATAAATCTTGTATAATAAGAGCATCCGGCTTAAGTTCTTCCAGTAAGCTAAGATAGGCGCGCATATTATCGATTTCGTGATCGTTAATGAGATTATTGACCGTAACATACAAACGTACATTATGACTATGGGCGTAGGCAATTGCCTTCCCTAGCAGTTCATCGTCAAAGTTGGCATTGGTTTTAAACATACGCATATTAAAACGTTTACCACCTAAGTAAACGGCATCAGCGCCAGCTTCAATGGCGGCTTCCAAGACATCCCAGGTGCCGACAGGAGCCAATAGCTCTACAGAATTTCTTGTTAATAACATAATTTCATCTCCAGAATTTAAATTGGATAGGTTGGTTCTATTGATCTATTCAAAAACCTCTGTGGCTTCGGCTAGTAACTCGGCTGAAAATTCTAATCCAAGGTTTTGTGCCGTATAATTATTTAGCAAAATTTCAGGTTTTTTTACAATATCCACTGGAATTTCTCTAGGATGTGCACCTTTGAGAATTTCCTCTGCTTTACTAGCACAATCTTCTCCTAAGTCATAGTGATTGGCAACTAAGGCTCCTAATGCACCGGCAGATACATTTGGGGGATGGGAAGCAATAATGGGCAACTGAATGGTATCTGTATAATAGGCAATGGTCGGAAAGTTTTCTTCCACTACTCGACCAATGGGCAAGAATAATGCATCTAGCTCAATGGGTAAAAGGTCAGGCAGATTTGATAAATCTTCAGCCTGGTTAAAGGGGATTTCTATTAACGTAATGCCAGGCTGTAGGAATTTGCGAAAGTTGTCGACTTCTGCCAGGGAGTTGTTATCCCCAGTGTGATATAATATACCTAAGTTCTGGACTGTAGGCAGTAAACGGTGAATAAAATCCAGTTTAGCCTCTGCCTTGATCATTCCGGATACGCCGGTTGCTTTGCCGCCTGGTAAGGACAAACTATGGACGAGACCGGAGCCCACAGGATCAAAAACAGGTGTGAATACTACAGGAATATCTTCTGTAAGTTGTAAAGCTGCTTGGGTTGAAGGAGTAGAACAGGCAAAAATAAGATCAACTTTTAATTCAGCCAGCTCAGCGGCAAGTTTAGGTAACTGCATGGCATTGCCATCGGCATTTCGATAATGATACTGAGCGGTGATTCCCCTTTGGGCAAGGCCATGTTTAAAACCATGTACAGCATCATCTAAATACTGTGTAAGTTGTAGAATACCTATAGTATACAAAGATGAACACCTCTTTTTTTATTTATAACCTATATATTTTCCACAGATAAAAGAGAATACCTGCAGAAAACTAATAAATATTATAGCATAGACAAATAGATTATTCCATTAACTTATGCTACACTCAAAGGGCATAAGTTATTCTATTTAGGTAAGAGTACTTGTGAAAAAAGTATTAAAAAGCAAGGAATGGTAATGAAGGAGGATGGTTGCGCTTATGAATAGAGAAAAAATGCATAAGAACGATAATTTTGTCCACCTTCATGTTCATACAGAATATAGCCTACTTGATGGTGCCAGCCGTATTTCAAGTTTAGTAAAACGAGCTAAGGAACTGGGTATGCCCGCAATTGCTATTACAGATCATGGTACCATGTATGGTATTATCGAATTTTATAAACAAGCTAAAAAACAAGGGATTAAACCTATTATTGGCTGTGAAGTTTATGTAGCGCCACGCTCCCGGCGAGAGCGCTGTACTGTAGATGGGGAGAATTACTATCATTTGGTTTTACTAGCGGAAACAGATGAGGGTTATCGGAATTTAATTGAACTTGTATCGAGAGGTAATACCGAGGGTTTCTACTATAAACCAAGGGTGGATACGGAACTACTTAGGGAATATAGTAAAGGACTTATTTGCCTAAGTGCCTGTATTGCAGGGGAGATACCTTCCTGGATGCTTAAGGGAGATATGGAAAAGGCAGAAAAACTAGCAAGAGAGTACATTGCTATTTTTGGTAAGGAAAATTTCTTTCTAGAGCTGCAAGATCATGGTATTCCTGAACAAAAACAAGTGAATCCATTGCTAGTTGAGATGTCTCAGAAACTAGGGATAGGGTTGGTTGCCACCAATGATCTGCATTATATTGATAAAAAAGACGCAGAATGTCATGATGTTTTACTCTGCATTCAAATGGGAAAGACCGTAGATGATACCAATCGTATGAAGTTTTCTAGTGATGAATTTTATTTAAAAAATCAACATGAAATGGCTCAGCTCTTTGGTCAACATCCAGCAAGTTTGACAAATACTTGCCTCATTGCTGAACGCTGTAATGTTACTTTGGACTTTGGCAATATGTACTTACCGGAGTTCCCTGTACCAGAGGGGCTTACTGCAGATGACTACCTTGAACAATTGTGTAGGGGAAAGTTACTGGAACGTTATGGTGAAATCACTTCCGAAGCCAATACTCGCTTAGAATATGAATTGTCGGTTATTTACAAAATGGGCTACTCTGGATATTTTCTGATTGTATGGGATTTTATTAATTATGCGCGAAAACAGGAAATTCCAGTAGGGCCTGGCAGGGGCTCAGCAGCAGGGAGTATTGTATCTTATTTACTTGGGATAACAAATATTGACCCTCTTAAATATGGATTGCTATTTGAACGCTTCTTGAATCCAGAACGGGTTAGCATGCCTGATATTGATATTGATTTTTGCTATGTAAAACGGGGTAAGGTTATTGAGTATGTATCTGCCTTATATGGTTCAGATCGAGTAGCACAAATTATTACCTTTGGCACTATGGCGGCTAAGGGGGCGATTCGGGATGTAGGGCGGGCCTTAAATATATCCTATGGAGAAGTGGATCGTATTGCGAAAATGGTACCGACGGATCTTGGAATTACGTTAAGGCGGGCATTAGAAGTCAATTCTGAACTAAAGAGTGCTTATGAAAATGAAAAAACAGTTGAAAAATTATTAGATTTAGCCATGGCAGTAGAAGGATTACCCCGCCACGCATCTACCCATGCAGCTGGGCTCGTTATCTCAAAAGAGCCCTTGACTCATTATGTGCCACTACAAAACTCGGCAGAAGGTTTTCTGACAACCCAATATGATAAGGATAAAGTTGAAGAAATTGGTCTCTTAAAAATGGACTTGCTAGGACTTAGAACCCTAACGGTTATTGGGGATACAATAAAATTAGTACAGGAAAACCGCGGTATTAAAATTGATATTGATAGCATTCCTTTTGATGATGAAAAGGTTTGTGTTATGCTCAGCCAAGGTGATACCGCTGGTGTATTTCAATTAGAATCCAGCGGTATGACAGCGTTGGTAAAAGATTTGAAACCAGAATGTTTTGCTGATTTAATCCCGTTAGTGGCGTTGTATCGACCAGGACCCCTAGGAAGCGGCATGGTAGCGGATTTTATCAATGGCCGCCATGGGAAAAAAGAAGTGACTTACGCACATCCCTTACTTGAACCAATTTTAAAAGAAACCTTTGGTGTAATTTTGTACCAAGAACAAGTTATGCAAATTGCTTCTACTATGGCAGGCTTTTCCCTAGGACAAGCAGATATGCTTCGGCGAGCTATGGGGAAAAAGAAACTTGATGTACTTAATGCCCAGCGGGAAACTTTTATGCAGGGGGCTAGTCATCGGGGGATTGACAGTAAGCTTGCAGGGGAAATTTTTGATCTAATGGCTCATTTTGCTGATTATGGTTTTAATAAATCCCATAGTGCGGCTTATGCTTTGGTTGCTTATCAAACAGCTTATTTAAAAGCCAATTTTCCTCAAGAGTTTATGGCAGCCTTGTTGTCCAGCGTAATGGGGACAAACGGCAAGGTCGGACATTATATTGAAGCATGCCGTCAAATGGACATTGGGATTCTGCCGCCAGATGTGAATGCTAGTTACAATAGCTTTAGTGTCGATGGATCTGCTATTCGTTTTGGTTTAGCAGCGGTTAAAAATGTGGGGGAAAATGCAATTCAAAACATGGTGTTAGCTCGTAGTGAGGAAGGGGCCTTTACATCCTTAGTGGATTTGTGTACGCGGGTTGATATGAGGCTTGTAAACAAACGGGTGATAGAAAGCTTAATTAAGTGCGGAGCCTTTGACTCTCTTGGAGCAAGGCGCTCTCAGTTGCTGGCCGTTCTTGATCGGGCAGTAGATATGGCAGCCGTTTACCAACGGGATAAAAATAGCGGACAGATAGGACTGTTTTGTGAAGAAACCTTGCACGAAGCAGCAGAAATACACTTCCCGGATATACCAGAAATACCTAAAGAACAATTATTGGTTATGGAAAAAGAAATAACAGGTTTTTATGTGACAGGTCATCCTTTGGATGCTTATCGAGATAAGATGAATTCATGTACACCTATCGGTGAATTGACCGGTGGCAGCTATGCAGATGGTAAAACAGTCCAGGTTGCAGGAATGATTAGCTCGGCAAAACGCATTACCACTAAAAATGGTGATATGATGTGTTTTATTGCTCTTGAAGATTTTACAGATCAAATTGAAGTCGTAGTTTTTCCTAGAATTTTTGATAAATGTAGCAAAACCTTATTACCAGATATGCCTGTTCGTGTGTCAGGGCGTCTTAGTGTCAGTGATGAAAATGCCAAAATTCTTGCCGATAGTATTCGAAGTTTAGATGATGCCGTGCAAAGTGAAGTGCGACTTAAAATTTCCAAGCACCAGGAAAATACGGAGCTATTTGAAAATTTGAAAATGGTTTTAAAACAATATCCTGGATCCACGCTTGTATTTTTACACCTTATTGATAGTCATCGAGTAATTAAGACAGAAAAACAGTTTTGGATTGAGCCTTCAGCCCAAGCGATTGAGGCTATCGAAGAGGTCCTAGGTCATGGACGAGCTGTTCTTATATGAGAGACAGAAAATAAATTTGTATTTTTTTGGTAAAAATATAGTCCTAGCCCTTAAGATATGCTATTATTTGTAGTATAAATAAATTTATTTTATAAATCCTGTCTCTTTTATAGTAATAAGACACTATTTATAACTGTTTTTTGGCAGGAAGCACCAATAAAATTGCAGGAATACAGTTTCTTATGGAGAAACAATACATACTTAATTAAATAAGGTTGTATTTCATTAGCGAAAATAATAAAATGGATTGCTAAACACGGTACCCTAATTATAATAGTACCAGTAGGAGGAGGAATTATGTGGACTGTAATATATATTGCTACAAATCGTGCAAATGCTGAAAAAATGAAAGATTTACTTTGTGCAGAAGGAATTTTGGCCAATACAAGGGCAACAGGCGTCGCTTCTGCGATTGGTGATGGGGCATATGAGATTTTAGTACTGGAATCAGAAGCAAAAGAAGCAAGTGAAATCATTTGCCAACATGCAATTATGAAAAATGTAGCCAGAAATTAAGATAAAATTTGCTTATAACAGAAAAATTAAGGAGTGTGTATAAATTGATTAAAAAGACTAAGATTATCTGTACCCTCGGACCTAGTACTGACAAACCTGGTGTATTAGAGGCTATGTTGGAATCAGGCATGAATATTTGTCGGTTTAACTTTTCACATGGATCCCATCCAGATATGGCGGTGCGTATCCAAATGCTACGCGACGCTAGTCGTAAAACCAATAAAAAAGTGGCATTGCTGCTTGATACTAAGGGTCCGGAAATGCGTCTTGGTAAATTTGCAGAGGGTAAAGTAAACTTAGAAGCTGGGCAGAAATTCACATTGACGGCCAGAGAAATATTAGGTGATAAAGAAATTGTTTCTGTCAATCACAAGTTGTTGCCGCAAGAGGTAGCAGTTGGAAATACTATTTTATTATCCGACGGTTTAGTAAGTTTGCACGTTGATGCTATCAATGGTGAAGATATTATTACTACTGTGCAGAATACAGGGGATATTAGTGATCGCAAAAGAGTGGCAGTGCCAGGGGTTGTTCTCAATTTACCATTTTTATCAGATCAAGATAAAGCGGATATTTTATTTGGGGTAGAACAAGATATGGATTTTATTGCTGCCTCCTTTGTGCAGCGAGCAGCAGATATATTGGCTATTCGCAATTTGTTAGAAAGTGCGAATGTGCGCATGGAAATAATTGCCAAAATTGAAAATGCAGAGGGCGTTAAAAATATAGATGAAATCATAAAGGTTTCCGATGGCATCATGGTAGCGAGAGGGGATTTGGGAGTAGAAATACCTGCAGAAGAAGTACCTATTGTACAAAAACGATTAATTAAAAAATGTAATGCCGCAGGTAAGCCTGTTATTACAGCTACACAAATGCTAGAGTCCATGATGGTAAATCCACGCCCGACACGTGCGGAAGCCAGTGATATTGCCAATGCCATTATGGATGGTACAGATTGTATTATGCTCAGCGGTGAAACGGCTTCTGGGAATTATCCACTAGAATCCTTAGAAACAATGGCTAGAATTGCCATTCGTACAGAAGAAACATTATCCGCTAATGATTTTATCATACCTAAGTCTACAACAACCAATGCTATCAGTCATGCGACAGTACAAGTAGCACAAGAACTCAATGCTGCTGCTATTATTACAGCAACGGAGCATGGTTATACGGCACGTATGATCTCAAAATACCGTCCTAAATCTCATATTATTGCCGTAACAGCTCATGAAAAAACCATACGGCGTATGATGTTGTTTTGGGGTGTTCAGCCTGTACTTGGCGTCAGTGCAGCGAACTCCGATGTGATGGTAGAAAATGCTGTTGCTAACTCTGTAGAGCAAGGATTGGTAAAAGAAGGGGACCTAGTAGTCATTACTGCTGGTGTACCCGTAGGAATGTCAGGTACAACCAATATGATTCGCGTACATGTAGTAGCGAATGTTTTGTTGCGGGGCATAGGAATTGGGCGACGCGCAGTGACAGGAAAGGTATGTATCGCTCATTCCCTGCAAGATATTAAAACAAAAATGCAACCCAAAGATATATTGGTGATTTCAGGTATTGATGAAGAAACGGCTCCTTATGCTGCAAAGGCAGCTGCACTTATTGTAGAAGAGGGTGGCTTGACTTCCAATGCTGCTGTCGTGGGTATTAATAGTGGGATACCGGTAATGATTGGTGTTGAAGGAGCCGTGAAGAGCTTAACTGATGGATTAATTATTACAGTAGATACGGCACGAGGACTGATCTATCAAGGTGAAATAAACGCTCGATAAAAGTAACATAATTATTTTGATAGGAGCGGAGGGCGTTTATATTGCTCTGGGCAGTAGCAAGTATTAGTACCATTGCACTGATGGTGCTGCTTCGTTGGTATTATTTACGTAATTTAGATTGGCAGCTGAAACGGTTAACAACTAAAGCAAACCGAATCATTCACTGTAAGCAACCTACAGGAAAAGCAACGCAAGCGTTATTGAAAAAGATTTATATTATTATAAATAAAAGTTTAGCAACTGATAATTCAATAATGGCATATAAAGCTTTCGACTTACTTAAGTTAGTCTTTGGCTATGGTATCATGCGTCCTGATGAGCCTGCTCGGTTGATGGCAATTTGTGTTGGGGCATTACATCGTAATAAACTGGATATTGTTAGCTTTGTTTTAGATGCTTTTCGACCCCTAGTACGCGAGTTGCCTTCTGAGGCTACTTGCTCTGCAATTGATCAATTAACCTTAATTAGTGTAGTGGCCCTTAGAAAGAGACAAAATTTTTTGGCAGCCAAAGTGGTAGAATGTATTTTTTATATTATAGAGCAGATAAATATGAATGCTCAGAAAAATATCTCGATGGCTGCCATTAACGCTCTTAAAGTCATTGGAATATTTGGACTACGTCGTCGAGATACAGCTTTATTTCGAGAAATCAATACACGTATAACTCTGTGGCTTATGGGGAATCCAAAAACGAGTGATCTTTCCCCGGAAATAGTAAAGATGATGACTGCGTGGCTGCATCGGATTGCTGGCAATAATGAAGAACTTCTATTTACCATCCTAACAGATGGTATGGTTAGATTGGTAGAGGTAAGAGTATTGTCTGGTAGTGTCTTGGAAGAGATTGTCGATGAATGGGGAAATATTGCTGCTTCCGCTTGTTTGAATCCTACTAGCCCAATGTCATCTCTTATTATGGAATTTTTGTTTAAGCTAGCACATAAGGAAAACACTTATAAACTGTGGAAAAAGTTAATGGAAATTGCCGGAAGGGTGGCAAAACTAGCCGTATCCCGTCATGGCGTAAAGACCGCATTTATGGTGGTATACCCTCTTTTGGAATTTGGACGAAACTTATTATGGGCAGAATTAAAATTTATAGAATATGTTGATGAACTTCGTCACCGACTTTTATTTGAAGTTGTCCGGGAATGTTTAATTATCTTATCCTATGCTGCAAGGCAAAATCTCTTAGGATCAACAGGAGAAACCATTTCTGAAATGTATAAAGGTTGGATACGTCAGCCCAATATTGCCATAAATCATAAATCTATTAAGAAGTATTGTCAGTTTTTACTCTTATTTTGGTTGAAAAATAAGCGACAGGCAAAGAAATATATGCCTTCTGATAATGAGCTGACAGAACCTTTATTGTTTTCGAATAGTGAGAAGTTAAAACTAGGTATATAAATTAGAAATAAAAAAATCCGGGTATATTTTATACGCCGGATTTTGGTTTTGGTTGGTTACTGCCAGTTAATAATAAGTTAATGATAGGTAGAAAAGTACTAATCTTTTTTATACACATTGCAAATACTAGGCTAAGGATACTTGTGACGAGATAAAAACCAATCACAATCAGCGCAGACATGACAATGTTATATTTAGCGAGATACATAGATAAATAGTACATGACTAGAGGGTGTATTAGGTACACTAAGTAGGAGTGTTCGCCTAAAGAACCAAGAGTATTTTTTGCAAATTGAGGCATCTTAGATTGTTGAAAAATTATAAATAAAAATAATGTACTGCCTAAGGTATATAATACACCGATGGGACTCAGTTGATGGGCGGTATTAACAGCCTGCTCTGGTGAGTAATGCAAGGTAGTTAGCAAATAATAATAATAGGTTAGCATACCTAGTATCGTGAAATAAAAAAAGACTTTAATATGCCGCTGATAGTCCTTAATGCTTTGTTGAAAGCTTGCAAGTTTTACGGCGCATACTGCACCAAATAAGAAAATAAAAAGATAGTGAAATACCCAGTAATTTAAACGGTAGGATAATAATTCATGTAGATAATAATTAGAGACAGTTGCCTTTAATACATAACTTGAATAATAATTAAAAAGAATCTGAAGCAATAACAATATACCCAAATTGCGAATGGGATGCAGGATAATGAGACGAACCATAGAGCGCCAGAGGGGCATGAGGGCATAAAACCATAGTAAAATAACTAAAAAATATAGTTGGCAGGAAGCCAGTCCAAATAAGAAGTACTCATAAAGGAGTGGCGGATGCCATATAGAGGTATCTTTGCTGATAAAAGTATAGTGAATCATATAAAAAAGTGACCAAACTAGATAGGGTATTAAGACAGTGCGAGATCGCCTGGTCATGAATTGGAGATAATTTAGTTTGCGGGTTAAATCTTGATTTATAAAGAGTCCAAAGGCTGATACAAAGAAAAAAATCGGGACGCTAAAGCGGGTGACAATTTCAAGCAATGCAAATAAATGTACATTTACCGTAGGGTTGCTTAAAGAATAAGAGCCCGTGTGAATCCCAACGACGCCGAGCATAGCGATACCGCGAATATAATCTAAAGCATGGATTTTTTGTTTGGACATATAACGATTCCTTTCCTGCGAGAATAGAGTCTTTTGCATACTTACTTCGTAATTCACTGATCGTATTCCTGCTTGCAAAGAGAATGGGTGTGCTTAAAAGTAAGAGACCATTCTTTTTTAGAGTTAGATAATTATATATTGGAGGAATAAAAAATGGAAGCATTGGGTTTGGTAAATGGTGAATTGGTCAATTTAAATGAAAGAGTAATACCTATGGAAGATCGTGGACATCAGTTTGGCGATGGTGTTTATGAAGTGGCAAAGGTTTATAATGGTCGGTGCTTTGCTCTAAAATACCACTTAGATCGGTTATATCGTTCCTTGCGGGCCCTTCGTATTCCTGCAACCTATACAAACGAAGAATTAGCGGAATTTCACGAACTGTTAATTCAAAAAAGCGGAATTAAGGAAGGTTCAATTTATTTGCAAATTACTCGAGGTGTTGCGCCACGGACTCATCATTTTCCAGAACAAATCGTACCCTGTTTGACCATGTCCATACGGTCAACTGGCAATGTGAATTCTCGGTTGTGGCAAGAAGGGGTCAAGGTAATTCTTATTCCTGATGAACGTTGGTTGCGATGTGATATTAAATCTTTAAATCTCCTAGGCAATATTTTGGGAAAACAACAGGCGAAAGAAGCTGGATGTTATGAAGGGGTTATGGTTCGAGATCAGCATATTACAGAAGGGACAAGCAGTAATTTCTTTGTGGTCAAGGATGATGTAATTTGGACGTATCCTGCCACTCAATTAATCTTAAATGGTATTACACGAAAAATCATTCTTGAAAAACTGGTACAAGAATTAGATATTAGTGTTTTAGAAAAACCTTTTGATGTGAATTTTATAAAAGGGGCATCCGAGGCCTTCTTATCAGGAACGAGTACAGAAATTATGCCCGTCACTATTATTAATAATAATTTAGTAGGCGATGGTAAGGTTGGACCAATTACTTCTAAATTACAAGCTGCTTATAATCGGTTAATTGATGAAGAATGCGGTCGAAAGTACCTTATAGTAAAGTAATAGATAAAATCTATTATTTCAAAAAAAGAGAGTTTTATTTTACGATAGGGGCGTAGATTATGCAGGAAAGGTTAAGAGCATTGCCATATTATCCATGGTTGATTTTTGGCGTCACTGTGATGGGGACGTTTATGGCTGTATTAGATTCTAGCATTGTCAATGTAGCTTTGCCTATAATTGCCACCAATTTACATATTGAGCTGCCAATTGCCCAATGGGTAATATCAGCCTATCTATTAATGATTACAATTTTATTGCCTGTATTTGGGAAAATGGGTGATATGTATGGTCGACGCAAGATTTTTTTATCGGGTTTTATTATATTTACCATTGGTTCTTTAATGTGTGGACTCTCCAGTACGATTTGGTATTTGGTAGCGGCCAGAGTTGTGCAGGCAGTTGGAGCTTCTATGCTAATGTCAAACTCACCGGCCATTATCAGTGCTACTTTCCCTGGGAAGGAACGGGGAAGAGCATTAGGGATGATTGGTACAGTTGTAGCGCTAGCATCTATGATTGGACCTAGTTTAGGTGGAATCTTAGTAGGTGTATTCAGCTGGCAGTCTATTTTTTACATTAATTTACCAATCGGTTTCATTGCTTGTTTTTTAGGATATTTTATTTTACCTGCAGAAGAAAAATGCCAGCAAGGATTATTTGATGTCCGAGGAGCAATTTTATTTGCTGTAGGCATGACTGGTTTCTTACTAGTGTTAATGAACGGATATGAATGGGGATGGAGTTCTTGTTGTGTAATTTCCATTAGTATTGCCACAACGGTACTTTTAAGTCTCTTTGTCTGGTATGAAAACCGCAGGAAGCAACCAATGATTGAAATGTCCTTATTTAAACATTGGCCTTTCTTGGCGGGAACCATTTCAGGGCTGTTATCCTTTATAGCCATGTTTTCAAATAGTATTTTACTACCTTTTTATTTACATTCCATATTGTTGCTGTCACCAACGGAAATTGGTTTGGCAATTACGCCATTTCCATTACTCATGGCTATAACAGCACCTATCAGCGGTTATTTATCAGAGCGAATTAGCCCTGTCATATTAACAAGTGCCGGTTTAACAATTATGATGACGGGTATTTTATATTTAGCTACAATGGATGGCCATTCATTAATTTGGCAGATTATGATTGGGCAGGGGGTAATCGGTTTTGGTAATGGTATGTTTCAATCACCTAATAATAATAGTGTGCTGAGTTCTGTACCAAAGGAAAAAGTAGGATTGGCTAGCGGTATTAGTGCCTTGATGCGTAATGTTGGGATGGTTAGCGGTACTGCAATTACAGTGTCTATATTTGAAAGTACACGCCAGCTAGAAGTAAGTAAAATGATACCTGGCGACCCTTTGGGTTATACAAATGCCTTTTTAGTCGCTTATCATACGGCCTTAGTTATTGGTGCTTGTTTTGCAGGTTTGGCCGCTTTGTTATCCTTGAGCAGAAAAGGACATGCTATTTTAAAGCATAGTTAAAGAAGAGCATTTGTAGTATAATTATATAAAGGCATAAGAAGATTGGAGGATGTAATTGTGAATCAAATCTGGTTACAGATTTTTATTGTAATGATTGGTAGTAGTATTGTAAAAACAGTGTTTGAAAATTTATTGGTATGGATATGTATTGATATTGCTGTTCTTGCTATTTGTTATATGATTTTACGCAGGCATCCTTATGTAAATCTTAAGAGTAGCATGCTATTTTTAAGTGGATTAACTGTAATTTCTATTCTTACAGATGCAAGAATTATTAGCGGCTTTGTCGGTAACATCATTATCTTGGCAGTCTTGGCATGGATGGTGTTTGGCCCTAAGGGTAATGGTAATAGTGCAAAGCGTCAAAATCCTATTCGCCACAAATGGCATAAATAGGAGTAGTACATGAAAGTTAATTATGCAGTTGTCACGCGTGCGGCACTGCTATTGGCTCTTACTTTGGTTTTTCAATCCTTGCGTTTCATGATTCCTATTCCGTTTTTTTTCTCCATATTCTTAATTGGCAGTTTAGTAAATATGTGCTTATTAGTTGCAGTAGAAACGGTGGGATTTAAATATACTCTTATTATTGTTTTTCTTGCACCAGTGGTAGCTTATTTTCAGCAATTGTTGCCGTTACCTTTGTTTATTCTTCCAGTGGCGCTAGGAAATGTGATCTATATTGGGGTACATATCCTAGGACGACAATGGCATGATGGCCTTAGAATTGGTATTGGGGCTTTCAGTAAATTTATGTTTATGTATGCCGCTTTTAGTTGGTTGCTTACCTTACTTGCACTGCCTGATAAGCTAGCGGGCAATTTACTGCTGGTGATGAGTTGGCCTCAATTTGTTACTGGTGTAATAGGTGGTATCACCGCTCGTATTATGAATAAAAGGTTACAATTACTGATGAAGAAGTAATTGTAACCTTTCCTTTTGTTTCGTAAAAATAATTTGAAAATTATGAAAAAATAGTGGTGCTTTTGCTGGTTTAGCGGGGGCGTATTTGGCTATTGAGCATACGGGTATGTATGTAGAAGGGATGACCCAGGGCAAAGGTTATATTGCAGGGATATGCCTCCCTCGTTGACGGTAATGACTGTTGCTAGGTGTTTGTTTAAAGCTTTCGCAATGGCTTTCGCTTTGGCAGTGGCTTTTTAAGTCTTGGGAAAAATTTTCATAAGTAGTGAACCGTTGGTTTGTAGCCAAGTGCGATGAATCTTATAATTGGGTGAAAACTTACGAACTTCTTGCCAAAATAATGAGGAATGGTTAAGAGTGCGCAAATGACAAAGCTCATGAATAACAAGATAATCAATAACCTCAGGCGGAGCCATAATAATACGCCAATTGTAATTCAGATTACCTTTGGAAGAACAGCTACCCCAGCGGGTTTTTTGATCCTTAAGGGTGATGCGTTGGGGTTGTACATTAATAGCCCTGCTCCATAGGGCCGTCTTTTTAAGTAATAAATCCTGAGCTTTACTCCAATACCATTCTCTTAGAAGGTTGGATGGGAGTAGGGAGGAGTGCGCGCCTTTTGGAAAATGGATAAGAATTTGATTATCATGCATGGTAATGGCAGGTAAGGAGTCTTCATGGTTAACAAAGGTAAGGGTATAGTTTTTTCCCAGATAGAGGATTGTAGCTCCATGGATGATCTTGTTGTTGAGAGGATTTTGAGTTATGGTTTCTAACTGTAATAGATGTTTCACAATCCAGGGGCTTTTTTTATATAGTACTTCTTCCATACGGTTTTTTGGGAAGTTGTTGGGAGCTGTGATTTCTAAGTGCGTATTAGAAACTATTTTTAGTTGGAGAGTTTTACGTTTTTTTTGATAGGTAATCTGATAAGTAAGTTGGTGATTTCCCAATGTGATTGTATGCATAAGGTTAAGATTAGGCAACAATATCAGAAAATCCTGCATAAAACAAAAAAAGCTCCCAATGTAATAATTGGGAACTTAATAATTACTTGGTGCCGAAGGCCGGACTCGAACCGGCACGTGGAGTACACGTCTGATTTTGAGTCAGGTGCGTCTGCCAATTCCGCCACTTCGGCACAGTTAGTGAAGGTTTTCCTTCAACGTTTATTATGATACCATAATAAAGTATTATTGTCAAGTTGAGGAGGTGGTGATATAAAAAAAGACTTTAGCAGTATGCTAAGTCTTGTAATATACTGGTGCCGAAGGCCGGACTCGAACCGGCACGTGGAGTACACGTCTGATTTTGAGTCAGGTGCGTCTGCCAATTCCGCCACTTCGGCACAGTTAGGATGTTTGGTATTGAGCTGTAACTCACCAGACAATTAATATTATAATATAGAATTCATAGAATTGTCAAATATAATAATATAAATGAAAAAATGATTTGTTTGTCTGTGCATAACACACGCCCATGAGGGAATAATTGTAGCATATGTTAAAAAAGGAGGGCAACACGATGCCGATGAAAATGGGACAACTGCCAGTGAAGAAAATTCTTTTAAATAGCCAGACCGCTACGGTGCAGGGAGAATATGAGTTTATTATCGATTGTGAGTCTATTTATTATAATGCTTTATATAATAATGAAGGCAATTTACAAGGAATCGATCAATATTTTTATACAGAAAAACTTTCTTACGAAGATCTTGATGACGCTACAGAGGAGCAAGAATTATTAAACGTAGATGAAAATGATTTTCCTGTCAAAAGCTATATGTTAGCCAAACAAGAACAGGGTAAAGAATGGCTACGATTTCATGCTGTAGTACCCAAAGTAGTTGATCCAGGTTATTTTTATCAAAAATACTTAGGGGATCATTAAAAATAAGTAGCATTACGTTGAGGGGAGCAACTGCCCCTCTCTTTTTTTTACATAAGATGGAAACAATATTCGACAAAGAATCGTTGTTTTATTCCGAACTATGTCGTATTTTTACGAACGAAAAATGGTCTAATTTAGCAGGAAATACAAAAAAATACAAGAATATTAATAATATCCTAAAGAGCAAAGAATAAAAGGAGATGCTGACAGATGCAATGTCTAGAAACTTCTCAAGAAAAGTTATTATATCTAACGCGAGAAGATCATTATAAAGAGTGTTTTGAAACAACCAAAAATGGAATTATCCATCTCGACAGTGGATTGCATATTAAAAATTTAAATCGTGAAGCAGGGAGAATATGTGGTGTTAGGTGCAATGTCGTATTAGGTCAAAGAGCAAATATGGTTTTTGAAGACCTTGGTGAGGAATTCTTAAAAATATTTGATTTTTCCGATTATCAGGATATGAAAACGGTTAATCTTAAATTGAAAATTAATGGGCAATTTATATATATCAATGTAGATACGCTAAGATTATTGGATTCTTCAGGAGATGTGACTGGAATGATCATTATATTACAAGATGTATCTGCCTTAAAGGCGGCTATAAAACAAATTCAGACCACACAAATGCTAATGTCTTTGGGGGAGCTTGCTGCTGGTGTGGCTCATCATGTACGTACCCCTTTAACAACAATTAGCGGTTATCTGCAGATTATGTTAGGGCGGCTACAAGATGATCAATATACTGTACGTCGTGATGTATTAGAAACGTTATTAGATGAAGTTTCTTATATTAATGGTGTGGTAAAAGAACTGATATTATTCGCCAAACCTCCTGTAGAAAAACAGCCTGAGGTTAGTGTAAACAAGTTAATAGAAGAAGCTTTGTTATTAACCTTTAAACAAATTGGTGGCGAAAAAATTAAAATCCAGAAAAAATTAGATCATAAGCTGCCAGCGGTTACGGCAGATTATAATTTAGTAAAGCAAGCCTTGGTGAATGTTATGGAAAATGCTATTGAATCCATGCCAGAGGAAGGTATATTGGATATTCGATCATGGCTTAATGTGGATTTAGGTATGTTGGTCATTGCTATTAATGATACTGGAGCAGGAGTGCCTCCAGAAATATTACCAAGGGTATTTGAACCTTTTTATACGAGTAAAGCCGATCGAATGGGGCTCGGACTACCCATTGCCAATCGGATTATCGGTGAACATGGGGGATTTATCAATATTAGCCAGAGGGAAAGCAGCGGGACAAAGGTACATCTTTACTTACCTATTGTAGATGAACGTATCAGTAAGTTAGCAGTCGTACATCAGCAAATTTTAAATTTACAATAAGAGTTGTTTAAAATAAGACTTGGCGTAATGCTGAGTCTTATTTTATAATAACATTTAAGATGTTTGTTTTTTTATGAAAAGAGGGGTTTGGGCGGCATGGCATAAATAAATAATATTTTTCATATACATTGGTTGTTGTATCATTACGAGATAAAGAAGGTATGCTTATGTTATTTTACTTGAAGAACATACTATATGTAAGTTTAGTATTCATGTTCTCCATAACAACTGTGTATGCTGGAGAAAAAGAGATTCTTTCCCCAGGAATTGTGATTAATCTGCCTAGCCGTATGTTAGAATTATATTCTGGTAATACTTTAGTTAAAGAATACCCTGTAGCCATCGGTAAACCCTCAACGCCTACGCCAATTGGTAAGTTTTCAATTATTGATAAGGAGATGAATCCTGTATGGGTTCCTCCTAACGGTGACACTAAAGTGTTGTCAGGCCCCGATAACCCCCTAGGCTATCGGTGGCTAGGATTTTTTAATCGATATGGAGTTCATGGAACCAATGCGCCACGGTCCATTGGTCAGGTCGTGTCTAATGGTTGCATACGCATGAAGGAAGAAAATGTTGAGGAATTATTTGAACTTGTAAAGTATGGTACACCCGTAAAAATAACATATGATCGAATTAAGATAAAGGTTGATAGTAAAGGTCAGGCCACTCTTGGAATTTATCCGGATGTCTATGGGCGTAAAGGGGTTAGCCTAGTAGAAGTCAATGATAAATTAGCAGAGATGGGCATAAGGGGATTTGCTAGTGAAGAGTTCTTGCGTGGTATTATTAACGAAAGTGTTGGGATACAGGCACCTTTTGCAACGCTGCACCAGATAAAAGTAAATAATAAATTACTGCCGGAGTGGGCAGTGAGAATGAATGAGAGTGTATATGTGCCAGTGTGGGCTGTTGCCAAGGAATTAAGCAGCTCTATTATTTGGAATGAACAGACTCAAAAGGTATGGCAGGATAATAGGGCCGTAAGTGGCATAGTGAAAGGCGATATTATTTACATTCATGAAGAGGATATACCCAATTTGTTTGGTGGGGAAAAATACTTTAACGAACAAGAAAATTGTTTAAAAATTAATGTGTTAACCGTGTTTTTAAATGGCAGACCTTTTGCTGCGGATGTAAAAACGCTAGAGGGGGGATTGGCAGTACCTGTTCTTGTATTGGCAGAAGGTTTAGGGAAAAGTTATAGTTATGATACAAGCAAAAAAAATCTTATGATAAATGAGCAAAATATACCGATTGTATTTAAAGATGACCAGCCGTACATAAAAATAACAAAAATAAACGAATTTTTTAATGCACATATATTTTGGGATGAAGAAAAATATAGTATTGAAATAACATATCCAGTTTCATAGATCATACCATCTATATTAGGTCCTTTATATTATGATAAAACTTTTTTTATCATAATATAAAGGAATTCGACTTTTTATAGCAAAATATAATAAAGCGTATAAAAAGAAGACATTTAATACAAGCAAAAGACCTAGCAATAGGCGGAATATATTTTGAAGGTGGTGGGCGTATGGCCCGTAGGTTTATAATTATTGATGGTAGTAGTTTAGTGCACAGGGCTTTTTATGCATTGCCACTTCTCACAACTGCTAATGGATTATATACGAATGCTGTATATGGTTTTACAACGATGATGGTAAAGTTATTAGACGAACTGCGGCCTGATTTATTGGCGGTAGCCTTTGATAAAGGTAAGATTACCTTTCGTAATGATACGTATGCAGAGTATAAAGCTCATCGAAAGCCAACACCAGGAGAGTTATCAGCGCAATTTCCTCTAGTAAAGGAAATGCTCCAGGCCTTAGGAATTAAGATGATTGAGCAAGCTGGATATGAAGCCGATGATATTATAGGGACGCTAGCCGCTCAAGGAGGAAAATTAGGTCATGAAGTGATTATCGTTACTGGTGATCGAGATGCATTGCAACTGATTTCTCCTCAAGTAAAAGTAATGCTTACCAAAAAAGGTATTTCTGAGATGGAAGTATATGATGCCCAAGCTTTTGAAGAAAAATATGGTGTATCTCCTAGGCAACAGATTGATTTAAAAGGGCTAATGGGAGATACTTCGGATAATATTCCTGGCGTGCCTGGTATTGGAGAAAAAACAGCAACAAAACTGATTGCAGAATATGGTACCATTGAAAATCTACTTGAAAATATTGACCAAATCTCTGGTAAAAAGATGCAGGAAAACTTGCGTAATAATAAAGAGATTGCTTTATTATCTAAGAAACTGGCAACCATAATCTGTGATATGCCGATAGAGTTTGAAACGGAACTCTTCGAATTTCATCCAGATCTGGAAAAGATTAAAGAACGATGTATTCAATTTGAATTTAAAACGCTACTGGCAAAAATTAGTAATTTATTTCCAGGAAATGCTAAGGGTGAGGTGACTGAAGAAATTGAGTTGCCCGCTGTTGAAATGCTACATGGCCAGGAGGAGGTGCTCGCCGCTGCTAAGCGGATAGAGCGAGCAGGGGTATTAGAATTCTATGGGCTTTTTGATGGAAAACTTCCCCATAGCAGTATAGTAGGATTGGCCCTTGTCCTTGAAGAAAAAAACGTATATATTACATCGACAGCTGCTGGTTGGAGTGAGATACTGGCTTTATTTGCTGATAGAAGTATTATGAAAGTGACTCATGATGCTAAAAGGGTATATAGTGCTTGTAGTAATATGGGAATTACTCTGCAAGGTTTAGTTTTTGATACCTTGTTAGCGGCTTACTTGCTAGAACCTACCATCAACGATTATTCCCTTGAAAAACTGAGGGAGCAATATGCTCAAAAATCTAGCCATCAACAACTAGCAAAAATGCTTAATGAACCTGTTTATGCGGTATGGGCGGTTACAGCTATTCATGAAATTTATCCGGCATTACAACAAGAGTTGGTAAAAAATGAACTTGAAAAACTATACTATGAAATAGAGCTTCCCTTGGTAGAGGTCTTAGCAAATATAGAGAATCATGGTATTCAAGTTGATATTAATTATTTAAAAGAGATGTCTGATGAACTTGGTACCAAAATTGAATTTTTACTTGTGGAAATATACCAGTCTGCGGGGGAAGAGTTTAATGTAAATTCTCCCAAACAGCTTGGAGTAATCCTATTCGAAAAATTAAAACTTCCTGTTTTTAAAAAGACCAAAACCGGCTATTCCACAGATGCAGAAGTATTAGAAAAATTAATTGGACAGCATGATGTAATTCATAAACTCTTAGAATATCGTATGCTGACCAAATTAAAATCAACCTATTTGGATGGATTATCGGCTTTGATTTCCCAGGATTCAGGTCGTATTCATACTACTTTTAATCAAATGGTTACTGCAACAGGGCGCCTTAGTAGTTCGGAACCTAATCTGCAGAATATACCAATACGTACCGAAGCAGGGCGAAAAATCCGCCAACTATTCGTTCCGGGCGAGGGATATGATTATATCATGTCCGCAGACTATTCCCAGATTGAGCTAAGAATACTCGCAGATATGTCCAGGGATAAAAATTTAATGGAGTCTTTTGCTAAAAATCAGGATGTCCATACTCGTACAGCAGCGGAAGTGTTTGATGTCCCCATGTCAGAAGTGACATCCGAGCTGCGCTCGCGGGCGAAGGCTGTTAATTTTGGAATTGTCTATGGTATTAGTGATTATGGGTTATCTAGGGATATTGGGGTTAGTCGTTTAGAAGCTGGCCAATACATTGCGAATTATTTTATTAAATACCAAGGGGTAAAGGAATTTATTGATCGCGTTGTCAAAGAGGCTCACTTGCAAGGTTATGTTACTACTTTGCTTGGAAGGCGTCGGTATTTACCTGATATTAATAGCAGTAATTTTAATCAACGTTCCTTTGCAGAACGTACGGCAATGAATACACCAATTCAAGGAACGGCAGCAGATATTATAAAAAAAGCAATGATTGATGTACATAAGGCTTTGCAACGAGAAAATCTCAATAGTCGTATGCTGCTACAGGTACATGATGAACTTATATTAGAAGTGACAGAATCAGAAGTTGAGATCGTTGAAAAAATAGTAAAACAGGCGATGCAAGAAAGTGTCAAACTACAAGTGCCTTTAGAGGTGGATGTAAAGGTCGGCAAAAATTGGGCTGCTGCCAAATAGTAGCGTTGGAACAGGAGGACTCTTATGCCGGAAATGCCAGAAGTGGAAACCATTAAGCGAACTCTTAGTAATAATGTAATAGGACGGAGCATTAAGGAAGTTGAATTTTTATTATCCCGATTGGTAAAATGGCCTTCCGCTGGCGAGTTTCAAGCGGTTCTTACAGGCAAAAAGATAATAGATTTAACAAGACGCGGTAAATATTTATTGTTTCATTTGGATAATGATCAAATTATGGTGGTTCATCTTCGTATGACTGGGCGACTGAGCTATATTGTCCCAAGCATGGAAATGGATAAATTTACGCGCATTATTTTTAAGCTAGACAATGGCGATATGCTGTTATATGCAGATACACGTACATTAGGAACCCTCTATCTTTTGCCCTCTGAGGAAATGTGGCGAATTTCAGGATTGGCAAATATGGGACCAGAACCTTTATCTGCAGAATTTTCATTAGAATACTTTAGTGAAATGTTACAAAAACGTCATGGTAATATTAAAGCAGTACTTTTAAACCAGAAATATATTGGCGGATTGGGTAACATTTATGTAGATGAAAGTATGTCCATTGCAAATATTCACCCTGAGCGAATTGCTAGTAGTTTGGATAGGGATGAAGTAATAAAACTTTTTAATGCAATTAATAAAGTGATCGAAGATGGTATTGCACATGGTGGTACGACCTTTCGTGATTATCGTGATGGCAGGGGTAAGAGTGGGAGTCATCAGCACCATCTTACCGTATATGGGCGTAAAGAGGCTCCTTGTCTTATTTGTGGTAAGCCAATTGTTTGGAAAACAGTCGCTGGCCGTGGCACCCACTTTTGTTCCACTTGTCAAAAATAAATAGCAGCGGTTTTAAGCCAGGTGTTGGAGGGGAAGATATGTATATTATTGGCTTAACAGGTGGGATTGCCAGTGGGAAAAGCACAGTGAGCGCTATTTTGGAAAATCTTGGAGCGTATATTGTTGATGCTGATGCGATTGCTCGAACGGTTGTTATGCCGAATGAACCAGCTTGGCGTGATATTGTTGCCCATTTTGGCGAGGATATCTTATTCGCTGATGGTGGGATTAATAGAGTGGCCTTAGGTGAAAAAATCTTTAAGGATAAAGAGCAGCGCCAGTGCTTAGAAAATATTACTCATCCTTATATAAAAGCGCAAGTTGAGAAGAGGATTGCCCAGGCTGCACTTTCTGGGGTGAATGTTGTTGTCTTAGATGTACCCCTCCTATTTGAAGTCGGGTGGCAGAAAAATGTAGATGCAATATGGGTGGTATACGTCCGAGAGGAAGTTCAGGTGTCGAGATTGATAGCCCGCAACCATTTAACCATTGAGCAGGCTCAGGAACGGATTGCCTCTCAAATGAGTCTAGGAGAAAAAGTGAAGAGGGCAGATGTCCTTATTGATAATAATTTTGATATTGAGTATACAAAAGAGCAAGTGTGGATTGCATGGAAAAATCTACAGTAACGGTAGATAGTAAGGATAACGGAGTGATTTGTTTTGCATATTTTAACCCGGATGAAAGTCCTGGTAAGTATTGTTTTGTTTCTCGCTATAAGTGGGTATGGCATATATAACGGAGAGTGGTTTCAAAAAAAATACGTATATCCTTTTCCCTATCAGGACATCGTATATAATTGCGCCTTGGAAAAAGAACTGGATCCTTTTTTAATTGTTGCTGTCATGAGAACGGAAAGCAAATTTAATACTGAGGCGAGGTCGCCGAAAGGTGCTTTAGGATTAATGCAAATGATGCCCGAGACAGCAACGTGGGTAGCAGAACAAATGAATTATGAAGGCTTCAGCCTGAAAGATCTGGAAAATCCTGAAATTAGCATCAGTATGGGGACTTGGTATCTTGATTCATTGAAAAGAGAATTCAAAGGGAATGAAGTTCTCATGTTAGCTGCATACAATGGTGGCAGAGGAAATGTGAAACAATGGATGCAGCGCTATGATTGGAATATGTCCTTTCATGAGATCGCCAAAATTCCTTTCTCAGAAACTAAGGAATACGTAAATAAAGTATTAAATAGTAAAAGACATTATCAACAGTTATATGGCAAGTGAGGTGAACGTTAATTGTGCAGTATAAAAATCAAGCTAAGATTCCTATAGTTTTGGGACATAAACTAACAATCTTAGGGTGTATATTATTATTGATCGTTATGAGTGTGAGCGGCTGCAACTCTAAAAATATACCAAATCCGATTAAGCGTGAAATCAAGCAAGGAGGACAATTGGTATATGGAAGTCTTCAAGAGCCGGATAGTTTAAATCCCTTATTGTCGGATATGCTGGCAACAGCAGAAGTGGGAAGCCTTATTTTCAGTGGTTTAGTAGTAACCAATGAAAAAGGAGAATGGGTGCCTGATTTGGCAGTAGATATTCCTACCCTGCAAAATGGCAGTATTAGTCCAGATGGCTTAACGATACGTTATAAACTTCGCCCTGGCGTTACCTGGCATGATGGCAGCCCTTTTACTTCGGAGGATGTTAAATTCACTTGGCAGATTATCATGAATCCCAAAGTAAATGTGATGTCGCGAGATGGGTATGATAAAATTAAAACAATTGATACCCCTGACCAATATACGGTTATTATAAGGTTCAAAGAATATTATGCCAGTCATTTGCTGCTGTTTAGCACGATTTTGCCTAAGCATGCTTTGCAAAATGTAAGTGATATAAATAAGGCGGCTTTTAATCGTTCGCCAATTGGCACAGGACCATTTAAATTTAAAGAATGGATGCTTGCAGACAATGTAGTATTGGAAGCCAATTCAGCTTATTATCGTGGTAAGCCTAAGTTGGATAAAATTATCTACAAAGTAATACCGGATAGTAATATTATGCTGATTCAATTAAAAGCTGGTGAGGTCGATATTGTAAGCAATATGGCTTTTGCTCAGCTTGATCAAGTAAAAGATATTGATGGTATAAAAGCCGTTGTTACACCTAGTATGATTTGGGAACATTTGGATTTTGATTTAGAAAATTCCTTGTTTCAAGATGTGCGTGTGCGACATGCCATTGCCCTTGGCATAGATAAACAGTCTATTGTTACGAATGTACTTAAGAATGCAGCTAGTCCAGCAGCAGGAGATCAATCTCCCCTGTCCTGGGCCTATAACCCAGCCATCAAACAAGAAGGGCGTGATATAAATGCTGCTCGTGATTTGTTGCTACAGGCAGGTTGGAAACTGGGAGAAGGAGGAGTTTTTGTAAAGGGTGGCAATCGGTTAGCCTTTTCTTTAGCATTTCCTACAGGGAATAAATATCGGGAAACGGTTGCCAGCGTAATAGCCCAACAATTAAAAGAAGTGGGTATTGTAGTGGAACTTCGCCCTATTGATGCAAAAGTATTTTTTAGTGATACCTTGAAAAAGCGAGGTTTTGAGACCGCTATGTATGCGTGGGTAGCTGGGACAGATCCTAATAATTTGAATTTATGGCATTCCAAAATGATTCCGAGTGCTAAAAATGGCTTTGAAGGGCAAAATTATCCTGGTTGGCGTAATGCCGAGGTTGACTTGTTAACAGAGCAAGGTATGCGTATTGTTGATATTGAAGGGCGCAAACAAGTATATTTTCGAATCCAGGATATTATTCAGCAAGAGTATCCAATCATACCTTTATATTATCGAAGTAATATTGATGCCGTTAAAAATACAGTAGTAAATTATCAGGCAAATCCAACCCCGACAGGTAACCTGTGGAATGCATGGCAATGGGGATTGGTGGATAAGTAATACTCTAGTATGAAGAAAAGAGTTGACGGTAGATTGCTACTGTGATAAAATTGGTATTGTTGTCAAGAGTAGTGATGCTGCGGTCGTGGCGGAACGGCAGACGCGCTAGATTCAGGTTCTAGTGAGGGCAACTTCGTGGAGGTTCAAGTCCTCTCGGCCGCACCAAACTGTACCTGGTGATAACGAAAGAATATGAATTGCATATTTATACAATGCGGTAGTGGCGGAACGGCAGACGCACCAGCTTGAGGGGCTGGCGCTCGCAAGGGCGTGATGGTTCAAATCCATTCTACCGCACCAAATCAGAGTGTTAAAGCTTTCGAAGCATGTTTCGAAAGCTTTTTTGTTTGTATACAATAAGTTAATTTATTGATTAATTAAGTTGAATGGTAAAAAGAATTGCGAATAGAACATTAAAAAATACCTGTTTTTTTTGAATAAATATGTAAATCATGCAGGAGTTTATAAATTAATAGCGAAAAAGCAATAACGATAAAGAATAGCAATTAGATAGTTGAGGTAGAGATGACAAGACAAACATCAACAAAAAAACAGGAGGCAGTTATGTCTCAGCCTTGTGATTCAGGGCTTAAGTGTTTGGTAGCAGTTGCTAATTCATTAGGTGTTGCGGTGGACGAGGATAAAATATGTTCGTCTTATGGTAGCAAGGCAATAATGGATAGAGAACTGCTGATCAAAGCTATCAAAGTTTTAGGTCTTAAGGTAAAAATACTAAGGCCGCAAGAACAGGAACTGGATAAGATTTCTGTACCAGCCATAGCCACTAAGAAAGATGGCACTTATGTAGTGATTGGCCGGAATAATGGGAAACAGATATTAGTATTTGACCCGCAATCAGGACGTCCTGAAACTATTTTACTTGAAGAATTTTTTCTCTTTTGGAATGGTGAAATGCTAACGGTGAAGCGCCCTTTTAGTTTGAAGGAAGCTGGGCGCCAGTTTAATCTAGCTTGGTTCATACCTGTAATGCTGCGTTATAAACGCTTTTTTATTGAAGTACTCCTAGCTTCCTTTTTTCTTCAGTTATTTGGTTTATTAACTCCTTTGTTTACCCAAGTTATTATTGATAAAGTCCTTGTTCATAAAGGGGTATCTACATTAGATATTTTAGCCCTTGCTTTGTTGTTTTCCGCTGCTTTTCAAACGTTGATGAGCATTTTACGCACCTATTTATCAACTCATACGACAAATAAAGTGGATATGATTTTAGGAAGTAAACTGTTTCGTCATTTAATGGCCTTGCCTCTGCGGTATTTTGAACTTAGGCGGGTGGGAGATACTTTGACAAGGGTAGCTGCCTTAAATAGCATTCGAGAATTTTTGACAGGTTCTGCAATGACCGTATTTTTAGATGCATTCTTTTCCATAGTCTTCATTGGAATTATGTTTTATTACAGTGTATCGTTGACTTTGATTGCATTACTGGCTCTGCCTTTTTATTTAGTTCAAAATATTATTGCAACACCTGTTTATCGCCAAAAACTAGAGGCCATGTGGGCAACGGGAGCAGAAAATAATGCTTTTTTAGTTGAGGCTATAACAGGAGTACATACGGTAAAATCCTTGGCTATTGAGCCTCAATTTAATTATCGCTGGGAACAATTATTAGCGAAATATATTCGCGCAGCCTTTGAGAGCGCGAAATTTAATATTATCATTAGCAGTTCAGGCAATCTAATTCAGACTTTAACAGGATTTGGTATATTGTTATTTGGTGGTCATAAAGTGATGAATGGAGAAATGACTATTGGACAGTTAGTGGCATTTCAAATGTTAGCTGGTCAGGCCGGTGCTCCTTTATATCGTTTGACAGGGATGTGGCAGTCTTTTCAACAAACGGCTTTGTCTGTAGAACGGTTGGGTGATGTTTTAAATACCTCGCCAGAACCACTAGAGGTGAAAAATAGCCCTACTTTATCTAAAGTACGTGGAGATATTGTATTTAAGGATGTTACCTTTCGGTACCAAGCCGATGGGAGGGAAATATTAAATAAAATTTCCCTACACATTGCCCCAGGTATGAGGGTGGGAATTGTCGGTCGATCAGGTTCGGGGAAAAGCACATTAACTAAATTAGTACAACGTTTGTATCTGCCGGAGAGCGGACAAGTACTGATTGATGGTATTGATTTACCCCAAGTAGATCCTTTGTGGCTTCGACAACAAATTGGTGTTGTGTTGCAGGAAAACTTCTTATTTAATGGCAGTGTACGGGAAAATATTGCCCTCGCTCGTCCAAGTGCAACGATTGATGAAGTTATTCAGGCTGCAAAGATGGCTGGGGCTCATGATTTTATTTTGGAACTACCTGAGGGGTATGATAACAAAGTTGGCGAGCGCGGTGTAGCCCTGTCTGGCGGGCAACAACAACGTTTAGCCATTGCAAGGTCTATATTGACTAATCCGTCTATATTGATTTTTGATGAAGCAACAAGTGCCTTGGATTATGAATCAGAACGAATTATTATGGAAAATTTAGATTCTATTTCTTCAGGACGTACTATGCTCATGATCGCACACCGTCTCTCTACAGTAAGACGTTGTGATTTGATTTTTGTTGTTGAGCGAGGACAAGTGGTAGAGTGCGGTACCCACGAAGAACTTATGACCTGTAGAGGGTTTTATTATAATCTATATATGCAGCAAGGGGTTTAAGATGATAATAAAAAAATGTAAGCAATTATTCAATTGGAGTTCACAACCAGGTGAGGTAAAAGGCGAAACTGAATTCTTACCAGCAGCTTTAGAAATTGTAGAAACCCCCCCATCGCCAATGGGGAGAAAGCTTTTATGGACCTTGTTTGCTTTAATTAATGCGGTATTACTTTGGTCATTTTTTGGTCATGTGGATGAAGTGGCTATTGTTCCTGGGAAATTAATTCCTACGGGACAAGTAAAAACCATACAAGCGGAAGACAAAGGTGTGGTCAAAACCATATTTGTCAAAGAGGGTCAAAAGGTAGTGCAGGGGCAGGTGTTGTTAGAACTTGATACTACTATTACGGCTGCTGATGTAGCGCGCATAAAAAAAGAAGTGGCCTATTATACCTTAGAAACAGATCGACTCTTAGCGGAACAGGCTGATATGAATTTTGTTCCAAAAAAATATCCAGATATTGGAGAAGAAGATATTGAATTTCAACTGAGTTTGTACAATAGCAGACTTTATGAGTACAGGACGAAGTGCTTAGCAGCAGAAGCCAATTTGGGCCAATATCAGGCAAGTTTACGTAGTGGTATGGCCAATAAAATAAAGTTGGAGTCTTCTTATAAAATTGCAAAAGAAAAAGAAAAGAGGATTGAACAACTGGTCAGTGAAAATGCCGTTGCTACGTTTGTGCTTTTTGATTACCAAGATAAACGCATGGAACTTGAACAAGATATTATATCGCAAACGGCAGAGCTAGACCGCTTAGAATGGGCTTTGAAACAAGGACAAGAAGCAATTGCTGCCGTACAGGCAGAGCGAAACCGAGATATAACAACCAAGCTTGTGGAAGATAGGAAGCAATTGCAAGCATATAAGGAAGAATTAAAAAAGGTTGAGGAAAAGGATCGCTTATCTCGCATTGTTGCACCTACAAATGGTCGCGTCAGTCAATTGGCAGTACATACTGTTGGCGGTGTAGTGACGGCGGCTCAACCCATAATGGTACTGGTACCCGAAGATGCAGAATTACAAGTCGAAGCTTGGGCGGCAAATAAAGATATTGGCTTTATTCAAAAAGGCCAAGAGGCTGAGGTTAAAATTGAAACCTTTAGTTTCCAAAAATTCGGAACCGTTAGTGCTAAAGTGTTAGAAATTAGTCCTGATGCTGTGGAGGATAAGGAAAAAGGCCGAGTATATCGTGTCATATTAAGCCTTGATAAAAACTCATTTATTGTTAATAACCATGAGGTTGGAATCAGTCCAGGTATGACTGCCACCGGTGAAATAAAGATCAAGCAAAAAAGAATTATTGAATTCTTCCTTGATCCCTTCCGCCAATACCAAAGTGAGGCTTTGAGGGAGAGATAATTATTATGAGTATAGAACAAGAACGCAAGCAAGTGCCCGAAGTTAAGGCTTTGGATACGGCTCTTGTTTGTTTGGTTGCGGTTGCTAAGTTATATGGTATACCAGCTGATGAAGTGCAACTTCGCCGAGCGTATGCTGTAAATAGTGCTGGTATGGATACTATGACCATGCAGCGAGCCGCCAAGGAATTGGGATTGAAATCGCGTTTGGTAAAGATAGGAGCGGAGCAGTTTGTAAATATGCCTCTGCCAGGAGTTGCTATTCTTAAGAATGGCAACTATATTGTTGTTGCAAGGCGTGAGGGTGGAAATGTGGTGATTATTGATCCTTATCGACCACATCCCTTTTTATTATCAATGGAAAACTTTTTCAATGCTTGGAATGGAGAGCTTATTTTAATTACCAGCCGAGTTGCTCTTAAGGAAAAGGAACGAAGATTTAATTTATCTTGGTTTGTTCCTGCAATTTGGCGTTATAAACGGTTTTTAGGACAAGTATTGTTTTTATCTTTTCTCTTGCAGCTTTTTGGTTTGGTTAGTCCTATGTTTACGCAAGTGATTATTGATAAGGTATTAGTACATCGAAGTTTGACTACTTTGGATGTATTAGTGCTTGGAATGGCTGTTGTTTCTGTATTCCAAATCTTAATTACAGGGATGCGCAGTTATTTATTCACACACACCACGAATAAAATTGATGTTGTATTAAGTACTAAATTATTCCGTCATATTACAGCTTTGCCTATCAAGTACTTTGAAACTTGGCAGGTTGGTGACGTGGTGGCGCGGGTTAGAGAACTGGAAAATGTGCGCCAATTTATTACTGGATCAGCCCTCACGGTGGTGCTAGATACGATTTTTGCCATTGTGTATATTGTTGCGATGTTTATGTATAGCAGTACGCTAAGTATTGTTGTTTTGCTTATTCTACCGCTCTACATATTGCTCAATTTGGTAGTGACTCCTATTTATCGCAAGCGACTAAATGATAAATTTACAACGGGCACAGAGAATCAAGCTTTTCTCATTGAAGCTGTTACGGGTATCCAGACGGTAAAATCCTTAGCGGTTGAATCCCATCTCATTCAAAAATGGGAACAAATGTTGGCAAGGTATATACAAACGGCCTTTGCGACTACTAATTTGAGTAATATTGCTGGTAATATTGGTAGTTTTATACAACAGGTATTTGTATTAATTGTCTTATGGTTTGGTTCTCATTTGGTAATGGAGGATAAATTGACCGTTGGTGCACTGATTGCCTTTCAAATGATGTCAGGGCAAGTGATTGCTCCGATTCTTCGCTTGGTGAATATGTGGCAGAATTTCCAGCAGACCATGGTGTCGGTGGATCGCCTTGGTGATATCTTGAATGAAACAGCAGAGCCAGCCTTCAATGCCAATCGGACAACTTTGCCGGCAGTGAGTGGTGAAATTATTTTTGACAGGGTGAATTTTCGCTATCGTTCTGATACAGCCGAAGTTTTATATCAATTAAGTATTCATATAAAACCAGGCACTAGTGTTGGTATTGTAGGGCGATCTGGTTCGGGGAAAAGTACCTTGACAAAAATGATTCAACGTTTATATGTGCCAGAATCCGGCAGAGTGCTGATTGACGGTGTGGATTTGGCCCAGGTAGAGCCTGCTTGGTTAAGGCGGCAAATTGGTGTAGTACTTCAAGATAATTTCTTGTTTAATGGAACGGTACGCGATAATATTGCAGCAACTTGCTTAGAAACTTCCATGGAGGAGATTGTGGCGGTAGCAAAAGTAAGTGGTTCCCATGAATTTATAGAAGAGATGCCTGAAGGCTATGATACAGTAGTTGGTGAAAGAGGAACAGCTTTATCGGGTGGTCAAAGGCAGCGCATAGCCATTGCCAGAGCCTTGCTTGCCAATCCTCGTATTCTAATATTTGACGAGGCTACCAGTGCTTTGGATTATGAGTCGGAGCGTATTATTATGGATAATCTTGATAAAATTTCCGCAGGACGTACGATGATTATGATTGCCCATCGTCTATCTACAGTGCGCCGCTGTGATCATATTATTGTATTAGAAAGAGGACGGGTAGTTGAACAAGGACCTCATGAAGAATTATTAAAATTACAAGGTGTATATTACAAATTGCATATCCAACAAGAAGGCTAAGACGCTTAGTTTTTTTATGATGCTAAGAGAAGAGTAGAGTTTGTTATTGTAAAAAAGTGAAGGCTGTTACCGTTACTTGTATTTATTTTGCTGAATCATAAATAGTTTTTGAATAAAATGACGATTTTTGACGAATCTTGACATATGGACGTCGAATAGTTATAATGTTTGTATAAGTATTAATATTCAAAGTTGGTAAAGTAAATAGTGATGGGACACGGCTGTTCTTCTGAGGGGGAGATAGTCATGGAGAATTTTAATGCATTATCAATAGATAGTGATAGTGAGTTATCGCAGAAGATATTAGATGCGCTGTGTCTAAAGTATAAGTTTCCAACACAAAAAGTACAATCCGTATTGATGCAACGAGATATACGATTTACCCATGCGATTACGGTGCCGAATTGGGAAACCACAGTGCTACAAATGTATGGTTTTAAACATGCTATGGAGCTGCGGGCCTCTAAAGCCGTAGTGGGTAAGCTGGTTATGAATTTTGTTGAAACTTCTTTAGAACAGCATTATAAAGAACGCATTAAATATTCAAGCTTTACAGTGGTGAAAATAGATCATATGTACCAATTGTTTTCAATATCTATTTTTGAGAACCCAATCTTTAATAAAAAGAATAATACGATTCCCAAGGCGACAGAAGAGCAAATGGCTAGCGTATTCGCCAAACGTATACGCGAACTAACGGGAAGAGGACCGCAAAAGTGTAAAGCAACTGTTATGAGTAATACAGTTATCATTTATACATTGATAGGCTTTTTTTCCGATGGGGATAAGAAGATGGCTTCAACAAGTGAAGTTAATATTGATTATGTAGAAAAAATAGCCCAACATAATATTACAGAAGCTCTTTTCTTTGTACATGATCAAAATGTAAATAAAATTAACAATGTTGTACCTATTTTTGATATGCAAAATGATAGGGTTATGGTAATCGTTGTTTTTGAGTGAAATTTTGTTTATGGGAATTTTTACGTTGACACAAAAAACAATTTCTTTTATACTAGATATAAGTTGAGAAGCAGGAAAATAAAATAGAGTTGTGCACTACTATTTTATGTCCTAGTTATGCTAGTGTTGCCTGATCAATGATACAATGTCATTTACATATGCGGTAGAATAAATAGCGGTAGAAAGAACTGTTACTTGCTATAATATGACCGATAATACCTTTATTGCTAAAGGTATTATCGGTCATATTTATTTATAGATATTTAAAATTACATATGGCTGTGCTCAAATCAAAATATGGTTTTATGTTTAAATTAGTTATTAACTGATTTAACTAAAATAAATAAAAAAATATTGAGAGGGGTTTTATTGATGGAGAATATGAGATTCAATGAAGCAAATTTTGAGGCAGTGGGAGGTGCTACAATATGTTTTTAGTAAATCTTGCTAAAAATCTTACAAGTGTAGTGGCAGCCCAGATTCCACGAGTTCTTGAAGAAGGTCCTGTAACTCTTTTAAACGAAGTTATCGAAGATGCAAAGGTGGCAGTTTTTGGGCCAAATCCGTCCATTACTGATCCAATTACCTTTGTCAATGGTGTTGCTTCCATGGCAACAGATGCAGCCTTAAATGCATATAATGCCCTGCCTAGTCTTACACCTGCTCCTACTTTTTATGAAGTAGCAGGGAATATTAATGTGCGAGATAACAAAGTGATCGTTGACAATCGCTTTCATAGCGAAGCGTCTATTGGTGATTTATCTTGGTTAATTTATAAAGGTAAAATGGTTACGAATACGGCCATAACAGATAAATGGAAATTAGTTTCTGAAGTAGAGACATTGAATGCTTATAATAGCCGTACTTATGTGGATGAAGCAAATAAGCAAGTGGCTATTACTTTAGAAGGAACCCAAGCAAATACAAAATTAAGCCCATTGTGGTTCAGTAAAGATGGTCTTGCAGATCTTGAAATTGCGACTGGTGTCATTCCGGCACAAATGCGTGAAGGTTATGTAGAGTTTAAAAGAATGGTTGCTGAGGCAACAAGTACATATGTTTCTAAAGGGTATGGAATTTCTATCGCAGGACATTCTTTAGGCGGTGGCTTGGCACAAATGATGTCAGGTATGTATTTTATTGATACTGGGGTAGCATTGCCTACAATCGCAGAAGCTGGTCCTGGGATGCTAAGACAACTTAAAATTTATGCAGAAGAGCAACTGCTTGCTGGAAATTCAATTCATCTTCCTACGGGTGGAACTTATAGCTTACACTCCTTTACGGCTCTTGGTAAATTAGAAGAGGCAAAAGCAGTGGTATCTACATTTGATGCTCAAGATTTTAGTAATGTTGTAAATTTAATTACGGATAAAGACCCAGTTGGTGCTGTAAATTACAGTGCAGATCCTAGTGAAGATGGACACGTTGGTGTTAATATGATAGTACCTTATCTATTGACAGCACGCGAAGATTTAGGGGATGTGCAGTTTGAGGCCATTGAGTCTACATTGTCTCTTAATCTTACAACACCTGATTTGCCGACTACATTAAATGGATTATCCATTGATAATATTAGCGTTACGCGCTTTGATCGTCACGAACCAGATCAATCTGATGCTTTATGGAGTGGTACTGCAGTTGGGTTAAAAGATTTAGGTGGCGATATTGGTCTTGGATCAGCTGTTTTCCGTGACTACTTAGCACCTAGAAAAGTATGGACAGGATCAAACCTAGGTATTGCTGAAGTCAAGGTTATTGGTGATAGTTATGGAAATTCCATTGATGCTAGTACGAAGGTTACGGGAACTAAAAATGCCTTTGTTTTAGCTGGAGATGGAAATGATATTGTCAAAGGCAGTAATAATGGTGACTTCCTAGGTGGTGGTAATGGAAATGATGCTATCACTGGCGGTACGGGTGATGATTATATTACTGGTGATGCAGGTGCTGACACACTAATTGGTGGTGCTGGCCAAGATATCTTGTACGGTCGTGATGGCAATGATAACTTAAATGGCGGTATCGGCGATGATATACTCTGTGGTGGTGCTGGAGATGATACCTTAACCTGGTCAACTGGCAGTGATATACTCATGGGTAATGAAGGCAACGATACTTATATTGTTAATAGTGGTGCTGCAGGTGATACATCTATTAAATGGGAACGTAATTTCACGAATTTCGGAAACGATATTGTAAATATTAAAGGTGCAATTGCAAGTGGTAGTAGCCTATTGTTTAACTTTGCTGATGAAATCCGTTTTCAGGATATGAAATGGTCACAAAGTGGTAATGACATTATAATGACAGATGCTCTCGGTAATGTATCAGCAAGTGTGACCTTTAAAAATGCAGTGACTACTTTTGCTCAAAATAGTGGAAAAATTGATTTCCAATTTACAAATGGTAGAGCATATCTTGATGATGTAGGCTATCTTGTCCGCGCAGGAGCTGGCACGGTTACAGCAACGGATAATGCTAATTACAAAGGCAGTATTTTAGTAGGCTCTGCAGGTAATGATACACTTGTTTCTGGCGCAGGCAATGATTTATTATTCGGTGGTGCAGGTGTAGACACATTTGCTTTTAATAATAACTTTGGTAATGATATAATTGCCAGCTTTAACAGCAGTGATAAAGTAAGCTTTAATAATGTATTTAGCGCTGAAGAATTTACAAATAAACAAAATGGTAATGACTTAGTCATTGGCTATCAACAAAAAGGTTTATCAACAGTAAATGAAATCACCATTAATGGTTGGTTTACGACTACTGACAAAATGAATGACTTTGCATTTAGTGATGGTTCTCACTATAAGATCGTAAATAATACCTTTATTCAAACACTATAAAAAGTAGATTATCTTAAACGGTTTCTAAGAGTTATGGTGATGGAAAATAACCCTGTAATCAGGGTTATTTTCTCGCTGGTAAAAAATTGAATATTTCCAATAATATAGTATTGTCTGAAAAAAATATTATAAAGATGGAGGGGTTTTTTTGTTAGAGATAAAGAGTATCAAAAAAACTGGATTACTTAGCAGCAGCCTTAGTAAGATAGGGGGGCTGTTAACATGAGTCTATTTAGTACCATTTTGAATAAATTCGTTGCAGATGTTAATGCTGCCAAGATGCTAGTGAGTGACGTTAATAACCTTATCGTTGATCAAACTTTGAAAGTGATTGCTGATCCCGTCGGAGTAGTGGAAGAATATGCCGAGGATCTTTCCATCAATATTTTGGGAAGACAGCCTAATCTCCTTGAGGATACGGTAGATATTCTTGAAAATGCAGTGCAAATAGTAGTAGATACTGGTATTAATGTGTTTAATGCCTTGCCTAGTACTACTCCAGTACCTGTATTTCAGGAGGTTGCTGGTAATATTAATGCACGGGCTGGTAAGGTTATTGTCAATACCACAACAGTTAGCGGTGCATCTATCGGAGATTTGTCATGGCTGATTTATACACAGAATAAAGCTACGAATACAGTTATGTCTGAGAAGTGGAAGCTGTATAATTTTACAGAAACTGTTAGTGGTTATGATAGTAGTACTTATGTGGATGTAGCCAATAAGCAAGTGGCGATAACTTTTGAAGGAACTTGTCCTGATAGTCCTTTGAGCACTTGGGTATTGAGCGAAGATGGTGTGAGTGACTTAGAAATAGGTCTAGGACTTATTCCCAACCAAATGCGGGAAGGTTATGAACGATTTAAGACCTTGATGACTTCGGTACAAAATACATATGGTAATCAAGGCTATGGAATTTCTCTTGCTGGACATTCTTTAGGTGGCGGTTTAGCAGAAATGATGGCAGGTATGTATTTTATTGATACAGGTATAGCACTGCCAGCTATTGCGCAAGAAGCTCCTGGGATGTTAAGACAACTGAAGATGTATGCCGAAGAACAGTTGATTGCTGGTAACAGCATTCATTTGCCGACCGGTGGTACTATCTCTGTGTCTGGTACATTACTGCAAAGAGCAGAGCAAGCCAAAGCAATTGTCAGCACCTTTACAGGTCAAAGCTTTAGTAATGTAATTAACTTACTGACAGAACAAGATGTCGTCGGTCAAGTTAATTATAATGCAGATCCTAGTAAGGATGGTCATGTGGGGATAAATATTATCACGCCAGCGATCTTAACACCGAGAGAATTATTGGGCGACATAGACTATGAAGCCTTGCTACCTATTAATAATTTGGGACTTACTACACCTGAGATGCCTAAGGATCCGTTAAATCTTTTTCCTGGATTAAGTAACATGGATTTGAGTCGTATTGATCGCCATTTGCCTGCTCAATCTGAGGGGTTATGGTCGGGTTCATCCTTAGGTCTATATGATCCTAAGGGTTCAATCGGTCTAGGTGTACAAATAGAACGTACGAATGGGGCGCCAATACAAAATTGGGCTGGTAGCCAGACGAATACTCCAGAAGTTAAGATTTTTGGAACAGCAACTGGTCAAAGCATTCATGTTGATCAATATGTTACTGGTGAGCAAAATGCTTTGGTTATGAGCAGTACTGGTAATGATATTATTTATGGTAGCAATAACGGAGATATGCTAGTCGGTGGCTCTGGTGATGATATCATTTATGGTGGCAATGGGGATAACTATATTTCTGGCGGTACTGGTAATGCCAAATTATATGGCGGTACTGGCAATGATATTATTTATGCTGGAAAGGGAAATTCCTATATGACAGGTGGCGGTGGTAGCAACCTATTATTTGGTGGTACTAGTAGTAACACTTTCTATTGGGAAAACGGCAATGATACCATGTTTAATGGCCAAGCTGGCGGTACGTATAATTTCATCGTTGCAAATGGCGCTATTGGTAATTCAGAACTTAAATGGGAGAGAAACTTTACCAATATCGGCAATAGCACTGTAGATATTCAAGGTGCTATGAATACAAGTAGTCATTTACTATTTAATTTTGTAGATGAAATTCGTTTCCAAGACATGAAGTGGTCCCAAAGCGGTAATGATATTGTGATGACGGATAACTTAGGGGATAAAGCAGGTACTGTAACCTTTAAAAATGCTTTTACTGCTTTTGCTAACAATAAGGATCAGCTTGATTTTAAATTTACCAATGGCCATGTATATGTAGATGATGTACAGTATCATGTACGTGCGGGAGCAGGAACTGTTACTGCTCTTGAAGATGCTAAGTATAAAGGTAATGTTATGGTTGGATCAACAGGCAATGATACGTTAGTGGCTGGCAGTGGTAATGATTTATTATTTGGCGGCGTTGGTGCAGATGCTTTTGTTTTCAACAATAATTTTGGTAACGATGCTATCATTGGCAGCGGGGTTCAAGATAAAGTGCAATTTAATAGTGTATTTAATAGCACTGAATTTACGGCAAAGCATACTGGTAATGACCTTGTCATTGGTTATCAGCAACGAGGAACGTCAACCGTTAATGAATTAACCATTAATAACTGGTTTAGTGCTAGTGATAAAGTAAATGACTTTGTCTTTAGTGATGGTTCTCATTATCAGATCTCAAATACTAGTTTCGTTAGAAGTTACTAAAATAGTAAAAACTCAGAAAATAGCTCTATATAGTAGGGCTATTTTCTGTATATATGAAAAATAGATTGACAATTGATAAGGATTTTTGTTATTCTATATCTAATAGCATATAGCCTTTAAGCTGGTCCTGTGAGGCTGGCAAGGAGACATTTTGTAGAGTAGTGTATTTTTTATGCCTTCTTGCGCCATCATATGCCAAGAAGGCATTTTTATATACATTTATGCCTTTTGCATTATAGGTATAAAAATGGTATCATGTTGATTTCCTATAGAATGGGTGGTAATTTTTTTCTGAATATGATAGTATATATATACAGAAAAAATGAATAAATATAAGTTTGTGTTTAAAAACGTAAACTTGCCAGGGCGTATTCTGTTGGAAAAAACAAATACTATCCTTTAAGCTATTCCAGAGAGTTTAGCAAGGATGTTTGTCTAGCTCAAGTTTTTCTTGCTGCTGCCAAGCTCCTTGCCTGCCTGGCGCGGAGTTTTATTTATAAGGAGGAGTGACTGTGAGTAAACGTCAAGTCTCACTGCGTGGGAAAGATATTTTAGGTCTTGAAACCATGTCCGTAGCAGAAATCGAATTGGTGCTGTCGACAGCTCAGGAAATGAAGTCAATTATTGATCGTGATATAAAGAAGGTTCCTACCTTACGTGGTAAATCCATTGTCAATTTATTCTTTGAGGCAAGTACTAGAACGCGAACATCTTTTGAATTAGCAGGTAAATATTTAGGGGCCGATGTGGTTAATATTACGGCGAGTGCAAGTAGTGTAACCAAAGGAGAAAGTTTGCGAGATACCTTATATACAATAGAAGCTATGGGTGTTGATATTATTGTTATGCGCCATGAAGCGGAAGGGGCAGCGCAATATGCAGCCAAAGTGGCAAATCCTGTAATTGTAAATGCTGGAGATGGGGCTCATGAACATCCAACCCAAGGACTCCTTGATATGTATAGCATTCGTGAGAAAAAAGGAAGTTTAGCGGGGCTTAAGGTAGCAATTGTCGGTGATATTTTACACAGCCGAGTAGCTAGGTCAAATATTTGGGGTCTTTCGAAAATGGGTGCTGAAATACATTTGGCAGGACCTAAAACCTTGATGCCCAAAGACATTGAACGTTCTGGAGTGTATGTACATAATCGGGTGGAAGAGGCTTTAGAGGGAGCGGATGTTGTGAATGTTCTGCGCATTCAGCGAGAACGTCAAGGCAAGGGATTATTTCCTTCCGCACGGGAATATGCTCGAATTTTTGGTATTAATCAAACTCGTTTACAGCTTGCAAAACCAGATGCTCTTGTTATGCATCCAGGGCCAATGAACCGTGGCTTAGAAATTTCTCCTGATATAGCATATGGTAATCAGTCTGTGATACAAGAACAAGTGAAAAATGGACTGGCCATCAGAATGGCAGTGCTATTTTTGGTGTTGATGGGAGGTAAGGACATTGAAACTACTGCTTAAAGGTGGAAGGGTTATTAGTCCAGCACAAGAGTTTGATGGAATTGCAGATATTCTAATTGAAAATGGTCATATTATTGCTATGGGTGATAATGTAAGCAGTGAAGGAGCAGAGATCTTTGATGCGCAAGGTTTGGTAGTTGCTCCTGGACTGATTGATATGCATGTACATTTACGTGAGCCAGGTTTAGAAGCGAAAGAGGATATTGCATCGGGTACGAGAGCGGCTGCTGCAGGGGGATTTACCACGATTGCGTGTATGCCCAATACGAAGCCGGTTATTGATAGTGCCATCCTAGTATCTGGGATTGTTGAGCGAGCGCAAAGAGAAGGCGTAGTTAACGTCAAGGTCATCGGAGCCCTTAGTAAGGGGCAGGAAGGTAAGGAACTGGCGGAAATTGGCGATATGATATTTTCTGGCGCCGTAGCCATTTCCGATGATGGAAGCTCATTGAATAACAATCATCTCCTAAAAACAGGCTTTGAATATACAAGCAATTTTTCTTGCCCAGTGATTACTCATTCAGAAGATGACTCTTTAGTAGCCGGAGGGGTTATGCACGAAGGTGCTGTTTCAGCTATGCTAGGAATGAAAGGGCGACCAGCTGTGGCAGAGGATATTGCTGTAGCACGTGATATTATGCTTGCTGAATATACGGATGCTAGGGTGCATATTGCTCATGTTAGCAGTAAAGGTGCAGTAAAGCTAATAAGGGAAGCTAAGAAGCGAGGGGTTAAAGTCACAGCAGAAGCTACCCCGCATCATCTATCCTTAACAGATGAGGCCGTAAAAAGCTTTGATACAGCAACTAAGGTTAACCCGCCGCTGCGTTCGGCAGATCATGTTGCTGCTTTGATAGAAGGGTTGCAGGATGGCACTATTGATGCCATTGCGACGGATCATGCTCCCCATGCCTTTGAAGAAAAGGATATGGAGTACAAACAAGCACCGCCTGGTTTTACAGGGATGGAAACTGCTCTTGGTGTTATGTTGACAGAACTTTATCATACAGAAAAGTTTACATTGATAGAGCTTGTAGAGCGTATGTCAACAGCTCCAGCTCGTATATTGGGTCTTTCATCCGGGGTGCTCAAGGTAGGAGCGCCAGGGGATGTTACAATAATAGACACAAATTTAGAATGGATTGTAGATAGTAGTAAATTTTATACAAAAGGCAAACATACTCCTTTTGACAAAAAACAGCTAAAAGGCAAAGCCGTAGCTACCATTGTTGGCGGGAAAATTGTTATGAGAAATGGTGAGGTGTATTCATGAAAGGTAAATTAATATTAGAAGATGGCAGTGTGTTTAAGGGAGAACTTTTACTGGATGCCGGTACTGTTGGCGAAGTTGTATTTAACACAGGTATGACTGGCTACCAAGAAATTTTAACGGATCCTTCTTACTGTGGGCAAATCGTTACATTAACCTATCCTTTGGTTGGTAATTATGGTGTGGCAGATATGTTTGAACAGTCAAGACAGTCCTTTGTTAGAGGTTTTATTATTAGTGAACTTGCCGAAGAACCAAGCAATTGGCAATTGCAAAACACATTAAAGGATTATCTAATTAAGAACAATATCCAATGTATTTATGGTGTTGATACTCGTGCTATTACACGGCGGATTCGTGCCCAAGGCACCATGAAGGGGGTTATTGTTTCCGACGAAGCCAGTGAAGAGGAGATTGCTAAGTATTTTGCTCAGCCAGCAGTAACTGGAGAAGTAAAGGAAGTAACGACGCCAGAGGTCTATCGGATTGAAAATGAAGGACCTCATGTTGTAGTAATGGATTTTGGGATAAAAAATAATATTTTGCACTCCCTTAGTAGATTGGGCTGTTCTCTTACGGTAGTGCCTGCTGATATGGGGGCACAGAAAATTTTGGCTTTGAAGCCAGATGGTATCTTCTTGTCTAATGGACCTGGAGATCCTAAAGATGTATCCTATGGGATTGAAACAATCAAAGAATTAATTGGCAAAAAACCAATGTTTGGAATTTGCTTAGGACATCAATTGTTAGCCCTAGCTTTAGGCGCTGATACGTATAAACTAAAATTTGGTCATCGTGGTTCCAATCAGCCCGTAAAAAATCTAATGACGGGTCGAGTGCATATTACATCCCAAAATCATGGCTATGCGGTGGAAGAAGCATCCTTAGTAGGTAAAGAGGTAACGATTAGTCATCGCGCTGTAAATGATAATACAGTAGAAGGTATGCGGCATACAAGTTTACCGATATTTTCTGTTCAATATCATCCAGAAGCATCACCAGGACCAGATGATAGTACCTATTTATTTGATGAATTTATGGCGCTGCTTACGAAAGGGGTATAATTATGCCGAAAAAAGAGTATTTAAAAAAAGTAATGGTAATTGGATCAGGACCTATTGTAATTGGACAAGCTGCAGAGTTTGACTATGCTGGCACTCAGGCTTGCCGTGCGTTGAAAGAAGAAGGGCTAGAAGTTGTTCTAGTGAATAGTAATCCAGCAACGATTATGACAGATACCAATATTGCTGATCGTGTATATATTGAGCCGTTAACTCTTGATTTCTTAGAAGCTATTATTGCCAAGGAACGTCCTGATGGACTGCTTGCTACTTTGGGTGGACAGGCAGGACTAAATCTGGCTGTTGAATTATCAGAAAGCGGCGTATTGACAAATTTTAATGTAGAGCTACTCGGTACACCTTTAGAAGCTATCAAAAAAGCAGAAGACAGGGAATTGTTTAAGGCCACCATGCAAAAAATTGGTCAGCCTGTTCCGGAAAGTATTACCGTAGAAGATGTGGAGGCTGCTTGCCTATTTGCTAGAAAAATTGGATATCCAATTATTGTTCGCCCAGCATACACCATGGGTGGTGCCGGCGGTGGTATTGTGGATAATGAGATTGATCTCATTAGTGTCGTGACTCGCGGTCTTAAATACAGCATGATTGGTCAAGTACTCATTGAACGCAGTGTCGCTGGTTGGAAAGAAGTTGAGTATGAAGTCATTCGCGATGCGGCAGATAACTGCATCGTAGTATGTAATATGGAAAACTTCGATCCCGTAGGTGTTCATACGGGGGATAGTATTGTAGTAGCCCCTTCTCAAACTCTTACAGATTTTGAATATCAAATGCTAAGAACGGCTTCACTTAATATCATTCGCTCCCTTGGCATTGAGGGTGGTTGTAATGCGCAATACGCTCTAGATCCTCATAGCAATAATTATTATGTTATAGAGGTAAATCCTCGTGTAAGCCGTTCGAGTGCTCTCGCTTCCAAAGCAACAGGTTATCCGATTGCTAAGGTTGCGACTAAAATTGCCATTGGTTATCATCTGGATGAAATTCAAAATGCAGTTACGAAAAAGACCATGGCCTGTTTTGAACCAGCACTAGATTATATTGTGGTAAAATTTCCGCGCTGGCCATTTGATAAATTCATGTATGCCGATCGCACATTAGGAACGCAAATGAAAGCCACTGGGGAAGTCATGTCCATTGACCGTTCCTTTGAAGGTGCTTTATTAAAAGCAGTGCGTTCTCTTGAAATTGGTATCCATCACTTAAATATTGGGGAAATCGGAAAGTTTTCAACGGAAGAAATACGCAAAAGACTTACGCTAACCAATGATGAACGAATTTTTATGATTGCAGAAGCTTTACGCCGCCATATTAGTGTAGAGGAAATCCATGATATTACGAAAGTAGATTGTTTCTTCCTAAATAAAATCAAAAAGATTATTACGATGGAAGGACAGTTAGGGTCGCAAGAACATACAGCTGAATTAATGCTTGCTGCTAAAAAGATGGGCTTTGCCGATAAAACCATTGCAGAAATCTGTGGAAAAACCACTGAAGAAGTAAGAGAAGGCCGCAAACAGCAACAAATTGTACCAAGTTATAAGATGGTAGATACTTGTGCGGCTGAATTTGAAGCCGATACTCCTTATTACTACTCCACCTATGCTCAAGAGGATGAAGTGATGGTATCCGATAAGCGTAAGGTCATGGTGCTTGGATCAGGACCGATTCGTATTGGACAAGGGGTAGAGTTCGACTATTGTTCTGTTCACTCTGTGTGGGCACTGCGGGAGATGGGGATTGAATCTATTATTGTAAATAACAATCCAGAAACGGTCAGTACGGATTTTGATACTGCTGATAGCCTATACTTTGAACCGCTAACACCAGAAGATGTTATGAATATCATTGATAAGGAAAAACCAGAAGGTGTTATTGTACAGTTTGGGGGGCAAACGGCCATTAACTTGGCAGGACCACTAGCGAAAGCTGGCGTTAAGATCATGGGTACAAGTGTAGAAGATATTGATCGTGCGGAAGATCGGGAAAAATTTGATGCTCTGTTAGAACAAAGCTGTATTCCAAGACCACAAGGCGGAACGGTTACCAATGGAGAGGATGCCGTTTTAGAAGCTGCCAAAATCGGCTATCCTGTAGTAGTACGACCATCCTATGTACTAGGTGGGCGGGCTATGGAAATTGTATATGATGAAGATGAACTTAAAGATTATATGACACGGGCGGTAAAAGCTTCGCCAGAACATCCTGTACTTGTGGATCGCTATATGCAAGGTACTGAGGTAGAAGTAGATGCTATCTCTGACGGACAAGATGTATTCATTCCAGGGATTATGGAACATGTGGAACGGGCAGGTGTGCATTCGGGTGACAGTATTGCCGTATATCCAACACAAACCCTATCACAGGAAGTTATTGCCACTATCGTAGATTATACAACTCGTCTTGCAAGGGGCCTTAATGTTAAAGGCGTTATTAATATTCAATACGTAGTTGTGGATGATGGTGTATATGTAATTGAAGTGAATCCGCGTTCTAGCCGTACCATTCCTTTCTTAAGCAAAGTGACGGATGTACCAATGGTGCATGTGGCTACTCGCGTAGCAATGGGCGAAACCCTTAAGTCTCTTGGCTATACATCGGGCTTAATGCCAGCAAAACCCTATACGGCTGTAAAAGCTCCGGTATTCTCCTTCTCTAAAATGCAGCAGGTTGATATATCCTTAGGGCCTGAAATGAAGTCTACAGGAGAAGTAATGGGTATTGATTATCACTATGCTAGAGCGCTTTATAAAGCAATTACTGGTGCAGGAATGAATGTTCCGGAACGAGGCACTGTGCTCTTTACAGTGGCAGATAAGGATAAGAACGAAGGCGGCGAATTGGCAAAAGGCCTTGCTGATCTTGGCTATCGTTTAGTAGCTACAGGCGGTACGGCTCAGCATTTGCAATCATTAGGACTTGATGTAGATGTAGTGCATAAGGTACATGAACATAAACCAGATATTATTAAAATGATTAAGACTGGTAAAATTAATATGGTTATTAATACCTTAACCCACGGTAAAGAACCAGAACGAGATGGTTATAAAATTCGTCGCGCAACGGTTGAACATGCCATTCCATGCTTTACATCAATGGATACGGCGAAAGCTGTATTTGATGTCTTGACTTTCATGCGGGAACGCCGCTTGTCCTATGTGCTGGCAATACAAGATTATGTGGGTGGAGGGGATAGCCTTGCCTAAGATGGTGGTAGAGGCTCGGGTTGTTGATCATCGAGATATTGGCAACCAAGTAAAAGAATTGGTGCTTTATGCGCCTGAAATTGCATCTCAAGCAGTCACTGGCCAATTCCTTCATGTCAGAGTAGGAAACACTACTTATGACCCACTACTTCGGCGCCCTCTCAGCATTTCGAATACAGATGCTGAGGCGGGTACTGTAAGTACTATTTATCGAATTGTAGGGCAAGGTACAGCCTGCTTGGCAACCCTAACAAAAGATAGTATTGTAGATTGTATAGGACCTCTTGGTACTGGGTTTAAGATTCAAGGGAAGCGCCCTTTGTTAATTGGGGGCGGGATGGGGCTAGCGCCCCTCATCTTTCTAGCAGGAGCATTATGTCCAAGACCCATTGAAGTGCTCATGGGTGGTCGTACAGAAGAAGAAATGTTTTGGGCCCCTATGTTTGATCATATGTGTCATAACCTTCACATTACCACAGATGATGGCACTTTGGGCAGTCGTGGTGTAACTTTAGATATCCTTCCTCAGTTATTAGACAGCGGAGAGTTTGATATGATTTATACCTGTGGACCGCGAGTGATGATGGAAGGTGTGGCGAAGCTGGCAAAAGAGTATCACATTCCTTGCCAGGTTTCACTGGAAGAATATATGGCCTGTGGTGTAGGCGGCTGTCTATCGTGTACTTGCCACACAACCGATGGAAAGCGTAAAAAAGTTTGTACCGATGGGCCTGTTTTTTGGGCTGAGGAGGTATTTTCATGAGTTTGAAAAAGGATGATGCTCTCAATATGCTAGCTGTTAACATTGCTGGCATTCAGATGAAAACGCCTGTAATGACAGCCTCTGGAACCTTCGGCTTTGGTATGGAATACAGTGATTTTGTAGATTTGAATAAAATTGGTGCAATTGTTGTTAAAGGGACTACCCTTAAGCCAAGAGCAGGGAATCAAGGGCGGAGAATTGCAGAAACACCAGCAGGAATGCTAAACTCTATTGGCCTTGAAAATCCAGGGGTAGAAGAATTTTTGAAAAATATTCTGCCGTCTTTAGCTCAGTATGATGTACCCGTTATTGTAAATATTTCAGGTAATACGGTCGAAGAGTATGGTGAATTGGCCTCCATTCTCACAGTACCAGGAATCGCAGGTCTTGAACTTAATATTTCCTGTCCTAATGTAAAAGAGGGCGGTATTGCCTTTGGTACTCAATGCCATAGCGCTGCTGCTGTTGTCGAGATGGCAAAGCGTAATACTAATTTGCCAGTTGTTGTGAAGCTGTCTCCTAATGTTACAGATATTGTAGCCATGGCGAAAGCTGTGGAAGGAGCTGGGGCAGATGCTATCTCTTTAATCAATACTTTACTTGGAATGGCTATTGATATTCATAAATGGCGCCCTGTTCTAGGTAATATAGTAGGGGGGCTATCTGGGCCAGCCGTTAAGCCTATCGCAGTACGTATGGTGTGGCAGGTAGCGCAAGCTGTTAAGGTGCCTATCATCGGAATGGGCGGTATTGTAACTGCGGAAGATGCGATTGAATTTATGTTGGCAGGGGCTAGTGCTATTGCGGTAGGGACAGGGAATTTTATTAATCCTTGTGCAACTCAGTCCGTGGCAGATGGTATGAAAAATTATCTGCAAAAACGTGGCTTGGAACATGTGAATCAACTTGTTGGTAAAGTGAATGTATAATGGATGTGATATTTAATGAATGCTGATAATCGTTTAATTGTTGCCATCGATGTTCATACAATGGAAAAAGTACAGCAATTAATAGAAGCCTTAGGTGATAAGGTTAGTTATTATAAAGTTGGCATGGAGCTCTTTTATAGCGTAGGTAATGAAGTAATTACCTACCTAAACAAGCAGGGGAAATCTATATTCTTAGATTTAAAACTGCATGATATTCCAAATACCGTAGGGCAAAGTCTCGCAGCATTAACAGAGCTTAAAGGCATATCCATGCTGAATGTACATGCCACTGGCGGGCCGACGATGATGGCTGTTGCAGCTCAAGCTGTGAAAAATAAGGCCAAGTCTTTGGGGATTGAGCCGCCGAAGTTAATTGCTGTGACGGTTCTCACTAGTATGAGTGCAACGGAGTGGGCTGATCTTGGTTATGGTAAAGAGTTATTGGCACAGGTGGTTCATTTAGCGAAATTGGCAAAGAGTGCAGGTCTAGATGGAGTCGTAGCTTCTCCCCAAGAGGCAGCAATGATTCGTGCAGCCTGTGGTGAGGATTTTATTATTGTTACACCAGGTATAAGGCCTAGCGGTGCAGCTATTAATGATCAAAGCCGGATTGCTACCCCGGCGGGTGCTCTCGCTAATGGAGCTTCCCATTTGGTGATTGGGCGTCCGATTACAGCAGCAGAGCATCCCCAGCAAGCAGTGCAAGCTATTTTACAAGAAATGAGGGAAAGAGCATGACGGAAGCCCAAGTGAGACAATTATTCGTAGAAACGGGTGCTATTTTAGAGGGGCATTTTTTATTAACCTCAGGTCTGCATAGTCCTTTATATGTGGAAAAATTTCAAGTGCTTCAGTATCCTGAGCATACAGCAGCCTTATGTAAGGCATTAGCCGAAAGATTTGCCGGGGATCAAGTAGAATTAGTGATTGGTCCTATTACGGGCGGTATATTGCTAGCTCATGAAGTGGGGAAAAATCTTGGTACGAGAGCTATTTTTACAGAGCGTGAAAATGGTCGGATGACTTTGCGCCGAGGTTTTGTCATAAAACCTGGTGAGCGAGTTCTGATCGTAGAAGATATTATAACCACAGGCGGATCTGTACAAGAGGTTTTAGATGTGGTTCGTGAACACGGAGGTATACCAGTCGGGGTAGGGATACTGGTTGATCGTAGTGGTGGTACAGTGGATTTTGGCATACCACATCAAGCGCTTTTACATCTTACGGTAGAAACCTATCAAGCGGATACTTGTCCTCTTTGTGCAAGTGGACAAGAAGTTACCAAACGCGGCAGTCGTAAATTATAAAGAACAAATAAATTAACATAATTGGTTAAAAAACTATTGAAATAGTAAATGGATTGTGTTATCATATAGAAGTTGGTTGTAACAACAACTTCAATGTGGCCCAGTAGTTTAGCGGTTAGAATGCCGCCCTGTCACGGCGGAGGTCGTCGGTTCAAATCCGATCTGGGTCGCCATTTATTATGCGGGAATAGCTCAGCGGTAGAGCATCGCCTTGCCAAGGCGAGGGTCGGGAGTTCGAATCTCCTTTCCCGCTCCATAGGGGTATAGCTCAATTGGTAGAGTAGCGGTCTCCAAAACCGTTGGTTGAGGGTTCAAGTCCTTCTGCCCCTGCCACCAAAATTTTTAACCCACAGAGGTATTCTCTGTGGGTTTTTACCATTCTGTTTATGGATAATTTTCGTTGCAGAATATTAAAAAACAAATCTGTTCTGCGTGATTATTAAATAGTAAAATTTGATATTTAATGATGATTAGAAGGTTTTTTTAGAATAATAAAGAATAGTTATAATAAGGGGTTGGCTTTAAATGGAAAAGGTCATTGTGCAGATACAAGAATGGGAGATGCTTGCTACATTGCCAACAGAAGTAGCTGGTTTTGTATTACTGCAGAATTTGGAACAACGGGGAACTCAATATTATATCTTTACCTATGAGAATAAAGAATGGCATAGGAGTTTTTCTGTATTATATGATATGGCTACCAAAGAATTCCTAGCGCGGACGGTTATCGGTTTGACAGAATACTTTGATGTGAATTTTATTGTTGCCGATATCCACCTTTTAGAAAAACTATTAACAAAAAGATTAAACAATACATTAGTAAGCTTAGGAAAATGTAATGAAGATAATTTAGATAGCATTATTATTGAAAAGCAAATCCTTCAATGGCCTTATGGCAAGGAATTGCCACAGGAAATAGCAGGTTTTACTCTTTTTATAAAACCATGGGAACCTATCAAAATAATTAATGGGTCCTATGTTATCATTGATTATAGTGATTTTTCGAATGAAAGTGGCTTAGTAATTTATTATAATATATTTCGTGATGAATTCTTCGGGGAAGCTCGTATTCGTCGTACTCCTCATATGTCGGCAGTTTTTGATGCTACCACCTTAGAAAGTTTACAAGACCTTATTTCAACTCATCTAGCAACTGTTTTAGAAGATGTAAGAAAAGAATTAGCCCAAGGGTGTTTGATGTAAATATAATTAGGAGCTGAATTGAAGTGGCGAGGATATTAGTATGTGATGATTCTGCTTTTATGCGGATGATGTTAAAGAAAGTATTAGTTGAAAATGGACATGAAATTGTAGGTGAAGCAGGTGATGGTATGGAAGCTGTTCAGATGTTTCGCTTACATAAACCTGATTTGGCAACGATGGATATTACTATGCCTAAAATGGATGGAATACAGGCCGTAACCCACATTCATGAAGAGAATCCAATCGCGAAAATTGTAATGGTTACTGCTTTGGGGCAAAGGGCTATTATTACAGATGCTCTTAAAGCTGGTGCAGCTGATTTTATTGTAAAGCCGTTTGATGCAGATCAGGTTATCGAAACAATAAAGAAGGTTTTATCCAGTTAAGAATGCATATAAGTGGCTTATGTTAGAAAAAACTTGACAATATCATACTATATGATATAATAATATTTGTGATTATGACTTGCGATTGATTTGAAATGGTTTTCGAAACAAAATCAAAAAAAAGATTGACAAGTTGAAGTAAACATAATATAATAGATTATGTTGCTAAGAAATGTGGCCCAGTAGTTTAGCGGTTAGAATGCCGCCCTGTCACGGCGGAGGTCGTCGGTTCAAATCCG